>JACCDV010388548.1_pt1 | contig 15097 bp, 14 predicted proteins | sample 7446131 | NCBI WGS metagenome assembly JACCDV01 (sample SAMN15323448, study PRJNA562643) | freshwater metagenome | isolation source: river surface water | place: USA:Blue River Watershed | collected 2017-08-17 | reverse complement strand
GGTTCAATGAAAAAGGATCCACGATCTTGAAGAAGGAATAGGGCGTGAGGTGTTGTTTTTCCTGCACAGTTTGCAATTAAGCTTCCTAGTTTCCTTCCTGGCATTTCGCCTTTGGTTTCTGCGTATTCATCAAAAATTGAGGTTAAAATCCCTTCGCCTTTTGTCATAGTAAGGAAGTTATTTCTAAAGCCCATTAAACCACGTGTGGGAATCGAAAATTCCATCGAAGTGATTTTGTGTTCATTGGTGGTGAGTGATTTAAGAGAACCTTTTCGTAAGGAGAGTTCTTGGATTACAGCCCCTGAAAACTCTTCTGGAACTTCGACGTGAGCGATTTCAAAAGGCTCAAAATCTTTCCCGTCGACTTTTTTCATAATAACTTTAGGTTTAGAGACTGCAAACTCAAATCCTTCTCTGCGCATTGTCTCAATTAGAACAGAAAGGTGTAGCTCACCTCGTCCTGCGACAGTGATTGCATCATCTTTTCCGGGCATGTCTTCAATTTTGAGTGAGATGTTTGCTCTTTTCTCTTTCATGAGTCGGTCGCGGATCTTATTCATGGTGACGTGTTTTCCCTCTTTACCGACAAAGGGACTAGAATTTACCATCATCTCAATAGAGACTGTTGGCTCGCCCAGTTTAATTGGAGGTAGCTCTACTACGTGATTTGGATCACATATCGTATCACCAATCATTACCTCAGGGATGCCGGAAATGCTTACAATATCTCCGACGCCTGCTTCATTGAGAGGAATTTTATTAAGGCCGCTATATCCTTCGATTAAAGTGATTTTGTGATTTGTGGGGTGACCAGTTGCTGCATCAATTCGAGTGACTGTATCGCCCTTGGTGAGTACACCTGAAAGAATTCTTCCTGTTGCAGCTCTTCCTGTAAAGTCGCTGTACGATAATGTCATTGCCTGCATAAGGAATGGAGTTTCTAAAGATCCCATGGGTTCAGGAACATGTTCAATGATCATCTCAAAAAGAGGTCTCATATCGACAGTTGGATCGCTCAAGTTTTTTTTAGCATAACCTGCTAATCCTGAAGAGTAACAGTAAGCGAAGTCGAGTTGTTCATTAGTTGCGCCAAGTTCAACAAAAAGATCAAATGTTAAATTTAGGGCGTGTTCTGGGTCTGCGTGAGGGCGGTCAATCTTATTAAGAACAACAATTGGGCGAAGACCTGCTTTTAAGGCTTGGGAGAGAACAAACCTAGTTTGTGGCATAGGCCCTTCTTTTGCGTCTACGAGCAAAAGAACAGAGTTAACCATGCCAAGAACTCTTTCAACTTCTCCTGAAAAATCGGCGTGTCCTGGTGTGTCTATGAGGTTGATTTTATAGTCTTCAAAAATAAGACTTGTATGTTTTGCAAAAATTGTAATACCACGTTCGCGCTCTAAAACAAAGCTGTCCATAGCTCTTTCTACAATTTCTTCGTTTTCTCGATACCCTTCCGTAAAGCGGAGAAGGCTGTCCATGAGTGTTGTTTTCCCATGATCAATATGGGCGATAATTGCAAGATTTCTTATAAACTTTGGCTTGTACATAAATTCCTTAACGTTGAGGAAAAAACTATAGCATTTTAGCGAAGAATAAGCTAGACTTTTTAGAAGTAACCTTTCATTAAGGGGTGGTGTTGAAAAGAGGTTTTGAAGAGTATCCTGCAGGGAAAAAGGCTTCTTTACTGCTCCCAAATATATTGAAAGGCATTAAAAATTCTCACGAAAAAAAACTTGGTGAAATTTGTAAAATCTGGCAAGAAATTGTTGGAGAAAAATATGCATCTATGACAAAAGTTGTCAAAGTAGATAACGATATTTTGTATATAAAAGTTTTTTCAACCCCTCTTTATGCGTTATTCAGTACGCAAGAAAAGAGTAGATTAGAGAAAGAAATTCAAAAGAAGGTTTCTTTTTTAAGAATAAAAACAATCGTATTTCGAAGGTAAAATGACACTCATGGCAGAAAACAAAAAAGAGTACGAAGCAAGTTCGATCACGGTCCTAGAGGGCCTTCAAGCCGTTCGCGAAAGACCGGGTATGTATATTGGAGACACCGGAATTGGTGGACTTCACCACCTCATATATGAAGTGGTTGATAATTCAATAGATGAGGCGATGGCAGGGTATTGCACAACGATTGCTGTTGTTTTAGGAAAAGATGGAAGTGTCTCTATTGAAGATAATGGAAGAGGTATACCTGTAGGGCTTCATGAAGGTGAAACGAAGAAGCAAGGTAGAGATGTTTCTGCTCTTGAAGTGGTTATGACTATTCTTCATGCAGGCGGTAAGTTTGATAAAGATACATATAAAGTCTCAGGCGGTCTTCATGGCGTTGGAGTCTCTTGTGTGAATGCACTTTCATCACGTTTGGAAGTTTTGGTTCATAAGAATGAAAAAATGTACACGATGGCATTTGCAAGAGGTAAGCCTATTGAGCTTTTAAAAGAAATCGGTGAGACGACAAAGAGAGGAACTAAAGTTACTTTCTGGCCTGATGAGACGATTTTTGCAACTGTTGTTTTTGACTATGACACAATACACAATAGGTTAAGAGAGCTTGCTTTTTTAAATAGAGGACTAGAAATTTCTCTTCGCGATGAAAGAAATAATGATCATGAAGATGTTTTATTTAAATACGAGGGGGGTATTAACTCTTTTGTTAAATTCATTAATGAAAATAAGATCCCGATTTTTCCTGAACCGATTTACATTAAAGGGAGTAAAGAGCATCACGACGGCGTTTTAGAGTTCGAAGTTTCTATGCAGTGGAATCAAACTTATTCAGAAACAGTCTTTTCCTATGTGAATAACATTCCCACAAGACAGGGAGGAACCCATTTAACAGGCTTTTCTACAGCCCTTACGAGAGTTTTAAACAACTACATTAAAAATCATAACCTCTTAAAAAATGATAAGGTTGGGATTACTGGAGAAGACGTACGTGAAGGGATTACGGCGATTATTTCAGTAAAAGTTCCCAATCCTCAGTTTGAAGGGCAGACCAAACAAAAGCTTGGCAATAGTGAAGTTGGGTCCTCTGTTCAGCAGATTGTGGGTGAGGAATTTACGACATTTTTAGAGGAAAATCCTCAGATTGCCAAAATCATTGTTGAAAAAGCTTCGATTGCATCTCAGGCAAGAGAGGCTGCTAGAAAAGCAAGAGAATTAACACAGAGAAAGTCTGCATTAGATGGACTAAGACTTCCTGGAAAGCTTACTGACTGTACAGAAAAAGATCCCGCGCTTTGCGAGATTTATATTGTGGAAGGAGATTCAGCGGGCGGCTCTGCAAAAGGGTGTAGAGATAGAAAATACCAAGCGATTTTACCGATTCGTGGTAAGATCTTAAACGTTGAAAAGTCAAGGCTTCAAAAAATCTTACAGAACACAGAAGTTGGAGCGATGATCGCTGCGTTTGGTTGTGGTGTAGGAAAAGAGAACTTCAATATTGAAAAGCTACGTTATCATAGAATTATTATCATGACAGATGCTGATGTTGACGGTTCTCATATTCGTACGCTCTTGCTTACGTTTTTTTATAGACATATGCCAGCTCTTTTGGAAAATGGTTTTATCTATATTGCTCAGCCTCCGTTATACCGAGTAACTAGGAAGAAAACATCAAAATACATTCACTCGGAAAAAGAGATGGATGATTACCTTTTAGGGTTAGGTATTAGCGATATTCATTTAAGAATGGCTTCGCATAGTGCTGTTTTAGAAAAAGATGAGTTGAAAAGGCTCCTTCAATTGATTCTAGAGATAGAGAGTGCAATTGGCTCTATTGAGCGAAAAGGGGTTGTTTTTAGAGAGTTTTTAGCTGCAAGAAATGCAGAGGGTATTTTACCTAAATATCAAGTTCACTTGAATGATGATGTCTTTTTTGTTTTTTCAAAAGAAGAATTAAATGACTACAAGGCAAGAGATTTAGAAGAACAAAAAAGGGTTTTTGAATCAATTCCAGAAGAGGAGAGAAAAGGAAGAGTGTTTGAGCCTGCTTCTTTCCATTATCTTCAGTTGATGGAAGAAGACCATCTCGAATCTATTAAAAAAGGGTTAGCTGAATTTTCTTTAACACTTGAGCAATATGTTGTTGCTAGTGGAAAAATTGTAGATATCATTAACGAAGGGCATGAAGAAAGGCCTGTCTATACTCTTAAGGAAGTTGTTGATGTGATCCGTGAAAACGGAAGAAAAGGGATGGAAATTCAGCGTTATAAAGGTCTTGGTGAGATGAATGCTGACCAACTTTGGGAGACTACTATGGATCCTGCCGTAAGAACGCTGATTCAAGTAAATCTTTCTGATGCAATTGCAGCAGATCAGATATTTTCTATGTTAATGGGCGAAGAGGTTAAACCGAGAAGAATGTTTATTGAAAGCCACGCTCTTTCAGTGAAAAACTTAGATATTTAAGGGATTATGAACGAAGAGACAAAAATACATGTGCCCGTTATTGTTCGTGGCATTGAAGATGAATTAAAAGACAGTTATTTACGTTATTCGATGTCGGTTATTATTTCGAGAGCCTTGCCCGATGTAAGGGATGGTTTGAAGCCGTCACAAAGACGTATTTTGTATGCGATGAAATTGCTTAGTTTAAGTCCTGGAGCAAAACACAGAAAGTGCGCAAAGATTGCCGGGGATACATCAGGGGACTTTCACCCACATGGTGAGCAAGTCATTTATCCAACTCTTGTTCGTATGGCTCAACCTTGGGCAATGCGCTATATGCTCATCAATGGGCAAGGAAATTTTGGTTCAATTGACGGTGATCCGCCCGCTGCAATGCGTTATACAGAAGCAAGACTTACTCATCCGGCTATGCTTCTCATGGAAGATCTCGATAAAGAGACTGTTGATTTTATACCAAACTATGATGAGACAAAAAAAGAACCGGTCGTATTTCCTGCGCAATTCCCTAACTTGCTTGCAAATGGATCGTCTGGAATTGCTGTCGGTATGGCGACAAACATCCCTTCTCATAACTTAAATGAGTTGATCGATGCGACAACATTAGTTATTGATAATCCACAAGTTGCAATCGAAGAGATCATGAAGGTTATGCCAGGTCCTGATTTTCCGACAGGGGGTGTGATTTGTGGTGGGCAAGGGATAAAAGAGGCATATCTCACAGGAAGAGGGAAATTAACTCTTAGAGGTGTGATTCGCGTTGAGGAAGAAGAGGGAGAGAAATTAAAGGTTGTCGTCGATGAGATTCCTTATAACGTGAATAAGTCTTTATTGATCAGTCGAATTGCAGAGCTCATTAATGAAAAGATCATGACAGGCATCTCTGATATTCGTGATGAGTCTGATAAAGATGGACTTAGAATTGTTTTAGAGTTGAAAAAAGGTGAAATTCCTGATGTAATTATCAATCAGCTCTATAAATTTACCGATTTGCAAGTTACATTTGGCTGCAATATGCTTGCCCTTGATAATGGGCTCCCCAGAGTGATGAATATTAAGCAGTTTATTGCTGCTTGGGTCGATCACAGAATTGAGGTGATTCAACGCCGTACTAGATTTGAGCTTAAAAAAGCGGAAGCGCGAGCACATATTTTAGAAGGTTACCTCAAAGCGCTAGATCACTTAGATGCAATTGTTACATTGATTAGACAAAGTAAAGATAGAACAGAGGCGAAATCGGCACTTGTGGCTCACTATAGTTTAAGTGAGAAGCAAGCCGATGCAGTGCTTGATCTAAGGTTGTACCAACTTACTGGTCTTGAAAGAGATAAGGTTGAAAACGAGTATAAGGACCTTCTTTTAAAAATTGAGGAATTAAGAGCTATATTAGCTTCTGAGCAAAAAGTTCGTGAAATTATTAAAGTTGAATTGCAAGGACAGCGCACAAAGTCTGAAAGAAAAACTAAGATCATCGCAGGTCAGGGAGAAACTTTCGAAATGGAAGATTTAATCACAAATGAAAGTGTTGTGATTACTATTTCATCAGATGATTATATCAAGAGAATGCCGATGAACACCTTTAGAGAGCAAAGACGGGGTGGGCAGGGCGTCACGGGCATGGAGATGAAAAAAGAGGGTGAGGCATTAAAAGATGTCTATATTGCAAATACGCATGATTACCTTCTTGTCTTTACAAGCTTTGGAAGATGCTACTGGTTAAAAGTGTGGCAGATCCCTGAAGGAAGCAGAAGATCGAAAGGAAAAGCGATCATTAATCTCTTAGAAGACCTTGGAAAAGAGGAGAGAATTGCGGCCGTTCTTAGAGTTCAGAGTTTTGATGAGCCGGGCTGCATCTTCTTTGCGACGAAGAAAGGGGTTGTTAAAAAAACAGATCTACAAAGTTTTTCACAGCCGCGTAGAAAAGGGGTTTATGCTCTTACAATCGATGAGGGAGATGAAATGATTGCGGCAAGACATACAAGTGAGGGGAAAGAGGTGATGCTCTTTACTCGAATGGGTATGGCTGTCAGATTTGAAGAGACACAAGTAAGACCTATGGGACGTACTGCAAGAGGTGTTCGTGGGGTTACTTTAAAAAATGAAGAAGATTCAGTTGTCTCTTGTGAAGTGGTTTCGCCGGAAGATACTCTTCTTATTGTATGCGATAATGGTTACGGAAAAAGATCAAAAGTTGATGAATTTAGAAAAACAAATCGCGGTGGTAAGGGAGTTATCTCTATTATTACTAACGAAAGAAATGGTGGAGTAGTAGGTGGAATTGTTGTTACTGATAAAGATGGGGTCTTAATGATGTCTGAATCAGGGCAAACACTTAGAACTTCTATGAAAGCTGTTCGTGTGATGGGAAGGTCTACTCAGGGTGTTCGTCTTGTTCAAATGCAGGAAGGAGATACTTTGATTGGTGTTCAAAGAATCACTGAGGATGAAGAAGATGAGGCCGGTATTGCAGAGCCTGAAGCAGGAGTGATAGAGCAAGATGGAGTCTAATGGGCTTTTTATTACGGTGGAAGGTGGAGAAGGAACAGGTAAATCAACACTTGTTAAAAGCCTTTACGACTACCTGACTGATGTAAAAGAAAGGTTTGTTGTGAAAACTTTTGAGCCTGGTTCGACAACACTTGGTAAAGAGATTAGAAATATTTTACTTCACCGAAAAGAGCTTATTATTTCAAGTAGATCAGAGCTCTTCTTATTTTTAGCAGATAGAGCGCATCATGTAGAGATGCTTATACAACCTGCTATAGATGAAGAGCTCATCGTGATATGCGATAGATTTACAGATTCTTCTATAGCATATCAAGGAGCAGCTAGAGAAATTGCAGATTTAGACGAGCTTGAAAAAATTTGTCTTTTTGCTACAAATGACTTAGTTCCTGATCTAACATTTTTTCTTGATTTAGACCCTAAGATTGGACTTTCACGAATCAAAGGGGAAAAAGACCGTCTTGAAGAAGAAGAACTAGAGTTTCATGAAAGAGTTCGGAATGGTTATTTAACTCTTTTTCAAAAACACAACAATAGAATTTATAAGCTGGATGCATCGAAAAAACCAGAAGAGGTTTTTAAAGAAGCTGTCTCAATTTTGGAAGATAGATGTTCAGCTCGCCTTTAATTATTTATGGTTCAGATTACTCTGCTGCACTAGAGCAGGCAAACACTCTTGCTAAAAAAGAAGCAAGCCCATTTGATATTTTTGAATTAGAGGTGGAGGGAAAAAATTATACAAAAGAGCAAATTGTAGATTTTTTGCAAGATATTGCTCTTTCTCCCTACCAAGGAGCTCATAAAGTTTATCTATTTCATCATGCAGATAAAATGCTTGCCGTCCATGCAAACGCCCTTTTAAAAACATTTGAAGAAAAACCAGAGCACGCAATTATTATCCTCGTTACAGATAATATTAAGGGTATCATCGAAACTGTTCTTTCCCGTTGCAAAAAAATGTACATTGCAAAAACTTCAGAAAATAAAATAGCTACAACTGAAGAGGGGGTAAAAAAAGCGCTCCTAGCAATTTCTAAAAATGATCTTTATAGCTGTCTAGATGCAATTATTAAGTTAGAAGATTCTAACTTAGATGATGTTATAGATATTTTATTTTCTTGGTACAGAGACCTTAACGTCTTAAAGTTAGGTCTAACTCAAGTAAATTACCCAGAAACTACAGAGGCATTTTCTTTTCTACAAGAGATACCCACTCTTGAAACTGTAAGCACCTGGATAGAAAAAGCAAAAATTTCATTTGATAGACACACAAAGCCTAAGCTAATTCTTGAATACCTTTTCCTACAACTGCTGTGTAACAGGCAATGAGATGTTCAACGCCGCGAAGGGCTCTGTGAGGTCTTTTTTCGGGAGGGAGGTTGTAGAATTTTGCGATTTTGTCTTTGGAGAGTTCAAGAGAGTCGATGTTTTTATTTGTTGCCTCTTTGGCAAAAAACATTGAGGCTAGATCGAGCCATATGTAGGGCCATTTAAGGACTTCTTGTTCAGTGATTGAAATGAGAGATGATAGTAACACTCTGTCAAATGAGGGGTTTTGGCCAATAAAAATTGCACTGTTTCTCGAAATATGTGCTTTTTTAAAAATTTCTAAAATCTCTTTTTTTACTTGAGAACGCTTCTTTCCTTTTTGCAATTCTTCCCATGTGATTCCAGTAAAAGCAAGGCTTACAGGGTCGCTCCTCTTCCATTCTTCAGGCTCAATTTGAATGAGTGATGAGTAAGAGTCCACTTTTGTATTTGTTTTTAAATCAATCAAAATGAAGGAAATTTCGATCATGCAATGAATTTTCCAATCAAGGCCATTTGCTTCTGTATCTAAAAAAATTCCAAGCATTTTTTCATTTTATAGAAATTTTTAAAATAAGAAAAGGGCTACAAAAGTAGCCCAGAGAATTACGATTTCATAGGTTTAGGAAGTTTTTGAGTTTCAGATGAATTAGGAGTTAGTGCAGCAACAATTATTTGATTAAGAGTTGTAGCTGCAAATGCCATAAGAGTTCCAATTTCAAATAATGTTATTTCACCCACACCAGTAGCGCAAGATTGCATAGAAACACCTTGTTGCATGAGAGTAACTGCTTGATTAAAGCTAGAAATAGCTATGTTTGCAGAATTGTATAAGGGACTAGTAGTTGGAAAAAGGGAAGCAAAAGTGTTAAAGTAGTCTGATAAACTTGTAGCATCATTATAGGCGTTAAGACATGCGATAATTGTATCATTGTTTGGATTTTTTGGATTAGAATCTGCAATATCAATTAATACAGCAAGGATTGCTTCAAAAAAAAGCATCCCTTTATGGACAGCGGCATAAGCAAATAAAGGGTAATTGGCAAATGCATTTGGGACTGCATTTACTGCATCATTATAAATTTTAATGTTTTTTGAGGTAGCTAATGAATTTTGCAAATTTGTAAAATAGGTAATATTAGAAGATTCTAATTGTGAAAAAAAAGCGTTGTACTGAGCTAAAAGAGTTGCAACGCTAGGTATTGGTGGGGTTGGATCTCCCATTTTTTTTATTTTTTTGGGATATTTCATAAAATTCTCCTTTTTTAAATTATTAAAGTCAAAGCTGGTGGCTTTGAGCTGATTCTTATTATACTATTTATTAAAAATATTTTTATCTTATTAAGGACCAATATTTATATTTCTGAGGTAGCTTTTTAGTTAGGGGATTTGTATAATAATTGCCTATGCAACTACCACGAAGAAAACAGAGAGAAATTTTATTACAACTTTTATTCTCATGGGAGATCTCAAGCGAGATGGCTCTTGGGGATAGGGCGGGATTACTTATGGATTCTCTTGAGGTTTCAAAAAAAAATGTGTTAGGAATGGACGAGAAGTTTCAAGAAATTATTGATCACGTTGATGAAATTGATGAAACCTTAGCCAAAGCATCTCTTGAATATTCATTAGAAAGGGTCTCTCTAATTGATAAAAATATTTTGAGAATTGCTATTTTTGAAATTCTTTATGAAAAGGAAGAACCCAAAATAGTGATAGAAGAAGCTCTCAGGTTATCAAAAAAATTTTCTTCACCAGAAGCAGTTTCCTATGTCCATGCGATTGTAGATGCGGTGAATAAAAGTGAAAGAGCTCTATTACCAATATAATACACCTTTGAAAGAGTATTCCACCTACGGAATTGGAGGTCCTGCAAAAGAGCTTGCTTTTGCACGTACAAAAGAGGATTTGATATATCTTTTAGAAGAAGCCAAAAGATCCCACAAAAAATACATTGTTATTGGAAAAGGTTCTAATTGTCTTTTTGACGATAGAGGGTTTAATGGGCTTGTGATTATTAATAAAATCAGTGAGATAGAATGGAGAGAGCAGTCTGTTTATGTTGGGGCAGGCTACAGTTTTTCTCTTTTAGGAATACAAGCTTCTCGAAAAGGGTTTTCCGGATTAGAATTTGCATCGGGAATTCCTGGATCTGTAGGTGGAGCTGTATATATGAATGCAGGCGCTGGCTGCTCTGAAGTAAAAGATATTATCGATGAAGTAGAATTTCTTCATGAAGATGGGAGGGTGGAACTCTTTAAAAAAGAAAGACTTAAATTTTTTTATAGAATGTCACCGTTTCAAGAGATGAAAGGAGCTATACTTGCTGCAACATTTCATCTTGTTCCCTCTTTGGGTGCAAAGGAAAAACAAGAAAATCTTTTAGCTTATCGAATGGCGACTCAGCCTTATAAAGATAGGTCTTGCGGCTGCGTATTTCGAAATCCAGAAGGAGATTCTGCAGGCAGATTGATTGACTCACTTGGATTAAAAGGGGTCTTAAGGGGAGGCGCTAAAATTTCAGAGGCGCACGCAAATTTTATCGTCAATCAAGGTGATGCTAGTGCAAAAGAGATTTTGGATCTCATTAAACATGTCCAAATGAAAGTAAAAGATGAAGTAGGTATTGTTCTTGAACCCGAAGTAAAGTATATTCCATTTGATGACCACTAAAAAATATGACCTTCATACCCATTCAACTGTTTCAGATGGTTCTTTCACTCCTAAAGAATTGGTCGATCATGCAACCTTGGTAGGACTTTCTGGAATTTCGATTACAGATCACGATACAATTGGCGCTTATACAGATGATTTATTTGCTTATGCAAAAGAAAAAGAGATAGAAATTATTCCCGGAGCCGAATTCTCTTCAGCTTATCAAGATACAGGCATTCACGTGCTTGCATACTGCTTTGACTTAAATAACCCTTTGATAAAAGAGTTTTGCGAAAGGCATAAAAAAAGGAGAAAAGAGAGAAACACCTTGATATTAGATCTATTGAAGAAAAAGGGGTTAGAGATTTTAGATACAGATTTAGAATTTGCAGGTAGTGTCATCGGTAGGCCTCATATTGCTTACGCGATGATTAAAAAAGGGTATGTGGGTACAATACAGGAGGCATTCAAGCTTTACATTGGTGACGGCAAGCCTTGTTTTGCGCCTGGAAATAGGTTTTCTTTGGAAGAGACGATCGATGTAATTCATAAATGCAAAGGAAAGGCAGTTCTTGCTCATCCGATCCTTTTAAAGAAGAGATCTCTGATTAAAAAATTATTAGAACTCCCTTTTGATGGGATGGAAACTTATTATGCCAATTTTTCTGCAAAGCAGAATGGCGAAATGAGTCAAATTGCGGCTCTGTATGCTAAATTAATAGAGACAGGGGGGTCTGATTTCCACGGTGAAGTGAAATCTTACTCAATTTTAGGTTCTGCATATACGTCTGAGGAAAATCTGGAGAAGCTAAAACATGCATGATTTGATGGAAAAAAAGGGCGGAAAACTAGAAACAATGAGAGATCTTGAAGCAAGTTTTCAGTTCCCTTCAAAAGCATTTAGAAAAATTCATGTAGCTGGGACAAATGGAAAAGGGTCTGTTTCAACAAAAATAGCATCTGCATTAACGCAGCTTGGATATAAAACAGGTTTATATACCTCTCCCCATATTCAGACTTTTCACGAACGAATTCAAATCGATGGACAAATGATTTCCCATGAAGATGCCTCTTTTTTTCTCACAAAAATCTTAGAAATTTCTAAAGAGGCGACATTTTTTGATATCATTACGTTGCTTGCATTCCTCTATTTTCAAAATAAGAAAGTCGATTTTGCTGTGATTGAAACAGGTCTTGGAGGCACTTTAGATGCTACAAATGTGATCTTGCCCGAATTGAGCGTGATTACTTCAATCAGCTACGACCATATGCATATTTTAGGAAATAGTTTAGACGAAATTGCTGAAAATAAAGCAGGGATTATTAAACAAAATACAGGTGTTGTTTTGGGTTATAGAGCGGCTTTAGGCCCGGTATTAAGAAAAGCATTTGAGGAAAAAGCACCCCTTTATATCCTTCCTCCTAAATCAGATTGGATAGAAGAAAATACAGAAATTGCAAAAAAAGTAATCTCACTTCTTTTTCCTATGGCAAAACCTCTTGATTATACGATTCTTCCTCCTTGTAGATTTGAGATATTTGAAAGTGATGGCGTTACCTATATTTTTGATATCGCGCATAATCAGGATGGCTTAGAAAAGGTTTTCGAAAGAGTTGCTAGATTTTACCCAGATCAAAAAATTTTCGTTATTTTTGGCACTTGCAAAGATAAATGCATAGATTTTGCCATCCCCTTTTTAAAAAAGAAGGCAGAAGAGATTTTCCCTTTTGATGTAGAAAATCCAAGAATTATGAGACGAAGTGACCTTGCGATAATTTTGGATTCAAACTGGAAAAATTTAGACCTTTTTACTGAGTTAGCAAGAAAAGAAAATGCGATCATTCTTGTTACAGGCAGCGCTTATATTATGGCGGAGGCAAAAGAGCTACTTAATAAGCATCAAATGGTTTGACGCTATCTGGATCTTCAGGAGATTGAATAGGTTTCGGTAAAGCCTCAAATTTGGGGAGAGGAAGGCCTTTAATTTTTTCAAGTTCTGTGGCTATTTCCTCTTCATATTCTGTAACTCTGCTTATAATTGTTAATAAGATCGCCTCTAATTCTGGATGATCCCACATTGAGTTTAATATATGAGCAACTGTATGCATTTTTACAGCTTGCCTCATAGTCACACCAAATTGATGACTCTTCCAATAACTAATAAATTCTTCTGTAAGTCGTTTTGTTTCTTCCATAGAGTCGGGTCTTGAGGTAAGAAGAAATTTGTGCATATGTTCAAAGTTTTGAGCGCTTCCTTTTTTTTCTGATAAAACAAGATTAGGGCCGCGTAATAGTTTAGGGCTTAATTTATTTACAATTGCCCTTAAATCAGGGTTGTCAGAAGTAAGAAGAAGGTGTTTTCCAATAAATACGATCTTTTCGATAAGCTGAGGGGTAATCTCTTCATTAGAGATTTTATAGAGGTCTAAAACGGTTTGAAGCGCAAGTTGATGGTCAGTTCTTGAAAATAGTTCAGGTTTTCTTTTTAATTTTTCAAAAAAATGGTCCAAATTGATGTTTTGTAGGGTCATAAAACTAGAGGTTGGATAAAAAGAGAGGGCTTTAGTTGCTAGGTAAACAATAGCTTTTGAAAGTGGAGAGCCTACCTCCCCATTTGGGCTCGATTTTGCATTTTCCCAAATTAGCAAAACCTCTTTTCCTAAAGACTCTAACTCTTCAGGAGGGATATACTGCTCTGAAGAGGTGATTTTTGTATAAATTTAGCGAAATCTATTAAGATCAACTTCTTCTGAAAGTTCTTGCAATTCTTCAGGGATGAGGGTTGTTTCAAACACAGACTTTAATTTGTTTAAGGTTTTCTGAAATTGCTTCACCATCGAAGAGGGAATTTCTCCGCTTCTTCGAAGATCACTCCAATGCTTCGATAGTTCTGACGCATAATGAATTGATTCTGATGGAGATAGGTCAGAAGAAAAGATCTCTTCGCAAATAGCTCTAGCTTTGTGCGAAACTCCGGGAAGAGGAGCTTTGGGGTGCCTGGGGGGCTTTCCTAGAGGCTCTCCTCCAGGTGGGGATCTATCGACAGGTTCCATACCTATAATAAGGACTTCGAAATCCTATTTAGGTCAAGATTTTTCCTCTTCTTCAAGGTGAACAATAAAATCTAGGTCTTGATAGATATTATGAATCTCTATGAGAGAAGGGTAGGGCGTTTTTCCCATGTAATAATCAGCGGAAGTATGGGCGAGGCCAAGTATTCCTTGAATTGTCCTAAGTCTTACTGTCTGGTCTGAGATATTCTTTATATCTCCTTTAGAATTAGAGACATGAAACAAGATGTCTTTTTGCTCGCTTGGAGAAAAAGAGTTTGTAAACATGCTCAAAAACTCTTCTTCTTTTTCCTGATAGAAAAGTCTTCCTAACTCATACAAAGCTTCAGCAAGCTCTAATCTTTCAGGCGTGGCTTCTTTTAGTCTAAAGTTGTCTAAAGATATCGTTTTTTTAGAGCGGCCGTTTTTTGACTTAACCATCACAGGCTCATGCCGTTCTGCCTTTTCTATGCAAGCTCTTGCGAATCTGATAAATTTTGCATTTGTTCTTGAGGGTCTATGATCTTTTACAAAAAGGTCAATTCGATCTCTTAAAAGATCTGCCTCTTTTGCAATCTCTTTAGAAGTCCTACTAGGGCTTGTATTGGCAAGTTTTTCAGCATCTTCAGCTAAATTGATAACATTCTTTCTGATTTCTAATTGGTGACATCTTCCGACAAGCTTTTTTACAAGCTCTTTTTGCCTTTCCAAATAAGCCGAAATGTCAAATTGATCAGAATCTAACGAAGTATCAATAGAGTGATCAATTTTCTCAAGACGACATAAAAATTTTTTTAAATCTCCCATATCAGGGAAAGTGTGCCTTTCAAGAAAAGCCTCAATAGATTCTAATTCTTCTTCATGACCTGGGAATTGAATTTTCATATAACAACTCCATTTACCACCCAAGACGATTATAAGCTAGAAAAATAGAAAAGTAAAGTAAAATATTTGTTATATAAAGCAGCTTTTCTATTCAACATCCGTACTTAGAAGACGTGCTAAAAGCATCTTGGTGTGATTTTTCAATCCCTCGACATCTATGGTTGGAGGAAGTGTGCTACTATTTAAAAAGAGCTTTACTATATCTTTGCCTTCAGCAAACGGACGCCAGTAGTTTTCCATGAGAGCTATTTGTTCTCCTGGAGGAAGATGGTGGC
>JACCDV011306775.1_pt1 | contig 15098 bp, 16 predicted proteins | sample 7446131 | NCBI WGS metagenome assembly JACCDV01 (sample SAMN15323448, study PRJNA562643) | freshwater metagenome | isolation source: river surface water | place: USA:Blue River Watershed | collected 2017-08-17 | reverse complement strand
ACAAAAATCAGAATGTGGAACAAAGAATACAATAATCTTGAGCACTGCGGGCTGAATGGGAAAACACCGAATGAAATGCTACAATTATTATCAATCAACGAACCGACAAATGTCTGTGGTTAAAACATGTTATTATTTATAATAGACAAACATGAGATGCGGGATACAAGGCGCCACTTCCTGGCCTTTTCAAGAATAAAAAAGCAGATGCGGACGTTTCGTCTCTATGATCCCGTCAAAGGCTCAAATCTATATTTTTTATCTTCTTTAGAATTGGGGTTTAAATTAGCCATATATTTATCTCGCCATTTTTGAATTTTAGCATGACTGCCTCCTAAAAGAACTCTTGGCACTCGCCATTTCTCTCCTTTACTTGGGACAAAAATCTCTGGCCTTGTATATGCAGGATAAGAACCCTTGATGGTTTCTAGTGACTCTAATTTGCCGAGCACCCCAGGAATTAAGCGGCTTACAGATTCAATTACAACCATAGCGGGCAGCTCCCCTCCAGAGAGCACATAGTCCCCGATAGAAATAGATTCGTCTGCAATATATTTTGCCACCCTCTCATCCACTCCTTCATATCGACCGCATATCATTATAAGACGGTCATATTTAGCAAGACGAGCTATCATTTTTTCATTAAGTTTTTTGCCACGCGGAGAAAAAAGAATAATCCTAGTTTTACCCTTGTCTTGCCTTGTAATTTTTTTAATTGCTTTATAAACAGGATCGACTTGGATAACCATCCCAGGCCCTCCGCCATAAGGACGATCGTCAATTTTAGCATGTCGCAAGAGCGAAAAATCTCGCAAATCCCACGATTTTACACGTATTATTTTCTTATCTATAGCTCGCTTGATAATTGACTCTGCTAAATAAGAATCCAAAATGTTCGGGAAAATTGTAAGGATATCAAATTTCATTGCATATTATCGTATCATAAAAACAAAAAACCGCCTCAATAACTTGTAACATCACATTTGCATGTGTGTCTGATACATTAATGAAGCGGTGGGTACGAAGCTTACTCCTGTGTGGGCGCGCTCTCTGCGACTGCGGGCCTTGCTCTCTCTGAACCAATTGGTTCTTCAATCTTCAAATTAACCCGAGCATTATTCTTAACACCTACTATTCTAAGAAGAGAGCGGATAGCTTTTGCTGTGCTACCTTCTCGGCCAATAATTTGGCCCATATCTTTGGGATTAACTCTCAAAGATAGCAACACGCCCATTTCGTCTATTTGCCTTACGACAACTACGTCTTCTGGGTGATCCACAACAGACTTAATAAGAAATTCTAGGAACTGCTGGTCGGTGGCTTGCTTTTCCATTCGTGCGGTTTGATTAATGTTTATTGCGACCTTTTATTTCAGAGAATATTTACGTGCCTGATTTTTTAATATAATCAGCGGCAGTTTTGGTCGGCTGAGCGCCGCTTTTAATCCAATAAGCAATCCTGTCTTTATTTAATTCAAATTTATCGGTATGCGGGTCAATCCATCCGAGATCTTCTACAAATTTACTTTTGGCTTTAGAGCGAGCCTCAGCAACCACGACTCTAAAAGACGCATGCCCTTTTTTACCGATACGGCGAAGTTTAATAGATAACATAGGTTAGTAAAATAGTATCGGGGAGTGATATTTTTGTCAATCCACTGTGCTGATAATCGCCTTTCCATCAAAAACGCTTTTATCTATAAACCAAACGCGCACTGCCCAAAACACCACCAATATTATCCCTAATCAATAAATAGGTGTTTTTTAGAAATCACACCTCCAAAATCTCGTTTATATAAAGCAAGCATTTTGTGCGCATCTCCAGAAATTTATTTTTTATGCCTCCCTCCGAATATCTGCCCCAAGACTCTTGATTCTCCCATCTATGTCTTCATATCCACGATCAATATGCTCTACTCCGGTAATTTCTGATTCGCCTTCGGCAATAAGAGCAGCGATAATATGCGCCATCCCGGCACGAATATCTTTCATCTCAAGCTTAGCGCCTTTAAGCGCTGTTGGCCCGTGAATAATCGCACTGTGATAATGACTTTCTCCTTGAAATCTACATGGCAAATTGCCCAAACACTTTGTCACAATATCGATTGCAGCTCCCATGCGACGCAAATCTTCAGTATAACCAAATCTATCTTCATAAACTGTTTCGTGAATAATGGAATTGCCCTTCGCTTGGGTTAAGAGCACCGCAAGCGGCTGCTGCCAATCAGTCGCAAACCCGGGATGAGTATCAGTTTCCACATGAGTAGCCTTGAGCGCGCCTTTGCGGAAAAATCTAATACCTGTCTCCTCTACCACGTACTCCCCTCCTAACCGCCTTACTGTATTTAAAAAAGTAATTAAATGCTCTTGATTCGCTCCCTCAATTAGAATATTACCGTCAGTTGCAAGAGCAATAATAGCAAACGAGGCGGTCTCTATTCTGTCGGGCAACAGAGTGTGTTCTGTCCCATGTAGGGCCTTCACTCCTTCAATATATATTTCTCTATTTGCGCCAAACTCAATAATAGCTCCCATTTTTTGAAGAAGTTTAATCATATCTATTATTTCCGGTTCTTGCGCGGCGTTTTTAATCGTTGTATGACCTTCGGCAAGAACAGAGGCGAGAATGGTATTTTCAGTCGCGCCCACTGATGGATAGGGCAACATAATAACAGCCCCTTTTAGTTTATCCGCCTTCGCAAAAATAGTAGAAGCTTTGATTTCTACTTCAGCGCCAAGTTTTTCTAAAGATGCCGTATGAAAATTTACGGGTCGCGGACCAATTTTATCTCCGCCAACCATAGGCACCTCGCCTTCGCCTGATCGGGCAAGTAGTGGCCCGAGTGCTAATATTGGTATCCTATTCCTACGAGATAATTCAGTAACACGAGAATTTTTAATTTCTAAAGTTTGAGCAGTAACTTTGTCTCCTTCCATATGCACATCAGTGCCTATCTGTCGACAAATTTCCATAGCTATTTCTGTCTCTTGATTACGAGGAACATTTTTTAATATAACTTCATCTTTCGTTAATAAGCTCGCCATTAACATTTTGCCAATAGCATTTTTAGCTCCCCTTACTTTAACTACCCCATTTAATTTCCTGCCCCCTTTAATAATAATTTTTTCCATTATTTGATTATAATAAAATTATATACTTTGGGGAATACAAGCTATCTCCCGTCACTATATTTGACATTAAAAACAAAACTTTATTTAATAAAAATAGTTTTTAAACAAATCAATATGAGAGGGAGAGGATGTTATGTATTGGGGAAGGCCATATCGTGATCGTCATGCCTCTCGCCAGAGCCAAGAACAACAATATTCAGCGGGCGCACTGAAAGGACAATTATCAGAAGAATGCGCGGAGAATATTTTATATCGACTAGCAGCACACCACAAAATTGTTGGCTTCCGAAGAGCCACAGAAGAAGAGGACAAACAGTTGCGTACTGATTTTATGATTACTCTAAAATCAAAGCGCGAGATTGGCTTGCAAGTGAAAAGCTCTGTCTTGGGAGTAGCGCGTTTTTATCAGATGGAGCGACTCCGCCCCATACCAAATAGACCCTACGCCGTCATGCCATTTATTATCAATCTATCAGAAAATCGCCTCGCTGAAGAGGCGAGAATGCTAAAAGCATTGACAGACTTTGAAAGCCTTTTAAAAGAAAAGGAGGCGACACTATTTGTGTTGTTGGTCTGCACCCAGTCAAGCAAAGCCCGCTAGCGGGCTTTTTTTAGGGATAGATAAGATTACGAAACAGATGTACCGGCCAAACAACTCTTATCCGGGTAAATAAGCGAAACATTATTATTTTCATCCGTTGCCGCGAGAATCATTCCTTGACTTTCAAGCCCCATTAAAAGTTTCGGGGCTAGATTCTCTACAATGACAGCCTCTCGCCCAACAAGCGATTCTGGGGCATAGGATTCTCCGATGCCAGCAATGATTTGTCTATTTTCTACTCCCAAAGACACTATGAGTTTTAATAATTTAGCAGAATTTTCTATTCTTTCGGCTGAAATAATGTGCGCGGTTTTCAGCTCAATATTTTGCCAATCTTCAAAATTAATCATTTAAAATTTTATTCCAATCTTCTGGATTTATAGCTCCTTCGTCTATTATTGATTTCGCAAAAAATAAAATAGAAAATTTTTTAACATCACTAACGCTTAAACCATTAGTAACCCTCGCGATAAGAGCCGATATAGACGCTGCGCCCTCGCTTTGATTTATAAGTGGCTCTCCAAGAGCAAGAGCGTAGCCGGTCTGTCGGTGATGAGACCCCCTACTTATGCTCGTTGCCAAAAGATCGCCTGCGCCCGCAGGGCTAACCGCGCTTTCTTTGCCCTTTAGCGCGATACGAGCTAATTCCATTTCTCGCATAATTTTAACGAAAATCAATGATTTTATATTATCTCCATATCCCGCTCCTTCTGCCGCTCCCATAACTATTGCATACATATTTTTTAATACACCTAAAATAGCGACCGAGAAAGCGTCTGTCGTTATTTCTGAATAAACACTGCGATTCTTAAATACTGTTGCCACCATAGGCGCGACATCACTGCGTCCTCCAAATACAGCCATCCCGCCTTTATTCGCTACAATTTCTTCAGCAATCATCGGCCCACCCATAAAAATTATTCTATCAGCTGATAAAAACTCTCCGGCTATTTCGGGTGCCGTGAGCCCAGTGTCTTTTTCAAGCCCCTTAGAAACAAATACTGCCGGAATATTAGGCGGCAAAATAGGGGTTATAGAAACAAGGCATTCACGAAGCGCCCAAGACGGAACACAGAAAAAAACAACTTCCGCTTTTTTCAAGCATTCTTCAAGCGACAAAGCAGGGGATTTTGCGGGATTTTTATCCCAGATAAGAGTATTAATACCTGCGCCTGACGCTATGTAAGCGATTGCCTGTCCAATTTCGCCTCCGCCAATAATAGATATATTTTTAATCATTCTTCCGTCTTGATCCTTTTGCTAAACACAAATATATAAAGCAACTCAAGAATGCCAAGTGTGTTAATGAAAAGAAGAGCTATAAACCAGGGTTTACTGCCCGCTCTTGCCGCTTTCCAAAGCGCAATACCTTTCAACACAAGCGACCCCACGATAAGCAATACAAATGCTAAGGAAGCAAATGCGCCAAAAATAGAAATAAGCACACCGGGGGCACCTATCCTAGATATATTATTTAATAATTCTGTCCCAAAAATATTCATATGACTAATTATAACTTTTTATCGTCAATAATGTCATCTTTGGTATAGCGACCAACTCTTATTCTTTGAAGAGATGCCAAATATCCTCCTACTTTAAGTTTTCCGCCTAAGTCGCGAGCGATAGCTCTAATGTAAACCCCTGGCCCTGTTACAATACGCAAAGATACAAATGGCCACTCATAAGATAGCATTTCAATTTCTTTAATCTCGGCTTCACGCGCTTTCATTATCGGGGCTTTGCCGGCACGAACAAGTTTATAGGCCTCTTTGCCTTGAATTTTTATCGCGCTGTAAACCGGAGGAATTTGCTTGATGATGCCCTTAAATGAAGATAACTCTTGTAAAACCTCTTCCTCTCCGATAGCGCGAGTCACAAGCGTTTCTGTTTTTTTACCCTCCTCATCATCTGTTTCGCTTGTGATGCCAAGGCGAACAACTGCTATATATTCTTTTTCTGCGCCTGATTCTGCCGCAATCAGTTTAGTCCCCTTTCCTATGCCAACAACAAGAACCCCCTCCGCAAGAGGATCTAGAGTCCCCGTGTGGCCCATTTTTTTAATACCAGCCTCTCTCCTTAACTGATTTAAGAACCCGTTGGACGAAACTCCTTTTGGCTTCCAGAAAGCGTAAATACCTTCTTTCATCGTTTATACATTAATTTACTGTTATAAGAGCTATTTCCGCTCGGCTCATAAATCTGATAGGAACGATTCTCGTGCCAAGCCCAACCGATACATAAAAAATAGTATCCCCATCCATAGCTAGCCCACGCACAAGATGGGGCGGTATATTTTTATCAGGAATAAATAAAGCGCCAATAAGCGGAATCCTTATTTGCCCGCCATGAGTATGACCTGAAAGCACAAGCGGGATACGAAGCCCACGAATTGCTTCGTTAATTGCAGGAGAGTGAGAAAGTAAAATATCGCATCTACGATTCACAGCAAGAGCATCATGAATATTATCTAATCCAAAACTCACTTCATCTACCCCGCAAATAGAAACATTGTTAATTAAAACAGCGTCATTAAAAAGTACTGTGGCGCCGGCAGATGCTATAGCATTCATAAAAAATACGCCTCGTGGGTTCGCCCATTCATGATTCCCGGGAATAAAAAGTACTCGCGCTACAGAGGACAACATTTTAGTCGTATCAAGTACTGGTTGAAAATCGGTAGTGGATTCATCAACCATGTCTCCGGTAAACGCTATAACATCTGGATTAAAAGAGTGAATAGCCCGCATAAGTCGGCCGTTTTTTGGTATCCCCCGCCCGTGAGCATCGCTTATATGAACGATTTTTACTTGTTCAGGAATTTCCGGAATTGTAATATTCACTATACGCAAAGCGGGGATATTTACTTCCATCCAGATATAAATAAATAGCCCCGCAAAAATCATTATTGATAAGCCCGCGCATCTAAAAATATTCTCAATCGCTTTAATCATTAATATAAAATATATTAGTTTGAATTTCCGATGAAAACAATGGTTATTATCAATTAACGCGAAATAAAAATATTTATTTATCGCATAAATTAAATATCTCTATCAGTGCGAGGTATCTGATAAACTCTTTTTTAAGAGCTCTCCCATAAGCCCTGCCTGCGCTTTTTATATTTTTCTACATTCTATAGCCATAAAAAGAGGAATTTCTTTTCTGGCTCTGTCTTCTATGGCGGCGCGCGGACCTGGCTGGCTTGCTTTTGTGCTATTCCATTCTTCAAGCCGATCTACTACTAACCCCGCTCGATGGAATGCTTTAAAAAAATATTGTAGAGGACGATGAAAGGAAATTGTTTTTGTTTGCGCATCTCTGCCTGGATGAACAATAATATCGTTTTTGCCCTCCGAAAGATAACGAGCAACTCTGCGATATTGAATATTGTTTTCCCATGCCCAATCTGAAAATTTAGGCACGCGGAAACAGGCATGATTTAATACTATGTATAAATGGCCTTCTTTGCGCAAAAGACGAGAGACGCCATCAATAACATTGCTTGCGTTTTCAATATTTTGAAGAGCAAGAATGATAAAAGCTTTATCAAAATTATTATGCTGGATAGCTGATAAGTTATTTGCGTCGTCAACGATAAAATTCCCCGTAGGAACTTTTGTCTTGGCTATATGAATAAGCTCCGGAGCAATATCTATACCATAAATAACACATTCTTTATTTGACAAAATTGCCCCCCAAGAGCCCTCTCCGCATCCAATATCAAGTATTTTGTCGCCCTTCTGCGGGGCAGACATTCTCAAAAGATTCGGGTAGATAAGCTCGCGCTGATAAGACCCATCCTTTGCCACAGCGCCTTCATACCAATCGGCGACCTCTCCCCAAGAAGTATTTACTTTAGACATTCGATTAGTTTACAGGATTATCTCTGTCGCCTCCAATAGTGTTAAACGGGCTCCTTCTATCGCCATCAATAGTGATCACAGCGCGCGCATTAGGAAACTGGTTAATTGTTCTTGTGAGTTGCTCTCTTAGAACAGGCACGCTACAGCGTGCGACTCTCAAAAAAGAGGGAGCGAAATCTAAATATGATATGCCTCTTTCTATACTGACAGACTGAATTTGTTCGCCTGGGTTTACGGCAGAAAACATACCCATCTCTGCTTCTTGTTCGCTGGGCCCTTTTAATAATTCTTCAATAGACGTCCTCATCGTAGGAAGATAGGCGGGGATGACGCGCCATACATAATCAAAATTACCACAAGAATTTTTTAAAAAATATACTTTTATTCTAGAAGTAAGCCCCGTGTAATATTGCCACGCAATAGACGCCACCACCTCTTCTCCGCAAATAGCAAAACGTGCATCAAGCATGTCGCCAGGCATAGCGTCTAAAATAGCAGAAAGATTCACTGGAATAATAAATTGTCCATTCGGCTCGATAGGAACTGACAAATTTTCTTTATATGCAGCCCCCGTGCGTCTGTTATTTAGCGAAAAACATATATCGCCTTCTTTGTTTGGAGCTACACCTTTTATTTCAAAATTAAGATTGATAACTGAATGAAACGCCGGAGAAATAATCATTATTTGCGGGACAGAAATCACGCGAAGCGATGACGCTCTCCCCCTTTGCAAAACAGCTTCGATGCTCATCCCAGGCATTAAGTTATCTACATTTTTAGACGCACCGTCTACGCCAATTATATTAGCTTCGGATATAGTAAAAAAATATTCGCCGTCTTCCGATAAAATCAACAAGCCCGCACCATCGTCTCTCACAGACACTATGCTCCCTCGCTTCGTATAAACAGCATCATCTACGGGTATTGTTGCTTCCGTTCCGTTCGTGACCTCGCTTACTTCTTCTCTCGGTGTTTCTTCGCCCCAGAAAAAAAATAATGTTGTAAGGAGGATAGCCGATATAAGAAGCCCTAGCCCTACAAATAAAATTTTATTTTGTTCAGACATTTAAGTACTATCTAATTTCATAAGTTAAAGTAACTGAAACAGTAAGCTCTTGTGACCCTGGCATAATAGCAACTGAAGGCTCGGGAGCATAAGCCATATCAGTCATAACGCCACGTGATTCTTTAATCCCTCTAAAAGGCATCACATACCCTTCGTTTATAGATAGCAATCTCCCAACTCTAAAGCCGGCCGCGCTAGCTAATTCTTCCGCCTTAACTTTGGCCTCAGCAATGGCTTTCTCTCTCGCTTCTCGCAAAACAGCATCAGCATTATCTATTGTAAATGTTAAGTTAGAAACTGTATTAGCACCATTTTGGACTACGCCGGATAATATATCGCCAAGAACGGCAAAATCACGCACCCTAACCGTTATAAAAGAATTAATAGTGTAGCCCACAATGCGAGGCGGAGGGCATACTCTATGCCAGCATCTCTCATGCCTTGGAGAGATATCATATCCTGTTGTTCTGATATCTTTATTTGCTATACCGCTTTCTTTAATAAACGCAATCACGTTATTAGTTTTATTTGTATTTTCTGCTTGCAATGCGCCAAGGTTCATTCCTCCTTCAGTGATAATCTGAACAGTAAATTCAGCAATATCGGGAATCCCAATCGCTTCTCCTTCGGCTGAAACTGAAAAATTTCTAAATGATGATGGTTGGATAGATCGCGAATATGCGCTCACAAATGAGAGCGCACTTATGGTAATAGCTAAAGCAAGCACCGCACCCGAAGCGCCCAAAATATTTTTAATTATTTTATGCATAGCTATATTATATCAAAATTCATCCGCGATATCTAGCCAATAACAAAGAGCGCGCCACCTAAATTATATGCTCTTTAGTGTAAGATCAATAATTAATCTCGTCGGTAAAATAACACCCTTGTATTCAAAAATCGGCCCACCGGTCTCTTCAAAAATAAATCCCGGCGGCGCTTGTAGGGTGTAGGACAATATTTTATCTACCCCTGATTGTTTTTCAAAAATAAATCTAAACCTGTCTGAAAAAGTCCGCTCTTTTGTATATTCCATTACCAGTGCCCTACTCTGACCACGCGCCACAGTCAGCCACTCGTGAAATACGGCCTTCCCCGACTCAATGCCGTTTTCGAAAAGCTCTACGTCCGCATCTGTCGCCCTGCTTGTTGCAGGGCGCCGTCTTGCCGTGGGCGCACCCGCAGATGCCCCGGAGATGTTAGTTAATTTTGCGCCCAATGGAACCAAAGCCCTAATGTGCGCCCGATTCTCTGCCCTGTAGAACGCTTCATCCGCTATATCCCCCTCATGTATCCTAGTTATAGAAAGCTTGTTAGACAGAGACCCGTCTAAATTCATAACGCTATCTAAAGATATTTTTTGCCTTACACGCATATCTGTTTTTTCTCCCCCAATATTTGAAATAACTACTGCCAAATAATCGCTATATTCTGTGTCCGATGATACGTATATCCCCCCGCCCCAAAGTGATCGTAGAATAAAATTTTGCAACGCTGTATTAACAAAATAAACCTGTATGTCTTTATTATGCAATCTCCAAGTTAGATTTCTCATCAGCTCATCTTTATCTGATTCGGGCATAGCGTATATTCTTGACATAAGCGTAGGCAATAAAGAATCAAAAATGTTTTTATGTCCTGCGCGAAATGTAGTGTTTTCCGCAAATTCTTTGTGAGCTTTAGCGATAAAATTATGATGATCTATAACCATCCCATCATCAGGTAACTCTATAGGCCCGGTAGCTCTTAGAATATCAGTTATCACCTTATAATTTATAGCTATAGCTCCATCCAATGCATCCTGGCCATAGGCATTCTCCTCGGGGCTTTGCAGAAAGCCAAATATTTTAGATACGGATGTCGGGAAGTCAAAAAACCAGTTAGCATTTTGCGCGTTCCAATTCGTGACGCTTCCTATAAGTGGTGATGGCGGGATAATGGCTGGCCCCAATGATGCATTATGACGGCGAATATCGTAAACTGATAATTTTCTCACCTCTCCCTCCTTGATATTCGCTATTGCATAATGTCTAATAAGTCCACCCGTTGCTCTCATTTTAGAATCATCCATAAAAAATATAGCAATATTGCTTTCCTTTTTTACTAAATCGCTTATATGACTTAAAAGCGTATTTTTTTCTTGTGTCGCAGAATAAATAGCAAGATAATTGGTCGGGACATTGTCTCCTCCGCCAAGAGCGACAATGCTATTTCTTATTTTCAACAAGGCCTCAATCGCGCCAGCATTCTTATCTTTCACTTCTTGGAGATGAGACACTAATTTATCTCCGTCTCCCAGCATCCATCTAAGCCAATTATTTTGAAGTGCCCTTTCAGATGATACGGCGAATATGGACGCTTTATTGAATTCTTGAAGAGCTGACGCAAGCTGGGGTGCACTCTGAACCCCAGCTATCAATCTCCGGACATCCTCAAAAAATGCCATACCTGAACTATTGTCTCTTAATAACTCCGCATTGTTGGCTACTGCGTCATTATTGTTTTGATTTATAGGCAAAACAGCAGACAAAAATCCCTTATAAGCCGTTAGAACATCACCAATCGCACTATAGTGCCTGCCTAACATTACCCCAAATAAAATAACGGATGCGATGACCAGAAGAGTCGCAAAACGAAAAATTCTAGCTCTTTGTCTATTGACCGCAATCCCAGGGAGCTCAAATCTTTTTCTTGGCGATGATAATGGTAATTCAGCTAATATTCTTCTAGCGGGAGGTATAATATCTACTAATAATCCCGAAACATTATTTTTACTATTTTGTTTATAAGATTGTCGTGACATAAAAATATAATTCGTAATCCATCTGTGTGTGGTTTATATTTTTATTATAACAAAAAACGTAAATTAAATCTTATTAGTTATAAAATCATATTATTCCAACCTAGCGCCCGTGACATTTCTTAAATTTTTTACCACTACCACACGGACAATTATCATTGCGTCCAATTTTAGCTAGCTTTTCAGGGCTTATATTTAATTCTGACGCTATGACTGCTGGATTTTTTGGTGCAGAACCTTGTGGTGCGATGCTGTCTGCGCTTACTTTAATTTTAGATAAATTTTCATATATCCAGTCATCAAATGTTTGTAACATTTTTTTATATAAAATGTGGCTTTCTCTTCTATATTCCACAAGCGGATCATGCTGTCCGTACGCCCTGATTCTTACTGATTCCCTAAGCGACTCTAAATCTTCAAGATGAGTCATCCAAAGAGTATCAAGCATCATAAGCAGCGGCCCCCTTAGCGCTTCCGGATTATTAATCTTTTGAATAATTTCTATCACACTTTCTTTTTTGGGCTCTTCTTGATTTTGATGTGACTCTTGGCTTTCTTGATCCACATATTCATTCTCGTCTTGATCATGAGTGCGATAGGATGAAATTTCCGCGCTTATTTCGCTTCTTTCATTAATGATGCCGATGACAATTTCTTTTAATGATTCAGGGGCAGCTTCAAGTATTGACTGTCTTTTGTGATATACAAATTTTCTTTGTTTATTTAATACATCGTCATAATCAAGTAAGTGCTTGCGGGCGTCAAAATTGAGTCCTTCTACTTTTTTTTGAGCCGATACAAGCGCTCTTGTAACAAGACCGGATTCAATCGGTTGATCATCTGGTATATTTAACGCTTGCATTATATTGCGTATTTTATCTCCGCCAAAGATACGCATTAAATCATCTTCTAAAGAGATAAAAAATTGCGAAGAGCCAGGGTCTCCCTGCCTGCCTGATCGCCCCCGAAGCTGATTATCTATTCTTCTCGCCTCGTGCCTTTCAGTGCCTATCACATGAAGTCCGCCCAACTCTTTAACTTCACGTGCTTTTTCCGCATCGTACGGACTTCCTCCTAAAATAATATCAACTCCTCTACCTGCCATGTTGGTCGCAAGAGTTATAGCCCCCCGCTTCCCTGCTTGCGCTATAATGGCACCCTCTCGCTCATGATTTTTAGCGTTTAATATCTCATATCTTATCCCTGCTTTTTTTAGATATGAGGCCAGTAATTCATTTTTTTCAATTGATACGGTGCCAATTAAAACGGGTTGTCCTTTTTCGGAGCGAGTGCGGGCATCTTCCGCAACTGCCCTAAATTTTGCATCAGCAGTTTTGTATATAAGATCAGGCAAATCTTTTCGTACCACCGGCTTGTTTGTGAGGATCGTTATTGTGTCTACTTTATAAACTTTGTGAAACTCTTCGGCGGATGTCTGGGCTGTGCCAGTCATACCCGATATTTTCACGTAAAGACGAAAATAATTTTGAATAGTAACTTGAGCAAATGTTTTTGATTCTTCCTGAATTTTAACTCCTTCTTTTGCTTCTATTGCCTGATGCAATCCTCCCGAATATCTTCTGCCATGCATTAATCTGCCAGTGAACTGGTCAACTATGATAATTTCTCCGTCTTTTACAACGTAATCTCTGTCTTTTATAAAAAGCGCCTTTGCTTTTAAGCATTCTTCTAAATAATGCGCGAGCTGTATATTCCCCACACTGTATAAATCGCCAATGCCGGATAATTTTTCTATTTTATCTATCCCCGCGGGCAATATGGCAACTGACTTCATTTTTTCATCCACTGTATAATCGTCTCCTTCTGCAAGCCGAGACACAGCCCGCCACATAATGTTGTAATAATCGCTCGAAGCCATATCCGGAGAAGAGATAATCAGAGGGGTTCTCGCTTCATCTATCAGGATAGAGTCAACTTCGTCTATAACAGCGAAATAATGTCCTCTTTGAACTTGTAACTCTTTTTGCGCCGCGAGATTATCTCTTAAATAATCAAAACCAAATTCGTGATTGGTGCCGTAAGTAATATCTGCTAAATACGCCTGACGCCTTGTAATTGGTCGTAAGAATTTATGCTCTACAAGAAACGAGCCGACTTTGTCTCTGGTTTCATCTGCCTTTTTTTCTTCGCTTGTAATGGATGGAGATGTATTAAAATCCGGGTCATATATAAATGCTCCATTATGAGTAATACAAGCGGTACTTATGCCCAAAAAATAATAAATCTGCCCCATCCATACAGCATCACGAGTCGCTAGATAATCATTAACCGTTATAATATGAACTCCTTTCCCTGAAAGAGCGTTTAAGTATGCTGGCGCTGTAACGGCAAGCGTTTTGCCTTCGCCTGTCATCATTTCAACAATCATCCCCTTATGCAAATTGATGCCCCCAAGCATTTGTGTATCAAAATGCCTCTGTCCTAATGTTCTTTTAGCTGATTCCCTTGCGAGCGCAAAGGCCTCCGGTAATAAATCACTAAGCGACTCGCCTGCGATAGCGCGAGTTTTAAGATTTAAACTTCTTTCTCTAATCTCTTCATTTTTAAGAACGCCTATCTCTCCTTCCAGATCGTTAATTTGCTGGAGAATAATATCGTCTTTGCTGATCTTAGAGCGAGAAAAAATATCAAATAAGCCAAACATATAGAGCCATTATATCTTTCTTAGAGCAAAACTCAATGTTTAAAGGAAAAATTTACTAGGTTTTTAAGTTTTTTAGATTCTTAGCTTGCAGTTTGCCTTTATATTCTTTAAGTTCTTCAGCTAATATATCGCGCGTCGCATCTATCGCAGCATGCAAATCATCGCTTGTTCGCTTGGCTCTTATCATTTTTCCAGGGACTTGAAGATTGGCTTCGGCATAATAAATCATGCCTTTATGATGATGTTTTGTGGTGCGTCCAGCATCAAAATTGATCTCTGCGCTTCCAGTTTCTACCCATTTTTTCATTAATTTATCTAAAACGCCCATCTTTTTTTCTATAGACTCTTTAATAGACGGCGTAAATTCAAAGTTTTTGACAGTAATATTTATTTTCATAAGTTTATTATAACTTATCTAAACTAAGATTCCAGATGCTCGCTAGAGCTGGGCCCTGATTCCCGCCTTCGCTGAAATGACGAAGAAGGCAGTATTGCCTCGCCCCCTCTTTTTGTCGCCCCCCGCGAAAGCGGGAGTCCCTGGTTTGTATTTTGAGCGCTCAAAATCTGAAAATTATAAATTACCAACAAATCCAAAATTACAATATCTAAAATTTAAATATTCTCCACAAAAAATCCCGCGCTAGATTTAGCGCGGGACTAAGAGAGTGGCTTACTTTTTCTTCTTGGCAGGAGCTTTTTTAGCAGCTACTTTTTTCACTACTTTCTTTTTTGCTGGCATATTTTTTTATTTTTTATTTTGAGTTAATAAAAAATATTCGACCAAACATTTTTATTAACTGCTACTTTAAATTATATAATAAAAGAAATTTAAAAAATATGTGGATAAGTTTTAACACAACATTTTTAGCAAAATTTTTATCAACTTATTCGCTAACAATCTGAATTTCTTCTTCTACGCTTATATTAAATTTTTCTTTAATGGTTTTTTTTGTGATAGCAATCAATTCTTTT
>JACCDV010878093.1_pt1 | contig 15098 bp, 15 predicted proteins | sample 7446131 | NCBI WGS metagenome assembly JACCDV01 (sample SAMN15323448, study PRJNA562643) | freshwater metagenome | isolation source: river surface water | place: USA:Blue River Watershed | collected 2017-08-17 | reverse complement strand
GTCAGCAAACTTTTCTCCTAAGCTTATATTACGGTCATCATATAAAACCTCTTGGCCGTCTCGCGTTAGTTTTTCATAAACCTCTTTTGCCTCGCCAGCATTTTGTTCTAAAAGATGAAAGCGAAACGGGGCGACAGATTCTGGCCAAATAATACCCCTATCATCGTGAGACACCTCCGCAATCGTGCCCATTAATCGGTTAATGCCTATGCCATAACAACCCATCAAGACATTGCGGTCTTCTCCAGCGACATCCTTAAACTTTAATCCGAACGGAGCGGAAAATTTATCGTTTAGCTTGAAAATATTACCAACCTCTATCGCTTTTTCTTGCCTTAATTCTTTTGAATCGCATTCTGGGCAAGAGTGCTTCACATCTTCCAATATCTCGGCATTTATAGCAATGGCGCATTTTTCACAAATATGAATAATGTCTTCGCCTGCCGAAGTAATAGTTTGAAACTCATGAGAGTATTTAGAAAAACTCCCTCCCGAAGCAAGGGTCAAATATGTCGCGCTGCCAATACCAACATCTTGGAACACGCGCTTGTATGATTCTTTCATGCGAATATAAAAATTATCTAAATCCGCTTCGTCTGCGTGAAAAGAATAAAAATCTTTCATAAAAAACTCTCTGCCTCGAAGCACTCCTGATTTCGCTCTCTTCTCATCACGAAATTTATTTTGAAATTGAAAAACATATGCTGGTAAATCCCGATAAGACGCAATGTGTTGTTTTAATATTGGGACGACTTCTTCCTCGTGTGTCGGCCCTAGAACATAATCATTGCCAGAAAAATAACTCGTAAAACGAAAAAGTACATCTAAATTGTCAAACCTACCAGTCGCCTCCCAGTCCGCCCTTGGCTGTAGGGAGCTCATAAGCAATTCAATCCCTCCCGTAGACTCCATTTCTTTACGAACAATCTGTTCAATTTTTTTGATTACGCGGAGCCCTAATGGTAAAAAAGCGTAGACCCCTGCCATTACTTTATAAATAAACCCACCGCGAATCAGCAACTTAGCGTTCAGAGATTCTTCTCCTTGTGGACTTTCTTTAAGAGTTTTGACAAATAATTGACTTTGTTTCATAGCATAATAATCTATCTAAAAAAGGCGGATTATGTCTCTGATTGTAACAACAAATATTAAAATTAACAAAAGTGTATAAGATGCTGAGCTAATAAGCATTATCAATTTTTTACTCATTGGCTTTCTTCTGATTTTTTCAATGAAAATAAATAAAAGATGCCCTCCATCAAGCGCGGGCAAAGGAAAAAAATTAACTACCATTAGATTTAAGGAAACCACCCCTAAAAGTTGCAAAAAATAAACTATGCCTAAATCTCTTGCTGTCTGCACCGCAGAAAAAATACCAACTGGCCCTGCACTGTCGGCAAAATCTCCGTGCCTAAACATTGCGATAAAAGCCGTAATAATTCTAATTAAAAATAACCATGCCGCTTGAAGGCCATACCAAAAACTTTCAAAAAAACTTTTTTGTGGAAACCCTCCTTCCACAAGCTCTACCCCTATGCGAAGAGCACCCTCATCAATTCTCGGCAATGCTTGGATGTCTAAAATTTCCCTCCGTCGCTCTATCTGAAAAACAATCGGCTCTCCTGCGCTCTTTGCGATTTTATCCATAAACGGAGTAATAGAATCCATACCTAATAATTTATCTCCGGGCTTAAGTCCAGCAATTTCAGCAGGCGAATCGCTTGCAACAGCGCTAATATAAACCCCTCTCGGGGTGCCAATCATAAAAATTATTGTAAAAGCCACCCACCCTATAATGAAATTCATAATGCCTCCCGATATAAAAACCAATACTTTTTGCCAAGCAGGAATCTTAAATAAATCCTCCTCCATATAATTTATAGCGGGCACCTGGACAAACCCTCCAAAAGGTATGGCATTTATAGAATATTCTGTCCCCTTCCATTTGCGACTAAAAAGCTTAGGTGGCAGACCAAAGCCAAATTCTTTGACTTCTAATTTAAGAAGTTTCGCCGCTATAAAATGGCCTGCCTCATGACCAAGAATCAAGACCGCAAAAAAAACAATTATAATAAAAATTGTAAAAATAGGTTCCATATTTTAAGCGTCGAACTCGGCGATTTTTTCTGCTACGATCTTGTCAATTTGAGAATTAAAGCCGTCTACAAGTTTTTGCAACCCGTCTTTGGCTTTAAACTTTTGGTCTTCGGGTAATAAATTTAATTCTTTCACTATTTTATCGCGCGCGCCACGCATTTTAATTTTGTTTTCCTCTGCGATTGATTTTATAATTTTAGAAAATTCTTGCTTTCTCTCGCCCGTAAGCGCTGGCGCGGTGAGGCGTATCCCGTTACTGTCGGATGTAATGCCAAAACCCATGCCTGTTTCTTCAACCGCTTTTACTATTGCTTGTATCGCATTTTTATCCCAAGGAGAAATAATAATATCTCGTGGAGGATTTAACCCCAACGTCGCGATATGAGAAATTTGCATTTCGCTACCCATATAAGACACCTTGATATGTTCTACAAGGCGAGTAGTCGGCCGATTTGATCTAATTTTAGAAAATTCATCTTTAACAAAAGCGATAATCTCGCTCATTTTAAGAGACATATCTTTTAGTGGGTCCATGGTATTGATTGTAATTGTAATTTTTTATTTGTATTAAATCTCGCTGACGCCTGGATCCTTTTTAATGCAATTTTTAAGGGAATCAGGTTCTGGCACTTATTATTATACAACTTTGCGAGACATATTTTCATATAGTCATCAAATTCCTCAATAGAATCAAATTTTTTGGGGATAGGCGGTATTTTAAAATCAAGCATAATTTTATTTGAACGACTCATTTCTTGGAGTAATTCTAGGGCAAAGCCAGGTCGACCAAAAGACATTTTTGCAATTTGCTCTGCCGCTTTCGGTTCGCAGCTATGCTCGGCGATAAGCCATGCCACGATATCATCTGTGCGAACAGGCGCAAAATACATTTTTTTAAGTCGCGACACCAATGTTGGCAATATACTTTCAGTGTTTCGAGCTATAAAAATAATCAGCGCATATGATGGCGGCTCTTCTACTATTTTCAGAGAAGCATTTTGCGCTTCAGGAGTCATTTTCTCCGCTTGGTCAATGATTACGGAACGAAATGCGGATGTTACCGGCCGTTTACGCAAAAAAGCTTTTATCATTCTAATGTCATCAATGCCGATAGCGGACTCCCCTTCCCGCACGCGTATGATAATACTCTCTTGAAGCGTCGCCGGGCTGCCTTCTAGCCCACGAATTAAAATATCGGCAAATGTAAATTTGCCAATTTGTGGTTCGCCAAAAAACAAAAAACCACCGCATAACAATCCCTTATTGTGCAATCGACTGATAATTGTATTCTCTAATTCTCTGCCTAAAAGCATTAGCTATTTTTATTAAGAAGAGTTTTCTTGTAAGTATCTAAGTGATTTAAGATAACGCCCGAGCCCTTGGCGACACAAAGGAGAGAATCCTCGGCGATATATGATTCTACGCCCAATATCCTCTTGAAAAGCTCGTCTATGTTTCTTAAATTAGCACCGCCACCTGAAATAATAAGCCCCTTTTCCATAATATCTGCTACAAGTTCCGGAGGGGTTTCATTGAAGACCTTCTGGATAGAGGCGGCCACATCAAGCAAAAGAGGATTTAGGGCTTCAGCTACTTCGTTTGAAGTTATAACTATATCTTTTGGAAGGCCTGTAACCAAATCTCTCCCTCGCATGGAAAATTCAAGCTTATTCTTAAGTGGCAAGGCAGATCCAACAGCAATTTTTGCAGCTTCGGCTGTCTGTTCTCCAATCGCAAGAGAATGCTTCTTTTTGACATACTCCGTAATTGCCATATCAAATTTATTACCGGCAATTCTCAAGCTTGAAAAACAAACAATGCTACCTAAAGAAATGACTGCCACTTCGCTTGTCCCTCCGCCAATATTTACAATCATATTACCCGAAGAAGAGTTAATGGGGATGCCTGCGCCAAGAGCGGCAAGCAGAGGCTCTCTTACTACATAAGCATTTTTAGCTCCCGCTTCAGTCGCGGCATTTAAGACGGCTCTTTTTTCAGTTGGGGTGATGCCAGCAGGGACAGAAATAATTACATCCGGCCGCCACACATTAAATCCGCCAAGAGATTTTTTAATAAAATAAGTCAGCATGGCCTTCGTAATATAATAATCAGCGACAACTCCGTCTTTTAGTGGGCGGTATGCTAGAATGTCGCCGGGCGTGCGGCCAATCATTTCTTTGGCCTCGCGTCCGACTGCCAAAACTTTATTTTCGGGCAAACTTAACGCAACTATTGTCGGCTCATTAATAACAAACCCCTGATTTGGAGTAAAAACAACTGTATTGGTAGTGCCAAGATCAATGCCAATTTGTTTAACAAACATAAGTGTATTATATTGGCTTTTTGAATAAAATGTCTAATTTTGTTATGCGCACAAGTAAGTCTCATCTTATGCTTATTGCCTCCCCTTCCCTCCGCCTCCCTTGCTCTATTTTTCTACGCCATTGTTGCATTTTGTCTAATCAACTCTTATGTAGGCGAGTATCCTAGGTCCGAACCCCATATCTCTAGCGTGAGGCAACGACAAAAAACTAAATTTATAGATGCTCGCCATAATGACAGGATCGCTATAGGTAGCGTTTATTTTGCCTATTATTTTTTAGATTTATTCCATCTCACCAGATAGCCGAATCGCCCCCACAGGACAAATATCTACTCCGCCACACTCCGCTAGTTTGTCTTCATTGATAATTTGAACGCTACCATCCTCTGCAAATATACATGCTTCAGGGCAAACCATAACACAAGTGCCACAACAAATGCATTTTTCCTTATTTATTTTCAAATTATTCATATTTATTAAGTTTCTTGATTAATTAATTTTGTTTTAGTTATTTCTGCGGCTTCTTGCGTAAGAGACCGTAGATGACTTGAGTTTAATGCATAAATATCATTCTCTCCACAAGACCCCGCAATCATTTTAATTTCTTCTGTGCAATTTTGCATATAATTAGCTACTTTTTGAGCAACAATGTCAATGTCTAATTTTTCTCTTAATTCAGGATCGTGAGTCGCTATCCCAGCTGGGCATTTCCCCAGATAACATTGCTTGCAATAACTACAACCCATAGCAATCAATAAGGGAAAACCAATAAAAACAGCGTCTGCGCCTAGCGCTAAACACTTAGCGAAATCTCCGCTATTACATAGCCCTCCGCCGATCCATAGCTCTTGCTTCGCGCCTAACTTATCTAACATCTTTCTCGCCCTAACTAAAGCAGCGGCAGCAGGGATGCCAAGTTCATTTAAAACTACTTCTGGAGTCGCACCCGTTCCTCCTCCGTGCCCATCAATAGCTATTATATCAACGTCAGATTGCACTGCAAAATTAATATCATTTTCAATATCTCCAGCACCTAATTTAACAATAATCGGCACGCCGCCTGTAATTTTTCTTAACCCATCAATTTTTTTCTTTAAATCCTCAGCGCTATTAATATCTGGATGATAAGCCGGAGAATGAATGTCTGTGCCTTTTTGAATACCTCTAATTTGAGCAATCTCGTCAGTAATTTTTTCTTTAGCCAATAGCCCGCCTTGTCCCGGCTTCGCTCCTTGTCCAATTTTGATTTCAACTGCATCTGCTTGTTTTAAAACCTGCTCTGAAATGCCAAACCTGCCCGTTGAATACTGAATAATAAGTTTTTCGGCGGCCCCTCTCTCTTCTTTAAGCATTCCTCCCTCGCCTGTATTAGCAATAGTGCCTGCTAAGGACGATGCTTTAGCTAAAGCAATTTTTGCCTCTTTACTTAAAGCCCCAAAACTCATCGCTCCTATTAAAATAGGAGTTTTTAATTTAAGCGGCTTATTGCTCAATCTCCCTATTGTAATATCTGCATTAATGTTTTCTTGAAAATAATCAACCGGTCTTTTGGCTAGCTGTGCTGGCACAAAAACTAAGTCCTCAAAATAATTTTTTTTCCATTTTTCAGACCGGCCACTTGCCATAGGTAGCTTGTTAACCCTATCTTTAATTTTTTTAATTTCTTCTAAATTCATATTTTAATATAAACATATAGCTCGCATTTGTTATTTATGCTAAATAGTTTAAACTACAATTATGTATTCTAAAGAAGTAATGTCTCATTTTCAAAATCCGAGAAATCTAGGAGCTATCCCCGACGCGCACGCAGTTGGATGCGTCGGCAATCCCACTTGCGGTGATATGATGAAAATATATCTGAAAATCTCCGATAAAGATATAATTCAAGAGATTGGGTTTGAAACTTTAGGGTGTGTGGCGGCAATAGCTGTCTCGTCTATGGTTACTGAATTAGCCAAGGGCAAAACTATAAGTGAGGCAGAAAATATAAAGTTTGCTGATATAGAAGACGGGCTTGCGTCTTTACCGCCCGCGAAAAGGCACTGTGTCACGCTTTCAATCCAAGCACTTAAAGCGGCTATAAAAGAATATAGAGATAGAGAAAGATAAAACTTTAATTTTTAATTAAAAAATATTTTTAATAAAACTCCCCGCCTATAAAGACGGGGAGTTTTTACGAAAATGTAATTAAATATATTTAAGGCGCAAGCGGTACTTCAATAATAGGTGTTTCAATTATTGGAGCGGGTTGCTCATTCTGCGGCATATTTTGAATATCTGTAGGAAGCCCTGGCATATCTGGCATATATGGAGCCCTGTTTAGTTGGTAGAGCCAAAAACCGCCAACAATAGCTAAAACAGCAACTATTACCAACAAAATTGATAATTTTTTATTCATATTTTTGTCAATAAATTAATTGTTTATTATAATCGACCTTTATATAAAAAAAGCATATATATAAAATAAAATCAATAAATATATTGTCCCTCCTCTCGGCGCCCGCCTCACGTTTGTCCTTCTGTTATTCAAGCGCCAACGCTTGTCGCTTTAGATTCAGATTATCGTCTTTCGCATCACTAAAATATCATCCTTCTTATTATAAATTATAATATAATTATTGCTTAGCATTGCCATAGTTGTCCAATATTCAATTTTATATTATTCTGATTTTGCTGGCCCTATCGTCTAGTGGTTAGGACGTCAGGTTTTCATCCTGATAACAGGGGTTCGATTCCCCTTAGGGCTGCTGACATATAATTATGGATATAACGATGAGGGGGAATCGAACGTTTGAAAGGGGTCGGGAATTAGAACTCAAAAATCAAAACTTTGCGCGGGGTTGGGTAGTTAGTGTTAAATTTTAAATTAGCCCCTCCACCCACTTATGCTACGCAGTTTTTCTATAATGCCTGGCAAAATAGATAACACATAGTCTATATCTCTTTGCGTTGTGCTTCGCCCTAGGGAAAACCTAATTGAGCTATGCGCATCCTCATCTTTTAGCCCCATTGCTTTCAGAACATGAGATGAAGCATGAGAGCCTGACATACACGCTGAGCCGGTTGATACGGATACTCCTGCCTCACTTAACATAAAAAGAATCGCCTCTCCTTCCGCTCCTTTAAACCTAATATTTGCAATATTCGGTAAAGAATTATCTAATACTCCGTTTAGCGCTGAATGAGGAATAGAGGCAAGCACTCTCCTTACTAAATCATTTTTTAAAACTTCTATTTCTTTATTTTTTTTATCATATTCACGAATAATTGAGATAGCTTCCCCCAGCCCGACTATGCCTGCCACATTATGCGTCCCCGCCCTAAGTTTAAATTCCTGCTCTCCCCCGTCTATAAGTCTTGCAATTGGCGTTCCTGCCTTCACATACATCGCTCCAATGCCTTTTGGTCCGTATATTTTATGGGCAGACATTGTAAGCATATCCACTTCAAGGCGCCCGACGTTGCAATCAAGATAATTAATTGCCTGTACGGCGTCAGTATGAAAATAAATTTTATTTTTTCGACAAGCATTTAATTTAGTAAAAAGTGCCCCTATCTCCGCTATGGCCTGTATCGCTCCAGTTTCATTATTAGCGTACATTATTGAAACAAGAGTAGTCTCCTCTCGTATAAGACGGCTGATTGCCTCTACGCTTACTCTGCCCGTAGAATCGACTGGCGCGAAAGAAACATCGACAAGCCCGCTTGTCGCTAGTCGCTCTATTGGCTGGATGACAGCGCTATGCTCTATCTCGCTTGCAATAATATGCATCTTTTGCGGCTCATTCCATTTTATGCTACGCATCATAGCAATTCCTTTTATCACAGCATTATTGCCCTCTGTAGCTCCACTTGTGAAAATAATTTCTGACGAGCGAGCCCCTAAAAATGCTGCTAGTTTTTCTCTTGCTCCATCTACTGTTTTTTTGGCACTCTCGCCAAGAGCATGCGCAGATGATGGATTGCCAAAATCATCGGAAAAATACGGCATCATAGAGGAGAGCACGCGTAAATCCACGGGTGTTGTCGCCGCATAATCCATATATATCTTTCTTGACGCTTCTGCCATGTATCATATATTACCACATTTTAGATATAATTCAGCATGCAAGGCCTACCCCCCCCTGTCTATCATACGAAGATAAGCGTCGTCCTGATCATTAGAGTAACAGATCAAATCTCTAGCGTTTGCTCTTATCTATCACAGTAGTAACTAAAATGACAACCAGATATAAATGGTGCTATAAATAGTGAGCTAAACATGCCCTCCGCAGACAAAGAAACTATTATTTTTGCTATAGAAACCAGCTGTGATGAAACAGCTATGGCTCTTATCTCTGCGAAAGGGGGGCTCATAAATCCACATTTTCGCCTGATCAAAAGTGAGGTCTTGTCACAAATTATAAGCCATAAAGAGTTTGGAGGAGTAGTGCCAAATATCGCAAAAAGAGAGCATATAATCGCCCTGCCTCAAATGATTAAAATGTTTGAGAACCTTCCCGAGTTCCAAAAAGCAGAAGTGATTGCCGTTACAGCGGGGCCCGGACTCGCCCCTGCTCTCTGGACAGGAGTTGCATTTGCTAAACAATTAGGCGATGAAACCGGTAAAAAAGTTTATGCCGCCAATCATATCAGCGGACACTTATATAGTTTTTTACTCTCAAGCCCTAAAAACATAGATAGCTTATTTCCCATGGTCGCACTTGTCGCAAGTGGGGGCCACACTATTTTATTTTTAGTAGAAAATATATCTACTTTTAAAAAATTAGGCGAAACCAGAGATGACGCCGCTGGAGAGTGTTTTGATAAAGGCGCACGACTTCTGGGCCTTCCATATCCAGGCGGGCCAGAGCTAGAGCGCCTCGCAAGCCAAGGCAATATGCATGCCATTAATTTTCCTCGCCCAATGATATCTCAAAAGAACTACGACTTTAGCTTTGCCGGATTAAAAACAGCATTGCTCTATAAGTTAAAAGGCGATAATAAAGCCAACTGGAAAAATATAAGCGTTAGTGGCGAATCTGGAAGCGCTAGCTCTACGCATAGTGCAGACATTGCCGCAAGTTTTCAAAAAGCGATTATTGATTGCCTTCGTCTTAAATCTTTTCGGGCAGCCAAAGCATTTAACTGCCGATCCATCACTATCTCTGGTGGTGTCTCTGCCAATACATTACTTCGTGAAGAATTCGCGCGCGAAGCGAAAAAACATCAAATGCGCTTTATCGCACCAGAGGCACGTTTTAGCGCTGATAATGCGGTGATGATAGCAGTGTCTAGTTATATTGAAATCCTTTCAGGCGTGAAGCGCGAAATTCAGGCAGATGGCAATCTTGCGATATAATACTAAAAACAACAAAATCAAAGCAATGGATACACGATACGACTATAAATCATCAGAGGAAATAATTTATAAAAAATGGGAGGAATCCGGTTTTTTTAATCCTGATAAATTGCCGGGGCAAGGCAAGCCATTCACTATTATTATGCCCCCGCCAAACGCTAACGGCTCTCTGCACATTGGGCACGCGCTTTTTGTGACACTAGAAGACATAATGATTCGTTATTTCCGCATGCGCGGCCGAAAAACTCTATGGCTACCCGGAGCCGACCATGCCGGATTTGAAACTCAAGTCGTTTATAACAAAAAATTAGAGAAGGAAGGGAGAGTGTTTTCCGAAGTGCCAAAACACAAGCTATATGATGAAATAAAAGAGTTTACTCTTGCTAATAAAAAATATATGGGTGGCCAACTTAGAAGGCTTGGGGCAAGCGCAGATTGGTCAAGGGATAAATTTACTCTTGATGCAGATATCCGCAAAGTGGTCTATGATACGTTTGAAAAATTATACAAAGACGGCTTGATTTATCGCGCTCCACGCCCAGTGAATTGGTGCATAAAACATCAAACAACTCTTTCCGACCTTGAAATAAAATATGAGGAAAATATTAATAAGCTTTATTTTGTAAAATACAATCTTGCAAGCGCCAACGATTTTATCGCGGTCGCGACCACAAGGCCAGAAACAATCCCCGCAGATGTCGCAATAGCAGTGCATCCATCATCGCGCCTTAAAAAATTTATTGGTAAATATGTTATAAATCCGCTTACAGGCATATCTATCCCTATTATCGGAGACATATCGGTAAATCCTAATTTCGGCACCGGCGCTTTAAAAATCACTCCTCATCACGACCAAGCGGATTTTGCGATTTGGGAAAATCACAAACATCTAATCCCATTATCCCCTATCTCTGTTATAAATCACTACGGCAAAATGACAGATTCTGCTGGCTCAAATCTTGCCGGGCTAAAAATTAAAGACGCTCGAGATAAAGCGGCGGAAATCCTTGATGCAAATCTAATTAAAACAGAAGATTATTCTCATCAAGTCGCCCGCTGTTATAAATGTGAATCAATAATAGAACCACGGGTTATGACGCAGTGGTTTATCCGCACAACAGAGCCGTCAAAAAAATCAGGGAAGTCGTTACGAGACATTACTGTAAATGCCATCTCATCAAAACAAATCAAAATTATTCCTGCTCGCTATGAAAAAATACTTATGCATTGGCTTGCAAATCTCCGAGACTGGAATATCTCTCGTCAAATTGTTTGGGGGATTAGAATACCTGTTTGGTACTGTGAAGCCCAGGCGAATAAAGCGTGTCTTGCAAAACAAGGAATAATCATCAGCGATAATCGCCCACCAGAATGTCCTTATTGTAAATCGCAAAATCTTAAAGCCGAAGAAGATGTTTTTGATACATGGTTCTCTTCTGGGCAGTGGCCGTTTGCTACGCTTATGACGACCAAAAAAGGCGACTTTAAAAAATTTTACCCGACAGATGTAATGGAAACCGGCTCTGATATTTTAACTTTTTGGGTAATGAGGATGATTATGCTTGGATGCTATCGCACAGGAAAGATTCCTTTTAAGTATGTTTATTTACACGGATTAGTTCGTGATAAAGACCGACAAAAAATGTCCAAATCAAAAGGCAATGTTATAAACCCACTTGAAGTAGCTGAAATATACGGCACAGATGCGGTACGTATGTCTCTTGTGATAGGTAGCGCCGCAGGAAACGACCCAGTAATTTCGGAAGATAAAATTCGCGGTTATCGTAATTTCACCACTAAAATATGGAACGCTGCCCGCTTTGTTTTAATGGGAAAAGATATACCAAGCACAATGAACCTGACGCCTAAATTAACAGCTCGCGACCGAAAAAATATTCGCGATATGGAAGCGACGAAAAAGAAAGTAGCGCGTTTTATTGAGAACTTTGATTTTAACCGCGCAGCTGAAACCGCTTATCATTATTTTTGGCATACTTTTGCCGACAAAATTATAGAAGAATCAAAAATTCGCTTAACATCTAATAACCCGCAAGATGCCTGTGCGGCGCAAAGCGCCCTACTCACTATTCTCCTTGGCTCACTTAAAATGCTTCATCCTTTTATGCCGTTTGTGACCGAATCGATTTATCAAGAGTTACCCGAACATATGCGACAACAAAAATATCTTATAATTGAAAATTGGTAATATGATGATAGCTGACTATATTTTGCCCGCATCTATATTTCTTGGTTTTATATTGAGCGCGATTTGGCTTGTTTTCTTTTTACTTGAAGACAGGCGCAAGCCAGAGCCGGCGATAATGATTACACAAACATTCGTTCTTGGCATGGTCTCTGCGCTTGCAGCCGTGGGACTCGGGAAATTATTCGCTTATTTTGCGCCTGCGCTTGGAATTATTGATTTTTCTGTAGCATCAATTAGCGTGCACGCTTTTATAGAAGAGCTCGTTAAATTTCTTGCTGTTTTTGCATTCATAAGTCGCGCTAAGCATTTTGATGAGCCAATTGACCGGATGATTTATATGATTGTCGCCGCGCTTGGCTTCGCTTTTATGGAAAATTTTTTCTTTTTAATGAACACTTATGCTGCAATAAATATGATAGCGCTCGCCACGCTTAGATTTATAGGCGCGACCCTTATGCACGCTTTATCTTCTGGTATGCTTGGCTATATGTGGGCGAGAAGAAAAATAGGTTACGGGCTTATCATGGCTACCACAACACATATAATTTTTAATTTACTCGTACTCCAATTCGGGCCGCAATTTTTACCGACAATTTTTCTTATCTTTATCGCCTTTGTGTTATTTTATCAATTTGATAGAATAAAGGCATACCACTATGAAAAACAAAAATTCAGAAAATAATCTAAATAATTTATCGCTTCTCGCAGAAGAAGGAGAGGGTCAGCTCACTTGCGATGTTTATCAAACAGACGATGACATTGTGATTGAATCCACTATCGCGGGAGTAGAGCCAGATAATATAGATATAGATATATCAAGCGAGTCTGTGACTATACGCGGCGAACGATGCCGAGCAAACGAAATAGCGGAAGAAAATTATTTGTATCAAGAATGTTATTGGGGCAAGTTTTCAAGGAGTATTATATTGCCTCAAGAAATTGATCCTGATAAAGCTAAAGCCGATTTTGATAATGGCATCTTACACATCAGGCTACCCAAAATAGCAAAAGGAAAAACCAGAAAACTAAAAATTCGCTCTAACGATTAGTCCGTGAAATATAGGACGTATTAGAAACAAAAGCGGCTATCTCAATTAAGGATGAGCCGCTTTTTAAAGATTGAACTCACTTGGCCGTTCTCTTGTCACTATAAGGGCTACTCTATTGTCTTTCTGCTCGAAATTTTGCGCGCCGGATATTACGCTCGCCGCTCTTTGCTGATCCACATTTCATTCACTAGCTTCCTGCACATTTTAACTACTTCCTCTTCGGAAAGGTCCGCGGGCAAAAGGGAGTATAAAGCATCAATGGTCTGCAGATAATATTCTAGGTATCCCTCCAGCTTTAGATATTCCGCTATCTTAAACTCTATAAGCGCATTAAATATCTTAGCCAGAATCTCCTGCTCTGCAGCGGGGCGCCCACAAACTAGCTCTTCTGCCTTGCGTCGTGCGGCAAAAATTTTCTGGTCAAGATATGCATCTCCCGTTTCCTTTACTTTAATAACCTCTCCAGACATCGGCTTACCTCCCTTCTTAGTCCTATAATTTATTAAGGACCAATATTATTATATTATCACGCTTCGCACTATAATGCCAAACAATACGCACCATATCATTATCCACAGCGCATATATGATCATTATTTGCCCTGCAGATGATTATGGGAGAATCACAAAATAATTCGGCTCTGCTCAACATCTAATAAGATCGCAATTTTAATTTTTCGAATCGCACCTGATAATCAAGCGCAATAAAAACAGAAAACACAATTAATCATCAAATGTGATATAATATGATCATGATTAATCAACAATTGCTTGACTACATTAAGCAACAATCAAATGAGGGAGCAAGCCAAGAACAAATTAAAAATTCTCTGTCGGCTAGCGGATGGCAAGAAAACGATATTCGGGATGCCTTCTCTGTATTAGCTAGCAATACTACCTCGCGCCCCTATCTTAGCGCATCAGCTACTCTTAGAGAGGCATGGTCGCTCTATAAGCAACGACTTAGCATATTATTGGGTATCGCCGCTATCTCTGCGGCCTTTATAATGCTTACTGCAGTTGTATCTTTCTATGCCAGCATATTAACGTCAATAATGTGGTTATTGGTAATCATGGCAAGCATATGGAGTCAGATTGCCATAATTTACGCCATTCAAGATAATCAAAAAGGCATTGGTGTCTTCGAGGCCTATCGCAGAGGATGGCATAAATTATTTAATTACTGGTGGGTTGTATTCTTAGTGGGGGCTGTTACAACGGGAGGTCTATTTTTATTTATTATCCCCGGAATTGTTTTTATGGTGTGGTTTTGTTTGGCAGGGCTTGTGCTGATCACAGAAGACACAAGAGGTATTAATGCTTTATTAAAAAGCCGAGAGTATGTAAGAGGCAAATGGGGGTCAATGTTTTGGCGACTAATATTTATAAATCTATACTTTTTAATTATGGTCATAGCCATAATTATACCCTTTAGTATCATTGCCGCCTTAATAGGAGGGGCTTTCATTGGCGCTGTCAATATAATAATGCAACTCATTGTTTACTTCGTTATCGCCCCACTCGCAATAACTTATCTCTTTTTAGTATATAAAAACTTTAGAGATGCAAAGCCCAATCTTGTTTTCTCGCCTACTAAAAAACAAAAAAACACCTTCTTCTTCATAGCGATGCTCGGCCCTATCATTGCGATTGCGATAATTGCTTATGTTACAATCCGTGTGGGGACATACCGGGCACGATCGCGCGACACCTCTCTTATAAGAGGGGCATCCATAATCAGGCATCAATTAATGCTCTATCGCTTATCACATGGGCAATACCCACTATCACTCGAAGCATTATTTTCGGAGCCAAATGCGATAACTATCCCTAGCAATCCCGAGATGAGTCATCTGGTTCAGTACCAAAGAATAAGCGCTACTGATTATGAGCTTTGTGTGCAATTAGAAACGCAAGAGGATAAATGCATTTCTTCCGGTTTTTAGTAAAATGGCTATGCCATAATGAATTTACCAAATAAAAATAAGCACTATATATTAGCTTAAAAAGATTTAATTAAAATATCGGCTGATTGGTACAACCATACTCGCTGCGGTCACGAGCGTCTCCTTAGCCCTGCCTT
>JACCDV011144149.1_pt1 | contig 15099 bp, 15 predicted proteins | sample 7446131 | NCBI WGS metagenome assembly JACCDV01 (sample SAMN15323448, study PRJNA562643) | freshwater metagenome | isolation source: river surface water | place: USA:Blue River Watershed | collected 2017-08-17 | reverse complement strand
TACTCAAGTTTCGTTTTTTTCCTATTGTATTGCTTTACTCAAGTTTCGTTTTTTTTGCCAGTCGCATACATGTTTTTATGATTTCGATTTGTTGTATGTGCTACTTTACTCAAGTTTCGTTTTTTTCCTATTGTATTGCTTTACTCAAGTTTCGTTTTTTTTGCTTTATAAATTCAATGAATGGTTATATATAAAATGGGGTTTATCATTAATGACACGATAACAATATCGGATTTCGATTTACAAGTTACGGGGGCATATGCTACCATTATGTGGAATACGGAGGTAAAAAAAGAAACAGTTATTAACAACGTATCTTACGCTTATAAAGTAACTGGTACAGTTGTACTTTATTTTAATCAAACAACTTATGATAACGAACTTGGTTTGCCTATACATAGTTATACAATCGAAACCACCATCGGAACGACTCCTTTATCAGCTCCCAATTTTGATAGAGATTTGGTTCCGTTATTATATACAGCAGCGAAAGCGGAATATAATTCGTGTACTGATGTTTAAAATATGATTTATATAATAGTATAAAACATGGCACAAACAGAATACTATGAGAATGGACATATCAAATCGGAACTGTTTATAAACGGTGAAGATTCGTATTATATTGGTTATTATGATAGCAAAGACGATGAAAAAAAAATAAGAGTGAAAAAATGGTTTCATAATAAAAAACTACATAAAAAAGACGGTAGTGAAACCGTTCTAAGATATTTTGAGGATGGAGATATTATGATGAGACAATTCCATCACCATGGGAAATTACATCGCGATGATGGCCCGGCAGAAATCACAGTCGCTGATAATCATTCCGAAGAACGATGGTATTTGTACGGGGATTTACACAGAGAAGACGATCTTCCGGCTGTAATTGAAACCGATCATTATAATAATGAATTAACAAAAATGTGGTATCAAAATAACGAATTATACAGAGAATCTGGACCTGTACACACAGTGATAAATTACGATACTGACGAAGTTCTATTAGAAAGATGGATGTATGATGGCGTTTATCATAGAGATAATGGACCCGCTCATACGGAATATTGTTTACAAGATGATATAGTTCTTAAACAATGGTATCAGCATGGTAAATTACATAGGGAAGATGGACCCGCGGAAACCGTAGAAAATAAATCAACATGTATTATAACAAGAGAAAAATGGTACCGTAATGGCGTGGCTTCTAATGAAGAATCTCCGTCGGAAATATATTATGATGATGACGATGGAATTGTCGAACAAAAGGTTTGGTATTTAAATAACGAGATACACAGGACAGGAAAACCTGCTATAATAACATATTGCTATGGAAATATTGAGAGCGAGTGTTGGATGGAACACGGAAAAACACATAAAGAAGAAGGCCCGGCTTATATTGGATATGATGATGGGGATATATGTACAAAAATATATTATATTCACGGCGAGATGTATCGTATTGATGGCCCGGCTTATATCGATTACACAAACGACATAACGCGATATTTTATGGATTCCGAGTATGATAGGAAACAACACATTCAATTGTTAAAAGACAAAATACTAAAAAAAATAACTGGTTGTTCTGATGTATTGGCTACCAATATGAAAATATCTATTTGCCCTGATGTATTGATGCTCATATTGGACTATATGGTTGAATAAATTACTGCGTTTAGGAATCGGCAGGATATTCCGCAAATTCTATTTTATACGGGTCAAATATTTCTGTATCGATAGATGATTTCGTAAAGCCATCATAAAACAAATAGATCGAAGCCAAGTTCCATTCTATTTTTTTTCATATTTAAATGACGTGTGAATATATGTATATATGTCTTACCCTATAACGAAATCTCTCATTTTGAATGCCATAAAAGTGAGAGATATATGCGGAGTTATTGACGAATATTTGTTAGATAAAAAAGTTGGTCCAATTGAAAGTGGTATATTTGAATGCGGAATTGAGGATTATTCTTTATACGAATGGGGAGATGTGCCTATCAATGAAATTAAGATAGAAAATCATGTCCGACTCATTATAGTGTCGCTAAAAAAAGATCGATATGACGATTTCGTTTATTTGGTAGATATATACGTAAATGAAAATTATCCGCATAAACTTAATAGTAATATCGACGAAAATGCGAGTAATGTAATTTCGTGCGTAATGCGAACCAAAGGTGAGAAATACGTGAAATACATTAAATACATTTATGATAGAGCTACCAGAATGGGTATTGATGAGTTTTTGTATGTAACGCATGTAAATTATAATCCGCATGTTACGAAATATTTTATGTCAGTATATCCCGATATCGAAGATTATGATAAATTTGCCTATAGTGTGAATTCTTTATTAGAGATTCAGAACTTAGGTGGAGAGGCGAAAAGTATGTATGATTTTTATATAGGAACATTCGTTGAGAATTTTATGTGTTTGGAAAGCTACGATAGTAACGTGGACGAATACCCAGAAGATTATAAAGGCGTACATGACGCGTTTGTTTATTGCTTGAAAAAATACAAAACAAAATTGGAGAAATATATTCATTACCAATGTTATCATACATTCGACCGGTATTACGCTACTAGTATAGAAATTTATAATACTATACGCGAAGTATACGAGATAAAAGTATTCCTAGAGCCATACTACAAAATTCCTGAAACTCGACGTATAAATAATAGAAATGAATATATGGCGATATGTAAAAAAGATATTTATGAGAATGAAAAAAACTATGTAAGTTACGTAGTAGACGTGTTGTTAAAGTGCTATGACAATGGTAATAATTACGAAGAAGCGTATGATCTTGTCGACAACATACATATATTTTCAAAAGAAATGAGCATCTGTGTATATGATCTCATGAAATGTTTGTTATCACCCGAATTTATGACCGTGTTATCTAGACGTATTGATTGGTACAAAATATTAGGATCTCATATACCTGTCAACTATTTGTGCCCTGAAGCAAAGGAATACTTAATGAATATTGGGTATAAAGACCGCACAAACTATTTGAAATGGATCGGGGATATATGCGTTCATCCGAGTTAAATTTGATTTTTTTTATTAATATAAAACATGTACACTTTATTACGCCCGACTAAAAAACATAACCATCCCATGATACATACAAGTAGCCACATTGCTTTCCCGCCGTGTATAGCAAATATAATCGCGGGTTACGCCGAAGAAATTGTCTTGTTAAAAGCTATTAAACTTTTAGAGAAAAGGGAGAAATCATTTAAAAATGATACATATTCGTGCGCAGAAGGTGTTTTTCACAAACCATATTTTAGAAATATCTCCTCAAATCCCGCTGCTATGTGTATTATAAGATCTAATCTTAATAAAATATGTTGGCAAGAATTATCAACAAATCCGGCAGCTATATCAATTTTGGAATATTATCCAGATAAAATAAACTGGGCAGAATTATCTACAAACCCTGCCGCTATTTTTCTTCTGAAAAAAAATCCAAATAGAATAGACTGGGGGCGTATGTTAATGAACCCCGCCGCAGAAACATTATCTAACGATAACCCGGATAAAACAGACCCGCTTATGAAATTGTGTGTGGAAATCAAAAAAATAAATCATCGTGAAAACCCGGCTATTATTTATTTCGCAGAGAAAATTTTTTCCATAGAAGAATCATCGTATCTCTCCAAAAATCCGGCAGCAATACATCTGTTAAGGGATAATCCATGTAGCGGTTTAATATTTTCTAATCCAGCTATCTTTAAAAGTAACAGATGTGATATATACAGATTATTGGTATTTGGTGATGTTATTATTCGCACAAAAAATAAACGGTTCTGTTGTATTTTGTAAATTGCGGTTCTCCATTTTTTTGTGTCAAATAGCGGGTTATATTATATTTCTGGTCTTTCATCCCAAATTTGATTTTTTTAACATTTATAATAATGTGTGCTTTCTCGTCATGTATAGCAAATATTATAACCGAATATGCTTTGGAATATAGTTTGTCGAATCATTTTGGTGAACCGGATTGGGCGTATCTGTCAAGTAATGATAGAGCTATATCTGTATTAAAATGTAATCTTGATAAAGTGTCATGGAATAGCTTATCAATGAATTCTGCTGCTATATCAATTTTGGAAACAAATTTAGATAAGATAAATTGGAGTTTATTATCGAAAAATCATTCCGCTGTATTTATTTTGGAATTAAACATGTATAACATAAAATGGGAAGAAATATCTGGTAATACATCTGCCGTATATATATTAGAAAATAATACGAATTTTATACATTGGTCGCGGTTATCAAATAATCCGTCAGCAATACATATTTTACGAGATAATTTGGATAAAATAGATTGGGTATATATGACGTTTAATCCAGCTGCTGTTTCCATTTTGATGGAAAATAGACACAACATAAAATGTGATTTATTACCCGGAAATAATGGGGCCGCGTTTCTTATAGAGACAATCGGACAAATATTAGATTGGGATTACGGAGCTTTTAATATGTCCATTATTTATTTAATGGAAAGAAATTTTCATGAAATACCTGTACCGTGGGTAATGTTTAATCCAGCGGCGTTTCACTTGATGAGAGATAATCTTCATTTGGGACACACGGAATATATTTTCTCCAATTCAGAGATATTTTATAATAATAGGTGCGATATATATAGACGATTGATTTCACCGTGGATTTCATAGCCTTTATCCCGGATTTCATAGCCTTTATCCTGATTAAAATATGAAGTTTATCTTTTTTTATTATTATACATGGATGTAAAAAGCGCCATAAGTTATCCGTCGTGTATAGCAAATATAATCGCGGATTACACAGAAGAAAAATTGTTATCGAATTGGATAAATAGAAATATATGCTGGGGGCATTTGTCGAAGAATCCGGCGGCTATATCTCTTTTAGAAAATAACCCGAGTAAAATATCCAAGTATGATTTACTATCAAATTATAATGCCGTTCATATTCTGGAAACTAACGCAAGTGATAATTCAAATATGTATACGAATAGCGCTGCGGTATTTATAATAGAAAGGGGAATACGTGAAACGGGAGAATATTTTCTTGTTGAGAATCCATCCGTTATACATATTATACGAGATAATATAACTCATTTTGATTCGCGTGATTTATGTGAAAATACAGCGGCTATGCCTATATTGGAAGGGAATTCATGTGAAATAAATTGGTTTTGGTTGTCAAAAAATGCGTCAGCGGTTCACATCTTAGAAATGCTTCCGGATAAAATAATATATGATTTAATATCAGGAAACATATCCGCTGTACATTTTCTTGAAAATAATTTCGGTGAATTAAATTGGGAGTGGGCGTCGAATAATCCGTCTGTAATACATTTACTGAGGGATAATAAATTTGAAAGAAAAATATTTGCCAATCCGGCTATTTTTCAGAGTAACAAATGCGGAATATATAGGCGGTTGGTCCTTTAATTGACTTCACCTGAGTTCCGTTTGACTTCGCCGCGGATTTCAAGTCTTTATCCGGATTTCATGGCCTTTATCCTAGTTCCGTTTGACTTCACCGCGGAAAACATAATCTTTTCGCCTTAACTACAAGTCTCCTATCCGGATTTCAAGTCTTCATCCTAGTTCCGTTTGACTTCACCACGGATTTCAAGTCTTCATCCTAGTTCCGTTTGACTTCACCACGGATTTCAAGTCTTCATCCTAGTTCCGTTTGACTTCACCACGGATTTCAAGTCTTCACCTGAGTTCCGTTTTTTGATGTGTCAATTTTGATTTATTATGTAAAATAAACAATACAGACATGTTTCCGTCGTGTATTGCGAGAATAATCGCGGATTACGCTAAAGAAAACGTGCTTCAAAATTGGTTAAACGGAGGAACACCCTGTTGGAAATGGTTGTCAAGAAATCCCGCTGCCATATCTATTGTAGAAGACGAGGATGATAATCATTGCGATAGTATACCCTGGAAAGAATTATCGTTAAATTATGCCGCCGCATATCTTTTGGAAGATAATTACTTAAACGGAATAGAGCACGAAGAGGCAAAGGATTATTATCCTATTTTTATTGATATTTGTAATTATTATGAAGAAAAAGTATTCCCAAATCAATTGGCAAGAAATCCCGCTGTCATTTTTCTTCCAGAGAATAATTCGAAATACATGAAATGGGAATGGTTATCCGCAAATCCAGCGGCTATTTCTATTTTAAGAGATAATCCGGACAGAATAGTTTGGGAATGGTTATCTTATAATCCGGCGGCTATCTCTCTTTTGGAGAAAAATATGAAAAAAATAAATTGGCTACATTTATCCGCGAATTCAGCCGCTGTATATACAATAGAAAATAATCAACGTAGAATGAGCCGATATTTCTCATGCGAAAATACGGCTGCCATACATATGGTAGAGAATGACCCGCCTAACATATGTTGGCGCCATTTGTCTCATAATCCCGCCGCATTACATCTGTTAAGAGACAACAAATACGAAAGTCGTATATTTTCTAACCCAGCTGCTTTTCGAAGTAATGGATATGATATATATAAACAATTGATACAATTATGATTCTCATCTATTGTTTTTTTTGGCGATTGTTTAGTATCTATTGTTTTTTTTGGCGATTGTTTTGTTTTTTTTGTATTAGTTCTTATATAGTTTTAGCGGTTGTTTCATACCTATTGTTTCGTATCTGTTGATTTGTTTTTCATACGATTATTTTACATTAATTTTGATTTTTTTAGTATCTATTGATTTGTTTTTTTTGGAGATTGCTTCGTATCTGTTGATTTGTTTTTCTGATGATTGCTTCGTATTTATTGATTTGTTTTTTTTGTATTAATCCCGTTCATCAATTCATGTTTGTTTTGTATATATCGTTTTTTCTAATGATTGTTCCACATTAATTTTGATTTTTTAGTATATATAAAACACAATGAACATAATGGACATAATACCAGTAACATCATCGCTTTTAGAGCAGTATTTAATCACGCACGTGAAAAATATTGTGTGCGATTATCTCATGTATGATTTACATACACAACAGGAATACATTACTCATGGCGTACATGAAGCAATACAATATCCGGATAATATGGTCAGACATATGGTGAATGTATTCGATGATGAAATGGTTTTCAATTACGTCGTTAAATACAGAGCGTATAAAAAAACTTATGTTCATTCGATATTACACAACAATTTATGTTTGGCGGAAAGAATAGCCACAGCTTTTTATACAAAGTACAAAAAGCAATTATGTATAGAAGCGTTTCTTAAGAGCAACGAATGCGATAAACTGGAATTTTACACGATGTCATTGTATCCGCACAAAAAATGTGTTATTAATAGCGACACAATGGATTATATAGGAGACTTGTTTAATTATGACAATAAAATAATATATGATATGATGTATAATATTTTATTCGATGGACATATTAGTTGTGATAATTTTATGAAATCAAAATATTATACGTTTTTCGATAATTATCCAAATAAAATGCGGGGATATTGTACACAATTGTACTTATATAAATACGAATATTTACTATACAGGCATATTCACGGGGATGAAATAGAAGATTATGTAAGTGAAATATACGGATTTACAGAGAAAAAAGGTTATCATGCGTTTTCTGCCGATATATTAGAATACGATGGTAAGAATATAAATTATAGGAATATCTATGATAAAATAGATTTTCAAACATTAATAAATGCCACTAAGAATTATACATACGACGAAGTGAAATATATACTAGATTGTACAGATATATTCGTCGGTTATGATCATAATACAGTATATAATATGTCGTATAATGTGTATAAACATCTGGTAAAAACGTTCGACGATATACAATATAATCCAGAAATGATGTACATGTTATCGTTATCCGAAAATGATATCGCGGGTATGGAATATGTATTTCCAAAAATAGATAAAACAAAACTGGACGTTGATTACATGAAAAATTTTTATATAGACGATATTGATGTAGCTTGGAAAAGGTATATTTTAGATATGGGGAAAAATCCACCTGATACAAAAGACGGTGAGTCTAAATTTTACGAAAAGCTTATACGCATTGCAATGTGTAATAACATAGCTCATATTTTAGTAGCTATTATTTCCGTAGGATACAAAACAAAAAACAATTATTGGGGAGTTTTTCAAGGAAATTGTATAGATTCATTTTTGCTCGCGTATAATAATGGTATACTTAATAAAAAAAATTATTTCGGCAAACCTGATCACGATGATTATACAGATGAGGCAGAGGAAGGTAAAGAAGAGAATAAAGATAAAAATGAGAGAGAGTATAATGTAATTAGGCATATCATCTGTGAAGGAAGATATATAGATCATTCTATTACAAAATGGTTATTGTTAAATACAAATCATAAATATGACTCATATTATATATACGTAAACGGCGGCGAACTTAGACGGAATATCGCCGTTGCTATATCTTATTCCATGCCGATAAAGGATTTCTTGGTAAGATATTCAAAACAAATTTCTCTTCAAGTGTTCAGTGATTTGTGCGACGAATATAATTTAGATCCAAGTGTTGCTATTAAATGGATGATGTAAAACTTATCAAACAAAACTCATGCGATAATAATTTTGATTTTTTTACTATAATAACATAATGGCTTTTATACATCGTAACTCCGAGTCTCTATTCCCATCATGTATCGCAAACATAATAGCAGAATACGCTAAAGAAAAACAGCTATCAAAATGGATAGATATGGAGATGAATTGGGAATTTTTATCAAGCAATCCGGCGGCTATGGATTTATTAAAAAATAATATTAATAAAATATGTTGGTGGCAATTATCAAACAACCCCGCTGCTATAAATTTATTAGAATCTAATTTAGATAAAATAATTTGGCTTGAGTTATCAGAAAATCCAGCCGCCATATTTCTTTTGGAAAATAACCCGCACGAAATTGATTGGTATATGTTATCGGCAAATCCAGCTGCCATGTCTTTGTTAAACTCTAATGATAATAAAATAGACTGGTGGGGTTTATCAAAAAACACGGCCGCTGTATCTCTTTTGAAGACGGAGCATGATGAAACTGCTTCACGAATTTTATTGTCTAATCACGCTTTTTATACTTACGAAGATTGCTCAGAAGAAAAAAATTTTCATAGTATATCAAAAAATATATCTACTGTGCCAATTTTAGAAACTAACATAGATAAAGTAATTTGGTGTCAATTATCGAAAAATCCTTCAATGATTCATATACTGAGAGATAATATATTCGACAAATATATATTTTATAACTCAGCTGCTTTTCAAAGTAGCAAATATGATATATACAGACGGTTGATCCGTTAATTTTGATTTTTTTTAGTAATACAATGTAACTGAATGAATCCTGTGTTCCCATCATGTACACCCCGAATTTCATCGTCTTCATTCTTGTTCCCATCATGTATCGCAAACATAATAGCAGATTACGCCGAAGAAAAACAGCTATCAAAATGGATAGATATAGAGATAGATTGGGAATTTTTATCAAGCAATCCGGCGGCTATGGATTTATTAAAAGATAATATTAATAAAATATGTTGGTGGCAATTATCAAATAACACCGCCGCTATAGAATTATTAGAATCCAATTTTGATAAAATAAATTCGTGCGATTTGTCCAGTAATCCCGCCGCCATATTTCTTTTGGAAACTGAACCAGGCGAAATTATTTGGGATATGTTATGCGAAAATCCAGCCGCTATATCTTTGTTAAACTCTAATATTGATAAAATAGATTGGTGGAGTTTATCATCAAATTCAGCGGCTGTATCTCTTTTGAAGACGGAGCAGGATAAAACTGCTTCATGGATCTTATTGTCTAATCCCGCTTTTTATACTTACGAAGATTGCGCAAGAGAAAAAAATTTTCATAGTATATCAAAAAATCCAGCTGCTGTGTTCATTTTGGAAACTAACATAAATGAAGTGGAATGGAATGTTTTATCAACAAATCCTTCAGTAATTCATATATTGAGAGATAATATATTCGACAAATATATATTTTATAACTCAGCTGCTTTTCAAAGTAGCAAATATGATATATACAGACGGTTGATCCGTTAATTTTGATTTTTTTTGAATAAATAGTACGGTAATATTACTGCTATGTTCCCATCATGTACACCCCGAATTTTATCGTCTTCATCCTTATTCCCATCATGTACACCCCGAATTTTATCGTCTTCATCCTTATTCCCATCATGTACACCCCAGATTTTATCGTCTTCATTCTTGTTCCCATCATGTACACCTGTGTTCCCATCATGTATCGCAAACATAATAGCAGGATATACCGAAGAAAAACGACTACAAAAATGGATAGATAAAGAAATAGATTGGGAATGGTTATCGTTAAACGGAGCCGCCATACAGCAATTGGAAACCGAACAAAATAAAATAAATTGGTCGCGACTGTGTAGAAATGCTATTTCGACATTTCTTTTGGAGTCTAATTGCGATAATATAAATCTGGATGAATTATCCCAAAATTCAGCCGCCATATTTCTTTTGGAATCTATTCCCGATAAAATTAATTGGGATTGGTTATCAACAAATCCAGCAGCTATGTGTATTTTGAGGGATAATTTAGATAAACTAAAGTCGCGTAGCTTTTTATATTTCAATTCTTCCGCCATATTTATTATAGAATGCTATCCAGGAAAAAATCTAGATATGTTATCCGGAAATCCTGCTGCTGTATTTATTTTAGAAAATATATCTAACATATTGGAATATGATTGGGTAATATGCAATCCCGCCGCTATATTTCTTTTAGAATCTACCCCAAATAAAATAGATTGGAACTTGTTATCGCAAAATCGGTCAGCAATACATTTATTAAGAGATAACTGGCACACAAATTGGATATTTTCTAATTCGGCTGCTTTTCAAAGCAACAAATATGAAATATACAGACGGCTGATCCGTTAATTTTGATTTTTTTACATAAAAAGTAATAACAAATGAATCCCATGTTCCCATCATGTACACCTGTGTTCCCATCATGTACACCTGTGTTCCCATCATGTATCGCAAATATAATAGCAGATTACGCCAAGGAAATAAAAATATCAAAATGGGTAAATAGACAAATAGATTGGGCTCGTTTATCCGAAAATCCGGCCGGATTTTCTCTTTTGGAGTATAATATATGCGAAATATATTGGTATTATTTATCAATAAACGCAGCGGGTGTTCTTCTGTTAGAATATAACCCGGGTAGGATAAATTGGAATAAACTGTCCGGTAATCTTGCCGCAATATATATACTAGAAAATAACCCAAATAAAATATGTTGGTGGCAATTATCATCAAATCCGTCTGCCGTATATATTTTGAGAGACAATTCAGATAAAATACAATGGGATTTTCTATCATCAAATCCCGCTGCTATGTTTCTTTTAGAAAAGAATATGAATAAAGCAAATTGGCGCGAACTTTCGAAAAATACACATGCTGTACATTTTTTGGAGGCTAATAAGGATAAAACATTCTTGTATAATTTACAAAAAAATTCAGCTGCCATATTTCTTCTGGAAATATTTGAACATGATACAGTATGGTACGATTTACAAAAAAATCCGGCAGCGATACATTTGTTAAGAGACAATGTATATTATAACGATATCTTTTCCAATTCGGCCATTTTTCAGACTAACAAATATGATATGTACAGACGGTTAACATAAACGATCGATTTGTTGATTTTTGATTTTTTTTAACAATAAAGCATCGACGGATGAATACGCTGTTCCCATCATGTATAGCAAATATGATCGCGGAATATTCGGAAGAAGTCGGATTATTAGAATGGATAGACAAAAAAATAGATCGATTTCCGATATCGACAAATTCGGCTTCGATATCTATTCTAAGAACTAATACACATGAAATAGATTGGCGTAGTTTATCGTTAAATCCTGCTGCTATACCTCTTTTAAAGGCTAATATATGTAAAATAGATTGGTCGTTTTTATCAACAAACGTTAACGCGGTTTCCATTATGGAAGAAAATAAACATAAAATATTTTGGTATGGATTATTTGCCAATAAACGTGCCATGTTTCTCTTGGAAGACAGCGTAAATAATATAAATTGGTACAATTTGTCAAGCAACGCATCCGCTATGTATATTTTTATGAATAACGCATATAAAATAGATTGGGATGGTCTATCAAGAAATCCCGCTGCCGTGTGTATTTTGAGAGATAATATTGACAAAGTGAATTGGGGCGGTTTGTCAAGAAATACGGCGGCTGTAACTATGCTGGAAAGTTATACAGACAATATATGTTGGCATAATTTGTCAGAAAATATGGCTGCTATGCGTATTTTGGAATCTCGCGCCGATAACATAAAATGGGTCCGTTTATCCAATAACCCCGCGTCCATATTTCTTTTGGAAGTTTACCCAGATAAAATCGACTCGTTACATATATCATTAAATCCATCAGCGATTCATTTATTAAGAGACAATCATTGTATTAAATATACATACAAAAACCCAGCAATTATACGGAGCAATAAATTTGATTTGTATAGAAGATTGTTGGTTGAAATATGATTTTTTTTATAATTATATTGTAAGTTATCTTTCACGAATTTCATGGACTCTAATTTATCGCAGCCTCTTCACCGCGGAAAACATAACATTTCCGCTACAGCTCCAAATAACAACACAGAAGAACATAACAATCCTGTATTTCCATTATGTATAATAAACATTATAACAGGTTACGCCGAAGAAAACCGTTTATTAAAATGGCTAAACGTAAAAATAGATTGGGAAATTTTGTCTGAAAACCCCGCGGCTATATCCCTTTTAGAAATTAATAAATACAGAATAGATTGGCTGCGTTTGTCTAGAAATTACGCAGCTATTTTTCTTTTGGAATCTAATCCGAAAAGAATGGAATGGAATTCATTATCCTTTAATTCGGCTGCCATATTTCTTTTGGAAACTAATCCGGATAAAATAGATTGGAGCGGTTTAGCACGAAATCCGGCGGCTTTATCTATTTTGAGAGATAATCTACACAAAATAGATTGGCGCGATTTATCTGATAATAATGCCGCCATTTCTATTATAGAAAGTGATCTGAAAGATCGTGTGTTAGACTATCCAGAATATTTATCTGGAAATCCCGCCGCTGTATTTATCTTAGAAATTATTAACGAAACAGAATATAACCTTACATCACAAAATAGTGCCGCTATATTTCTCTTGGAAACTAATTCGGATGAAATTGACTGGAATTGGTTGTTAGCGAATCCATCAGCAATACATTTATTGAGAGATAACGAATACGACGAATTAATATTGTTCAACAGTGCTATTTTTCAAAGCAACAAACAAGAAATATACAAACGATTATATTCCTTTTGACGGAATTCTGATTGTTTTTTTGGTAATTTAATTCTGATTGTTTTAAAAATGAAAAAAGAATATTCGTATATGTTTAATCGGGCTTTGAACGCCTATCTGAAAATTAGTGAGTTCTGTAATAAGTATTTAATACGCCCAATTGAATTACGCGAACTTTTCGAAGAGGTTCACCGTCTTTATTCTTGGAGTCCGTTGTGTTCTCCCGTGTTTCCATCAGGACCGCCTCAGATCACAGTGTCTTTACCCTCATCTTTAAATCTCTCTACCCAGATTCCAGGGTATTCACCTTCAGGTTCAAGTATTCATCCTCGATTCCCATCGTGTATAGCAAACATAATAACAGATTACGCAGAAGAAAAACAACTATTGGAATGGATAAATGAGTATATATTATATTATACTTCTAACGGATTATCTATTAACCCAGCTGCTGTTCCGTTTTTGGAAGACGGTACATATGAAAAAAATAAATGGTGGTTATCAGAAAATCCAGCAGCTGTATATCTTTTGGAAATTGGTTTATCTTACACAGACAAGTGGCGAGTATCTAAAAATCCGGCAGCTACATATCTTTTAGAAACTGATGTGTATAAAATAAACTGGGAATGCTTAACATCAAATCCATCAGCTGTACATCTCTTGATGTCTAACTTGGATAAGGTAAGTTGGGTTTCATTATCCAGAAATCCGGCAATAATTTCTTCCTTAGAAGCCAACTTAGATAAAATAAATTGGAATTATATAGCAGCCAACCCCGCTGCTATATACATTTTAGAATCTAACACGAATAGAATAATTTGGAGTTCAATACACGAAAATCCAGCAGCGATATTTCTTTCTGAGGCTAACCCAAATAAAATAGCATGGGTTATTCTACCCAGAAATCCAGCAGCTATTCATATATTGAGAGACAATCGTTATAATGATTTAATAATGGGAAATACAGCTATTTTTCAAAGCAACAAACATGACACATATAACTTATTAGTATACGGTCATATTAAAACCCGTTTTATAAAACCATATAAGTTATATTCTATTATAGAGGCGCTTAATAGAATCATATGAGTTATATTTTATCACGGAGGCGTTTATCAAATAAAAATTGAAAATGTATATCTCATTATCATCGGGATGAGAACTTTATCAAACTTAAAGCCGAGAATTTACCCTATATTTCCGAAATGGATAAAATATATTGCAGTACAATACGCTCTAGAAAATATGTTATTGGAATAAATCATCTATTTATATGTATATCAAAAAAACAAAGTACAGTATTGTCCGTTTGACTTCACCTGAGTTCCGTTTGACTTCACCGCGGATTTCATGGCCTTTATCCTAGTTCCGTTTGACTACACCGCGGAAAACATATTCTTTTCGTCTTAGCTTCAAGTCTTTATCCGGATTTCTAGTTTATTTTTTGTGAAGCAAAATTGAAATATACAAAACAGTATCGTCGGATGGAAACTTGTTATTTATCGCGACACGGTTGCTCGGATTTCATGGACTCTAATTTATCGCAGCCTCTTCACCAAAGTTCCGAGCCTCTACACCAAAGTTCCGAGCCTCTACACCAAAGTTCCGAGCCTCTACACCAAAGTTCCGAGCCTCTACACCAAAGTTCCGAGCCTCTACACCAAAGTTCC
>JACCDV011245663.1_pt1 | contig 15108 bp, 18 predicted proteins | sample 7446131 | NCBI WGS metagenome assembly JACCDV01 (sample SAMN15323448, study PRJNA562643) | freshwater metagenome | isolation source: river surface water | place: USA:Blue River Watershed | collected 2017-08-17 | reverse complement strand
TGACTACCACCAATCAAGGAACTAACGCTGACATTCAAATCACAATTGAGAATTCATTTGAATCTCTCACGACTCGAAACAACGTCAACTATCGCCAAAAGTCCCTCACGATAAACCTACAAAAAGCAGATACAGGCACGACTTATAGAGCCGATGATTTCTAATGCCGATTGAATGGAACTACGGCTATTGTGAGGGCAACAAAGAAGCCAGGGTGACATTTTTAAACTCTGGCTCTACTGACGTGCAAACTGTGATTTCCAAATCTCCTCCCGTGCGATGGGAGACACAAATTATCGCTGGAAGCTCTACAGATCCTTTTAGTGGTAAAGGTCAATGTTGCGATGGGAATTATTTTGTTTATTTGGATAGAAGTACTGACGGCGGTGTTAATTGGACTGCCAACGCAGGAGGTAGACTATCCTTTAAAGGCAAGTTTTTAGGATTGATGCTAACACAACCTACCCCTACTAGTAATCGTTGGGTTTATCAGTTTGAATCTTGTGCTAAAGTTATTACTACAACTGCTTTCGCTTCAGGTGGGACATCCTATTACTTAAGAGTAAATAGAATTGAACGATGGGACGGTAAGCCTGATAATTGCGGAGGAACTAACGAGAATCAATGTAAGTTTACCGTCAGCGATAATTCAGGCATTATCTACAATCAAACCACTGCACAATGCCCGACAAATGTAACAGCAAGCTGTGGTAAGAAATGTCCTCCAAATACTTGTGAATGTCGGCATGGTAGAAAGGTGTGTTGCTACGGTGCAGATGGAATTGTTGTCACTTCTTTTGATGCGTAAATTGATATGAGTAGTTGTACGGCACTAGCTACAAAAGCGGAATTAACAGGTTATGCGACTAAATCGGAAGTTAGATCGCTAGAAGCAAAAATTGCTCAGCTAGAAGCGCAGTTAAATCAAAAAGCGAATAAGTCGGATCTGTCAGCATATGCACTGAAATCTGATTTAAATAGCAAGCTCGATATTTCTGAAAAACCTTCTATCATGGCTGAAATTGGCAAGGTGGGAGGTGTTGCCGCGTTTGGAGTGACACTAGGGCAAAAAGGCATAGATTTAGGCGAACTGGCATCACTTAAAGCTGGTAACGCTTTTGCAAAAGCAAATGAAGCTGGAAGAGTAGCACACAATGCATTAGAGCTAGGAACTAGTGCTAAAAGCGTAGCTAACAACGCGGCTAATGTCGCCAATGGTGCTAGTGGCGTGGCAAATACAGCTAATGGTACGGCTAATGCTGCCAAAGGCATAGCTGATAAAGCGTGGTTTAAAGCGTTAGCTGTAGCAGCACAAGTAGCTAGTTTACTTGCATCTTTAGCGTCACTTGCTGTTAGCGTTGCAACTTTAATGACTTTGGGTAGCAGAATTGATGCGGTGGAAAGATACGTAGATGCGGTAAATGGAATTGCCAATAAAGCAATAACTCTAGGACTTCAAGCATTAGGGATAGGTAGAGATGCACAAACTAAAGTCAATGCATTAATTCCTAAAGTTGATAATGTAATCACCAAAGTGCTTGAAGTTGGAGGAGTTGCCTATAAAGCTTTAACTGGAGTTGAATTTTTAACGCCCAAACTCATAAGAATAGAAGCAAAATTACCATCGGTTGAATCAACTGCCAAAAAAGCTTTAACTGGAGTAGAAACACTAACACCAAAAGTTACTAATTTAGAGACAAAATTACCCACAATTGAGATCGCAACTAAGACAGCGCAACGTAGCGCTGACAGAGCGCAACAGACAGCAGAGGAAGCATTGCGTAAAGCCAACATCCCTGGACGCAACGGTAGAGATGGGAGGGATGGCAAGAATGGCGCTGATGGTAAGCCAGGTATCACCACTGTAATTACACTTCCTGGTGCGCCTGGAGCTGCAGGGCGAGACGGTGCATCGGGAATGCCAGGGAAGGACGGTAGACCAGGGCGAGACGGTAAAAATGGCAGGGACGGCAAGGACGTAGATCCAGAAATTGCTAGGCAATTACATCAGCGAGTCACCAACCTCGAAAATGAAAATGACATGAACAACGAATTGTTACGACAGACTTATCAAAAGACTGTTGAAACTAATGAAAAAGCCAATGAAACTAACGAGAATGTTAAATACTATGGGGGATTGCAAGTCAGACAATCAACAGGAATTACACCCGAACAGGCAAAACAACTCGACCGAATAGAAGACCAAACTAGAAAGACCAATACAGGTATTACAGCCCAGCAAGGATTAGCAGAACAACTTTATCAACAAGGTAAACTTACCTTTGATAAAGTGATCGAATTATTTCCAAAGATTGAAAATATTCCTGACAACATTAGAAGGGAATTTAAACCACAACTAGACCAATTGCCACAGCGAGTAGTTGATACAGTAACGCCTGCTCTCACGGGTGCTATAGCTCCTGCGCTTACTCAAATTGCTCCGCAAGTTGCGGATGCTGTCACTCGTTCTCCCGTACTTGGTGGAGGAAGTAACACTAAGTTATCCGACCAAATAGCCACAAAAATCAAACCGATTATTGATAACGTCCCAACTGCAACAGCGTTATTAATCCCAGGTATATTAATTGGCTCTCAACCGTTTACTCAAAAAATGACTGACGTTGCAACCACGGGGAATTGTCGTAGTGCTGCACCTGGTGGATGTACGTCTACTACGATTAACAATGCAATTCAAAATATCAACGCAAATACCAATAACAAAATCAATAAACTAGATGCTGCTAATGCTGGCATGAATGCCGCAGAACTCCTCTTACTGAACCAAGTTAATAACAAACTAGGAGGGCAGCTTGTCGGTGGGATTGGGGGCTTTTTGACTACAGCTTTTCGAGCCACGCGACTCGATAAAATTATCAACCTCCTGACGCTAATCACCAGCTTGCACAACGCCGCAATGCTAAGCCGAAATTTAGGACAGACACTAGGCGATCTAACAGGTCAAGCGCTAACGGTAATTGGCATTAAAGACGAAAACGGCGGCGCGCTCGATATCAACGCTGAAATCGGTAGGCAAGTCAATAATTTGATGTCTACATTATTGGGTGCTGAAACTTGGCAGGGAACAAAAGTAGCGTGGAACAAAGCCAATACAATCATTGCTACTACCACGCAAATCACGAATACAGTCCGTTCTCTGTGGGATAGCAGCAGGCAAATTATGGAGTGGACGGCAGAGAATACGGGCAAGATTGGCAACGCTTTAAAGAAATTTAGAGTAGTTGGTGAAAACGCCTATAGATACATGCCAGAACAAGTTACTCATACGAATGCTTGGGCAATAAAAGTAGATCGATTCCGTGCTGGGACCGATAGCTTAGACGATGCCGCTAGTAGCTTGGCTAGCGTCTTGGGAGAGGTACAAAATATTCAACAGGAATGGGGCGAACTGAAGGAACAAAAAGAGAAATTCGACAAAAGTATCAAGGATATCGCTCCCAAAACAAGGGAAGAAAACAAGCCCGTCGCCGATGCCGTAAAAGCTGCTAGAAACGCAAGTAAAGCTCCCGCTAATGCCGCAGATGTATTTAGAGGAGAGGGGGAGTCAAATAATGCCTGAGCCGAATAATTTCACTCCCACAGAGCAGTTTCAAGACATCAATAAAAAGATCGCCAATAAGATAGTTAGAGAATATTTTAAAGATATTGTGGCATTGGAAGCCGATCTAGACTTAACTACGTCTAGGCAAGCACTTCTAAAGGCTTGCTTGCACAAAGAAGATGATTCTTTAATGCTGACAATCGCCCGAAATCAATTGTTCGATCAATTTACAAACTATTCTAGAGATCGACATCCGATCGCCACCGCAGATCTCTACAACGAACTAAGTCAAGAAAATGTAACTAGACCAAAAGTTACGTTGTTTTTCAGAGAGGATGATGACGACGTAGACTCCGGCTATCAAGCTGTCGAAATGGAAGTTAGCTGGAGGTTGATTAACGAGACTTCTGCTAGCATAACCAAGTCAGAGCTAACAGCAATTGCCAATAAGATTAAAACTAAATTTGGCAGTAGCAACGGCTACGTTTTCAAAAAAGGTCGCAAAATAGTTAGTTATCGTCAAAAGGCGAAGGGCTATGAATTTCTCGTTCGAGCCAGAACGCTTGCTGATGGCAAGGAATTAATTAAAGACATTCTGACGATGAACGGAGACTCTATTGAAACCGGATTGCTCAAATTGTCGGAAGTAGAAAACGAAGCTGATGCGTTTCCCTACAATCCAGGCACTCAAACCATTTTAGGTAAAAGACATTCTAAGGTGCGAAAAAGACCTTTAGTAAACGTGAGATTTAGATACGCTTACGCTTCTATTTACGGAGTCAAGCGACCGCTCTATTTGTACAGTCGCACTCACTCTATAAGTGATGCACTGGTCAAATAAATGTCAAGGAAACCAATGGTTTCCAATCAGTAAAAGAGCGAATAACCGCAACCATAATTGACGTATCCTCAATCGCTACAGATACCAATTATGGGTAAACCTTATTCAGATTTAGAGAAAAGAGCCATTGCCATCCTCGCTGGTGGTGGTAATCCTGCTACTAGTCAAGACCAAGCCGTGGCAAGATACTGGGCTTGGAAGATCAATCCCTCCGCAAGCAGCCACAGATTACCAACCACTTCTAAAAGACCCAATAATCGCAAAAAAGATGCGGTTCACATCAAGATTTTTGCCGAAGTTTTACCGACTAATGTTTTTGCTAAGGTGCAAGTCAGCAAGCGCACGATGACAGCACTAGGAAACAATATTAAAGCAGCGTGTAACTACGAAACGTTGTCCAGCAGTGACATGGGATTAAAATTAAAGGGTTTCAGTCCCGCTTACGTTTACTGGCGCACGGGGGAAGCTACCACCAGCGCCGAGCGGACTAGTCGGATCACCAATAGATCCTACAAGAGCTACTACACGGCGACAGATGAAGGCTATCTCGCTCCGTTTGGCAGACTTAACGCCGAAACTGAAGGGGTGCGACAAAAAGCAATTAGGACTGCTATTGGCAGCGGTGTCAATCTGATTACGTTTACTCCCGAAAAATATCGAGGTTAGAAATGGTAGATCTGCAAGAATCCATGCTCTTGTGGGTTCCTGTTTCGCGGGAATGCCCAGAAGAATCAGATGAATTAATCCAACAAGTCACGATTGCCAATGGTGCGGTGATGGATTTTTGTGACGGTATCATCACTCTCGAAGATGCATTCGATGTCATTCACGATAACGGTGCTGACATAGATGCTTACATTGCAGATCTGGCACAAACGATTAGTGCCATTGGTGCGTAAGGTGTAACGTCGTGAGCCAGCCAATTGTCGATTTTGGCAGCAATGCTAATTGGCAGCAGGTATTTGACGAGTCTCGAAGTGCTGTTGCCGTTACAGAAAAGGATTTCATCCCAATACCCGCTTTTGAGCTGGGGTTTTTGTTTGACTCGCCAATTTTAGCCGTGCGGACGCTCTCTACTACGGCTAAAGCGAAATGGCGGTTTGCGGGTGAGATGTCTTATCGACTGCAACTGGGTAGCGGCGGGGCAACGTCTCCCCTTCCTACCGTCACCGCTGCCAAGCGAAGCCTACGGCTCAACCGTGCAGAGCTGCATCGTTTCATCTCCTATACCCAAGACTACGAACTGCTAGTAGAACCAGCTTATTGGTTGAAAGACCTGCGCTTGACGATTTGGCAGTACAAGGGCGGAATTTCCGATACGACTGAGGAACTAATAGAAACGCTCAAGGTTGACGTGTTGCGCGTCGAAAGTAAGATCGACAGTTTGAATTATTGAAATGCAGTGGCAAGCTTTAGACGATTTGAATTTGAGCGGTGAATGGCAGTTAACTCAAACAACTACTGCCACTGCTTTTCGTCTTTCCTACGCTTATTCAAATACATATCGCCATTCCCCTATCGGTCTAGTTGCACTTGCAAGTCTGACAGATGGCGGCATAGAACTATTTGCTCCAACGCGCATCCAGCCTAGACCTGAAAAAGAAATCATTCGCTTTCCCACGCCACCGCCTGGGTGGTCGTATTCTCTAGCACTCAAACTCGTAGTGCTACCAAATCAACCCACGATTAATTGGAATGTTTTAGTTGATATGCCTCTCTACAATTTGACCGGAGCAGATCCAGTAGCTGCCGCACTGCAAGCTACAACTTTTACAGCGACAACACCACAAGCGACTAATTCCGCTAGCAAAATTTTGAATGCTAATCCCAACCGCAAATCCGCTAGCATCTACAACCCTTCACCCAATACCAAGGTTTATTTGGATGTGGTTAGCAACGTCACGCCAGCAGCAGCATCTATAGTCATCCCGCCTGGAAGCGTTTACATTGCCGATCTGCCTTGGGTGGGAGATGTCTATGCAGTTACGGCTAGCGGAAACGTGACGCTGCAAGTGCGGGAGTTTGTCTAAGTGGATGAATTGAACTGTCCGCTCGATTGTCCCAACCGCCGCGAGAAGCAGTTGGGCAAGGGGTATAGCTTTTTATTTGCGATCGCCTTGACCGCGCTATTGGGTTTTTCTGGTTTGGATTTCAAGTATTCGCGAGAGCGGGGGGTAGAAGTCTCTTCTCGCGATATTCCTCCACTGATTTTAGTTGGTGGGGTTTTCTTAATCGCTGGGGCGTTGGGAATTAATACAGATCCTATTGCCCAGCTATTGGGGGCGTTTTTGGAGCGGAGGAAGTCATGACCAAAGAAGACCACATCAAGCTGATTTTGTCCGAGTGCAAGCGCCAGGGCGTGACTGCACCAAATCAGCTCGCTTACATTCTGGCTACGGTGCAGCACGAGACAGCGGGAACGTTTACCCCTTTAGATGAATACGGGGGGCGTAAGACTCGTTACGCGCCTTATTGGGGGCGTGGTTACGTTCAACTGACTTGGAAGGTGAACTATCAAAAATACGCCAAACTTACGGGGCTGGATTTGGTTGGATTCCCAGATAAAGCCAAAGATCCCAAAATCGCTGCGTTTATCTTGGTTCACGGGTTTAAGCACGGCACGTTTACGGGGCGAAAGATTAGCGATTACATTGGCGGAGTCTCCTGCGACTTCACCAACGCTAGACGTTGCATCAACGGTACGGACAAGGCTGCTTTGATTGCTAGCTACGCTCGTCTTTGGGTAACTAAGCTGGGACGATACACCGTAGGTTAAAACTGTAATGGCGATCGCTGCTATCCCTCCTTTTTTGATGGCAATACCAAGGGCGATCGCCATCCTTTTTAACTCGCTGGTTTTATTTGACTGAGTTGCAATTTATCTGCATAGTTTTTGTCAATCACAACGATAGATGTATCGCACCATTTAGCAATGACGGCGCTAGGGATTCCCTGTCTTAATTGATATGTAATGAAAGTGTCTCTGCAATTGTAGGGAGTCGTATTAGGTTTGATTGGATCTACAACCGAATGCCATATCCGCTTGCAGAAATTGTTGTAATTAATTGGCTTACCATCTTTGGGCGATGGAAAAACTAATATTTTAGGTCTTGCAGACATGCCGTAGGATTTCAATAATCCCTCTGCTGCAAGGCTTAGAGAGACTGTTCTTGATTTATTATTCTTAGATCCTTCCGACCAAACTTGAGAACCGTTAGCCAATGTTTGAATCGAGCCGTCAAAAGTTACTGTCGAGTAATTCTCGCTAACTTTATCCCATGTCAATCCAATTGCTTCTGACGGTCGGCATCCAGTGTAAAACCAGAATTGAACGATTGATGCATAACAATAGGAATAATTGCTATTCTGAAATGCATCAATTACAGCGAGCATTTCTTCTGTAGTGAAAGCGTTGGCGATCGGAGTTTGAAAAGAATTGCGTTTTGGGATTTGTGCAGACATTCTATTAAACGGATCGCTTTCTATGAGACAGTGACTTACACCCCACTTACAGCAAGCAGATAGATACAACAGCATTCTTTTTGTTTGGTCGGTGGTGGTGACTGCGAGCAAAGCGTTTTTAGTATCCAGTGCGTTATAGCTGAGACGATCGCCTAACTTGTTTAGCAGTGCTGTGAACTTGTGATATTCATCTTGAGTTTTAGCTTTGAGATGTGGCAGCTTGTCTTTGAGAAATTCACACCACAAATGACGCAAGCTAATTTCGCTTTCTGCTGGGAGTGCTGCTAGTGGCTTGCCATATTTGATTAGAGATGAATCGAAGCGATCGAGTGCAATATCCCCATCGATGATTTGAGCTTTGGCTCTAGCTGCTCTGAGCGTGTCTTTTGAATCCCTACCAATGGTGAGCGAGTGAGTTTTACCTTTGAGCGTCCATCGCAGCCGGATCGAATCGCGAAATCGCTCTACCGTGACTCTGCCTCTTCTTTCTCTGCCATCGAATGGTTGTGCTTGTGCCATGACTTGTATCTCCTATTTACCTGATACAAGATTGATACAAGATTCCCGACCTATCTGGAGGATAAAAACTATGAAGCCTTCTAGTGTTATCGCGCTAGAAGGCTTGCCCGTATTCATTTTTGATAACTCCCCAGGTAAGATTCGAACTTACGACCAATCGGTTAACAGCCCAACTGCGAGACATTACACGACAAGGCTTTGGGAGTGATACAAGCACAATGATACAAGATTGATACAAGTTTTGCTTTTCAGCACTCGCTCTGTAACACTCTATGCTTCAAGTGAAACATAGAGGATTTAGCGCTCGGATTTGATTCTTTCTCCCATGGCGATCGTTCTCTGTTCCTGTACTTCTAGCCAAGTGTAGAGGGCGCTCAAAACACGACTTTCTTGTAGGGAAGCATTGATTCTGTATTCCTGTACAAATCTTTTGGCGGTTCTAATTTCTCTTACTCTTTCTCTCAGCTCGTTTAGCTGTCTGTCTGCTCCGTTGCGTTCTGTCATGCGATCGCCTCTCCTTCTCCCTACTCCCTATTCTCTGAGGCAATGTCTTTGAGTGCTTTTTTGGCAATGGCAGCTAGGCGCTTTTCGCCATTGAAAAAACAGTTATAAGTAGCAATTTCAACCAATGCGTTGTACATGATTTGAAAGGTTTTTTGATCCATCACGCGATCGCCTCCCCTACTCCCTACTCACTGGTCACTGGTCACTGGTCACTGATCGCTGCGCTATCCGGTCTAACTATCATCTGGGAATCTCCATGACGTGTTGCACCCAAGGCTGGGTTACGCCGTGGTGCTGGGCTTGGATGCCATCGATGAGGCGATCGACTTCCTCATCGCTCAAATCGTCTACAACGTTGTTGGCATCGGTGATGATGCGTTCCATCCAATCCTCTTTCCTTGCCCCTGATATCTCCTCTAACGCAATGTAGGCAAACATTGCCGCTTGGAAGTTGACTAGTAACTCCCTTTTGTAATCCATGTCTAGGCTGCGATAGTCACTCATGCTTCCCCCTGCTCCTCTTGCTCCTGGTCATCCTCAATTTCTGCCATTGGTGGTTCTGGGAAGAAGTTAGCATCTAGGATTTGCTCTAAGTTGTAGGGACATTCCAATGGAAAGAATTGCTTTCCTATTTTGGTTTCTTTGCTTGCCCACGGCACAGCTTCGGAGTAGGCTTCAGCCAAAATCTCGCTGATATAGGGTTTGAGGGATGGTCGATCCTTAAATAATCTCGCGATGCGGTTGCGACTGTTGCTAATTGACGCTTCCCAGCTTCCGCTTTGATTTTGGGGCTGATACTGCCATTTGAGTAGATGGGCTAGCAATACGACCAAATAGCTGTACAGTTCCCGCTTATCGCTCTTGTTCAAGGCTTCTAATTCTTCAATCAGGTTGTCTATGTCTAGATGCTCCCACTCATGGGTTTTTAGGTGGTTGATTTGCTCTGCTAGCCACACGCCATAGTCGGTGTCGTATGCAGTCATGATGTTTTCTCCTTTGAAGCATAGATATCGCCATGCTTTTTGGTTAATTCATGTACAACCAATAGTGCGTGGTTTAGCCGTGCTGTATCTTCTGCTGTGAAGTCATTTTTGTGAAAATCCATCAAAATACTGGCTTGGGCTAGGGAATATTTAGCTTGAACTAGGTGTCTTTTGAATGCCATTCTTAGTCTCAAATCCCCAGAAGTATCAGTTTCACTGGCTTTGCGGGTTTTGGGGTTTTTGGTGGATGTGGATCTTGGCATGAGTTTTCTCCTGCGTGGTAATATAAAGGTAGCGATTCATCCTTCCCGTTCCTTCCCAAGCATACTGCAAAGGGGTTTTACCCTTCCACTGATCCTTCTACAGTTCCTTGTCGTATCCTTCCACAGCGATACAGTTTTGATACAAGTTTTAGATTTCATCTTCTGGCGGTGCGGGGCGCAAATCTCTTATCTCTGCCTCCCAAGCGCGAGTGCCATCGAAGAATTTGATCACTGGATTTGTTCCATCGCGCCACCGATTAAATCTCTCAATCACCCCTACTTTCCCGTGGTGTTTGTTACCAGGGCGATGAATTAGGACTCGATCGCCTATTTTGAAATCAGGATGAACTGGATCAAAATTTTTTGTGGAATTCTCTACATTGACATCTCTAGAAGCAGCCGCAACTGTAGAAGCTACAACTCTATGTGGCGCTTGGTTATCTGTAGATGTGGATGACGATTCATTTACTGATGTAGAAGGATGCGAGAAGGAACCTGATAAGGAATCGTGGAAGGTTGAATTGCTTTCACCATCTACATGAGAAGGATGATAAGGATGAGCATCTATCTTTACTCTTAGATTCTGTAAAAGTTGCACGGGCAAGGAAGCTATAAAATTATCCACCCCTATAGACTCCAGATATTCAGCAGGAGTGACAGCATAGCTTCTGCTTGTACCATTGGGGCTGCTACTAGGTTCTCCAATGCCAAGATTTAAAAGATATACGCCATTGGCATGAGTAGGATGACGACTGTTTTCCTTATCTCTCTTAGCCTTGGTGAACAATTCAAGAAATCTAGATGGCACGTCGCCTATTTTCTTTATGGGTCGATCGCCTGGAGTGCCAGAGTCAAGGAAATTAAGTTTGTCTATTCCCTTGGCATTCGTCTCAATAGCTGCATACCCATGCTCTACATACCACTTGGTCAGTAGCTCCCATAGGTCTTTAATGTAAACCTTTGCTCCCAGTCGAAACTCTAATCCTACTTCCTTAGCAAATCGGAGTAGATGGTTTTTCTCCTCCCGAATCTCCTCCAACACCCCGTTTGTACAGCTGTAATCAATCCCATTCATAGCCACCCCTGGCAGCGCCGCTAACATCTTGTTAAGTAAGCTTGGTACTACTTCCCTTTTAATAAACTCAGGGTCATAGCGGAAGCGTGGATCTGCTTCTAATTCTCCCTTGGCAGGGTCAGCACCAGTCTTGAATGTCTTATCAAATGACAACACCGCCCAACGTGACTGAATCGCCTCCAAGGACGCTTGTAGGTTAGGCACGTTATTGATGTTGAACAGAAACACCGTAGACAGAGACATCGGACGCTCATCCTGATTTTTGCGCTCGATGTCGATTGGCTCGCCAGTGATCGCTGCCTTCAAACTCTGCAAGCTATCTAACTGCTTAAAACTAGAATTCTCACTGGACCAGCTGATTCTTGCGTGTTCCAACTTTGCCAGCGGGAATTTCTTCCCACCGTCGTAGATTTGAAAATCGCTCACAGTAGCATTGACCACTCCCACGCCATAGAGAATCGCAATAGCTTCCCTCAAGCTGTCCTTGCCATTGTTGCCATCTCCCTTACACAGCAACGCCCTAATCGCTCTGCCTTTGAATTCACGAATTGCTTTCAAGTCGAGACTAGCTGCCATAGTCTTGATGAAAATATCCCGTTGTGGCGGTTCTAAACATTGCAGCAACTTATCGCACGCCGTAGAGTCAGCGTCAGGATTAAACTCAAACTCACCCACATAGGTATAGACAACATCAGGATTGTGTTTTCTCAACTCCCACTGCGGCGTTTTACCCCTCCACGTCACTTGCAACACGCCATTGAGACAATTCAACCCTGGAGGATTTACCAGCGCCGGATCGATGCCAAAAACTTCTACCACCCATGCGTAAATATTGCTCACGTTAGTGGCAGTGGCATAGGCAAAGCGCCACTCTCCATTTGTGTAAACAGGAGTAGATCTGCACCATTCGGCAATCCTCCTCCGCATCACCGTTTCGCTCTGTAACTGGTAATGCGTACCCGTCCACTGGTACAGCTCCCCACTGATGCTTACCCAGCGATCCTTAAACAACGCTTCCTGCGCTTTGAGCTGAAGGTTATCTTCCACATCTGGGATGAAATCAAGAGGCGATCTCACTTGCTGTATTTCCCGTTTGATATAAAGTTCGCGCCACTCTTCAAACGTAATCGCTTGCGCCACAAGATCGCGAAAAGCTTCATAGCCATAGGCAACGATGTAATCGTCAATCCCCTTCGTATCCCGTGGCAGCACCAGGACGCTAACAACAGCACCCTCTTTGCAAATCAATCGCCCCAACCGATCTAACTCCCTACAAACATTGGAGTTGTAGAACATATCGGAGTCAAACCCCAAAACAATAGATCGTCCCTTTTGGCAGAAAGCTTGAATCTCCTTCTTTAACCGTCCCTTCTTTTGACCGCAAGCCACACCAGAAACAGAAATACAAGCCACATTAGCTGATAGGGATGCACCAGCTTTTTTCGCCCCTTCTGTAATCACCACTGGCTCGCTGACATCATTCAAAATCCCCATCCAATAACCAGGCTTACCCGTGTCGAGAAACAGCGGGCAAGTCTCCTCACCTGTAACGCTGAAGTATTTTTGTAGATCGGGAGAGCCATCCTTCTTAAATTTGGGCTTGCCATCCTCCATACGCTGGACGGGATTATCTGGCTTGAATTGCGCTCCGTCGTAAATCTGCTCACCCGTCACGTAGTCGATACCAGTTACAGCCCAACCCGCGCCATGCTTCCAGCTAGCCCACCTACTCTTAGTGTTGCGGTTGAGTAACTCGTCTATTTCTTCTGGGATAGCCAGCGACTTGACATTGAGTGTAGTAATTCTTTCATTCACCCCACTATCTGTTACCCACTCCTCAAAGTGTGCTGGGAGTATATGTAGTGGGTATTGTTTGCGCTTGTTACTCATGCTTGCACCTCCCAAGTTGTGATAGAGGATACAAGGCTTACTGAAAAGTAATTCTTTGAGGAAACAGTAAAGGTACTGTTCCAATTGCCTAATATTTTGTTATGATTCATTCCAGGTATTAATAATCACACAGAAGCCAGTTTAACTTACTATCCGTGACAAGAACAGAGTTAAACTGGCTTTTGGTTTTCTTTCCTTTTTCTAGGTTTATCACCACTGCACGGCAATAAAAACAGGATTTTCACCGATGTAATTTGGACGATTGCGATCGGTGAGTTATAACAGATGCGGGTTCATGCCCCGTTATAAGAACTTCTATATTTTTTGTCTAACGGACAACTTCACTCGATGCGATCGCGCTTTTAGGTAATGGGGCGCGATCGCATTTTTGTTTATTGATGAGGGCGATCGTCCTCAATCGCGTGACTGGGGGGATATAGCTCACGTACTTCCTTCCATGCCGCGAGTGCCAATTCATCAAGGGCGATCGCCACGTCTTCAGGATATTTAAACTCTCCCGCCTGCAGGGAATGAGTGAAACATCCAAATAACAGCCAAAAACTAGTCGATAACTGCTGACCCATAAAAACCTTTTCGTTTACGTTTTGATTCCAATCGTTCACAACAGCGCCAGCGCCCCCTTAACTCGTTCTGGATTAGTTTCGATATACCCGCGCAATGTCTTAGTGTCAGAATGCCCCGTTAGCTCCTGCAAAGTGTGCAAGTCCACTCCCTTCTCCCACAACCGCGTAATAAAAGTGCGACGGGTGCTATGAGTCGAAATTCCCTTATGCCCCAATCCCGCCTCTGCTACTGCTCTACGCAACATGGCATCGGCGGTACGAAATGGCAGCGCCGCACTTAGATCGCTACGGGATGGAAACAGCCAGCACGACGCATCCATGGGTCGGTACGCCTCCAACAGCTCGCGCAATTGCGGGTGAACCGGACACTCCCTCGTCCTGCGCTTGCCCTTGGTATTCGCCTTGCGGGTAATCGCCCGAAAAGTAATGCTTTCTTTAACGCGCCAATTCTCATCCCAAATATCAGAAATAGACAGCTTGACAATCGCCCCCCATCTCTCGCCGGTAAACTTAGCAATATCCAACAGTAATTTGTACTTCTTAGAACGGATGAAAGAACGAATTTTTAAATAATCCTTATCGCTGAGGATTGATGCCTTGCCATTGCGGTTATTCTTCATAAGGCTAATACTTTTTCGAGTTGCCGCTTTTACCGAATTTTGGGTTGCCAGTTTTACCCAACATCAGGATAAAAGCGGCATTTTCTAATTTCGATAAATCGGGTAGAAGTGACTCAAACCTAGCCTCAGTAGTACTTATATCGCCTCAGAACTATTACCAGTTTTCCCGAAAAGTAGCAATTGTACTGATATTTAAATCCGCCATAAAACGGAGATATCAACCCATTCAACAATGACAAAAATATGGCATACGCAGCAGGAACGGGCGGCACGCTCAAAAGCACTTCTCCTGAAGATGCGCTGATCGAATTGATGGTATACATCCGTGAAGAATGCGCGACTCAAAACAAGACCAATCCCATTCAGATGTCCTTAGACATCGCCAGCGAAAAGATTAGCTTCAGTGGGGAGCTAAACGTCAATATCACGTTGGGAACTAATGGTAAGCCAGTGATCGACGGCACGGAATTCTTGACCTAAATAGCCACTACACCTATTAATTAGTTTTCATTCATATGGCAGAGCCTACTCTACAGCAGATATTCGGGAATAGCGCCACTCAAAACGCTACCGACATCATCATCAAAAAGTCAGATTTAGCCGCCAAAGGACTTACTGCAAGCGTCAGCAATCGTGCTGAAGCTTTACTCGCAGCAATTATCTTCAAAGCACAGGAATACCTGACTACCACCAATCAAGGAACTAACGCTGACATTCAAATCACAATTGAGAATTCATTTGAATCTCTCACGACTCGAAACAACGTCAACTATCGCCAAAAGTCCCTCACGATAAACCTACAAAAAGC
>JACCDV010066457.1_pt1 | contig 15109 bp, 7 predicted proteins | sample 7446131 | NCBI WGS metagenome assembly JACCDV01 (sample SAMN15323448, study PRJNA562643) | freshwater metagenome | isolation source: river surface water | place: USA:Blue River Watershed | collected 2017-08-17 | reverse complement strand
GGGCAGTGGCTCAATCTGGTAGAGCGCTGCTTTCGGGTAGCAGAGGCTGAGAGTTCAAATCTCTCCTGCCCGACCAATTTAAAGACCCCGGGGATATTTCGATGTCCCCGGGGTCTCCTGCTTGGGGCAACAAGGTCGATCGGTCTCCCTCAACAAACGGCCCGGCCAAGGAACCAGAGCCCCGGGCCCCGCGGGAGGGAAAGCGGATTCGGATACGACATAGGCGGTAAATGCACCCTGTTGGGGTTGAAAATCCTAGTCTCTAGGATTGTTTAAAGGCCTTCCCTCGGAACACCCCTGCTCCGACGGCTGTCCCCTTCCCCATGCCCCCCAAGGCCAACCTCTTCATTGGCGTGTTCCTGGCCGCCGCCTGCTCGGCCGAGCCGATCCATTTCAGCCGTCAGATCCGACCGATCCTGTCCGAGAACTGCATCGCCTGCCACGGACCCGACGACAAGGGCCGCAAGGGCAAGCTCCGCCTCGACGACGAGCAGGACGCCAAGCGCGACCGCAAGGGAGAGTTCGTCATCCTTCCCGGCAAACCCGAGCAGAGCGAACTCATCAAGCGCATCGAATCGGACGATCCGGACGAGGTCATGCCGCCGCCCAAGCAGCATAAGACCATCCCTCCTGCGCAGCTCGCGCTCCTGAAAGAATGGATCCGCCAAGGCGCCCCCTGGGGACGTCATTGGTCTTATGAACCCGTCGCCCGTCCGACCGTGCCCCCGAACGGCGAAGCCAATCCGGTCGATGCGTTCCTCGCCGACCGACAAAAAAAAGAAGGACTGACCTGGTCCGCGGAAGCGCCGAAGTCCGTCCTGATCCGCCGCATCGCCCTCGACGTCACAGGCCTGCCGCCCACGCCCGCCGAGGTCGCCCAGCTCACCGATGCTCCGCATGCCGACGTGGTCGCCCACTTCCTCGCCAAGCCCGCCTACGGCGAACACTGGGCCCGCCAGTGGCTCGACCTGGCCCGCTACGCCGATAGCGCGGGATATCCCTCCGATCCGGGCCGTACGATCTGGGCCTACCGCGACTGGGTGATCAAGGCCCTCAACCGCAACCAGCCCTTCGACCAGTTCGTCGTCGACCAGCTGGCCGGCGACCTGCTGCCCAAGCCGACCGAAGACCAGATCATCGCCACGGCCTTCCACCGCAACACGATGACCCAGAACGAAGGCGGCACCAGCGACGAGGAGTTCCGCAACGCCGCCGTCATCGACCGCGTCAACACGACCTATGCCGTCTTCATGGGCACCACGATGGCCTGCGCGCAGTGCCATACCCATAAATACGACCCCATCACGATCACCGAATACTTCCGCTCCTACGCCTTCCTCAACCAGAGCGCCGACAGCGACAGGCGCGACGAAGCCCCGCTCCACGAGATCTATCCGCCCGGCATGAAGGCCCAACGGGAACAGTGGATGAAGGAAAGCACCGCAGCCGAGGCCGCCTTCAAGACCGCGAAACCGGACCCAGCCTGGCTCGCCGGATACGACGAGTGGCTGGCGAAGAAGCCGAACCTTGCGGACAAGGCGCTGAAGGCAGCGATCGATGCGTCTAAGGATAAGCGGACCAAAGCACAGGATAACCTCCTTCGGCAGCATTACGTCCGTACCGTCTCGGCGGCGACCAAGGCCGAACGCGCCCGGGCTGACATGCTGAAGAAGCAGATCGCCGAGTCGGCACCGGTGACGGTGCCGATCATGCAGGACCTACCGGCTGACAAGCGCCGGAAGACCTTCGTGCAGCTGCGCGGCAACTGGCAGGCCCTCGGTGACCAGGTCGACGAAGGCGTGCCGACGCATCTCGCCCGTTGGGACGAAACCTATCCCAAGAACCGCCTCGGCCTCGCGCGCTGGATCGTCAGCCCGGACAACCCACTGACCGCTCGCGTCACGATGAACCGCCTCTGGGAGTCGGTCTTCGGCGTGGGCATCGTCCGTTCGAGCGAAGAGTTTGGCAGCCAGGGCGACCTACCCGTCCATCCCGAGCTGCTCGACTGGCTCGCCAGCGAATTCGTGTCCAGCGGTTGGGATACGAAGAAGATGCTGTCGCTCCTCCTGAACACCCGCGCCTACCGCCAGTCCTCGGCCAGCGATGTGAAGCGCAACGAGCGCGACCCGGACAACCGTTTCGTCGCCCGCGGTCCGCGCTTCCGCCCCTCCGGCGAACTGCTCCGGGACCAAGCCCTCGCCGTGAGCGGCCTGCTCAGCGCCAAGATGTATGGCGCGCCTGTCCGTCCGATGCGCCCCAACCTGGGCCTCAGCATCGCCTTCGGCGGCTCCGGCGACTGGATGACCAGCACCGGAGAAGACCGTCATCGCCGCAGCCTTTACACCGACACGCGTCGCAGCACGCCCTACCCGAGTTTCGCGACCTTCGACGCCCCGAACCGTGAGACCTGCGTGATCCGCCGCGACCGCTCCAACACGCCGCTCCAGGCCTTCGTGACGCTCAACGATCCGGTCTTCGTCGAAACCAGCCAAGCGCTCGCCCGTCGTCTCCTCAAGGAAGGCGGAGCCACCGATGAATCCCGCCTGAAGCTCGCCTACGTGCTTTGCCTCTCCCGCGAACCCGACGCCGGCGAGCTGAAGACGCTCAAGGCCCTGCTCGCGAAGTCCCTCGCCGAGTATCGCGCCGACGTCGGCTTGGCCACCAAGATGGCCACCGACCCCCTCGGCCCAGCCGACAAAGGCGCCGACATCCCGACGCTCGCCGCCTGGACCGCCGTCAGCAGCGTCATCATGAACCTCGACGAGTTCCTCATGCGCCGCTGAGCCACAATTCCTACCCCTACCCCTCTTCGTCCGATGCTCCACCCTCTCCGCGAAGCCCAACTCAGCCTGCAGACGCGACGCACCTTCCTCAGCAGCGTCGGTCAGTTCAGCCTCGGCGCCATCGCCCTCCACGCGCTGCAGGCCGACGCGTTCGGCGCCTCGTCCGTCGCCGACAATCCGCTCGCCCCGCGCAAGCCGCACTTCAAGCCCAAGGCCAAGCGCGTCATCTACCTCCACATGTCGGGCGGTCCGCCTAACCTCGACATCTTCGACCACAAGCCTGCGCTCGTGAAGCACGACGCCCAGCCCTGCCCGGATTCCTTCCTCAAAGGCCGGACCTTCGCCTTCACCACCGGCGTACCCAAGCTCATGGGCAGCCCGCGCACGTTTAAGCAATACGGTCAAGGCGGACTCTGGATGAGCGACGCCGTCCCGAATTTCCATAAGGTCGCCGACGATGTCACGTTGCTGAAGGCGATGCATACGGATCAGTTCAACCACGCGCCGGCCGAACTGCTCCTCTTCACCGGACACAACCGACAAGGCCGGCCCTCGCTGGGCTCCTGGGCCACCTACGGGCTCGGCACCGAGAATCAGGACCTGCCGGGCTTCGTGACGATGATCTCGAACGGCGTGCAGCCGAGCGGCGGCCAAGGCTGCTGGGGTTCCGGCTTCATCCCGTCCGTCTTCCAAGGCGTGCAGTGCCGCAGCAAGGGGGACCCCGTCCTCTTCGCCAACGACCCGCCCGGCATGACCCGCGACCTACGCCGCGCCACGCTCGACGCGCTGAAGGACCTCAACCAACGCCAGCAGGACGAACTCGGCCACGCCGAGACGGTCACGCGCATCGCCCAATACGAGCTCGCCTTCCGCATGCAGGCCAGCGTGCCCGAAGTCATGGACATCTCCAAGGAGAAGCCCGCCACGCTCGAGGCCTACGGCGCCACGCCCGGCGCGGCCAGCTTCGCCAATAACTGCCTGCTCGCCCGTCGCCTCGTCGAGAAAGGCGTGCGCTTCGTGCACCTCTTCGACTGGGGCTGGGACTTCCACGGCACCAACCCCAAGGAGGACATCCGCGACGGCCTCACCGCCAAGATGGCGGCGACCGACAAGCCCGTCGCCGCGCTCATCAACGACCTCAAGGAGCGCGGACTCCTCGAGGACACGCTCATCGCCTGGGGCGGCGAATTCGGCCGCACGCCCTTCCGCGAAGGCCGCACCTCGAAGGGCCAGATCCTCGGACGTGACCACTACCCGGACTGCTTCACCATGATGCTGGCGGGCGGCGGCGTGAAGGGCGGCTTCCAGTTCGGCGAGACCGACGAGATGGGCTTCGGCGGCGTGAAGGACAAGGTCCACGTCCACGACCTCCAGGCCACCATCCTCCACCTCCTCGGCTTCGACCACGAACGCCTCACCTACCGCTTCCAAGGCCGCGACTATCGACTCACCGACGTCCATGGGCATGTCGTCCGCGATATCATCGCGTGACGACGAGAGTATAGAGTATCGAGTATTGAGTATCGAAGTTAAGTCCGGGCAAGAATGCTCACCCGTTTCAGCCCCCCACAAAAAAGACAGCCATCACAGACCAAGGTAGAATGAATTCAGAACCTAAGAATAAAGCACCCTGAACAGCCCAGCACTAGATACCCCATACTCAATACTCGATACTCCATACTCTATTTCGCCCTAGTCCTGCCCCATGCCTCGCTCGCTCGCTTTACTTCTCGCTTCATTGTCGGGCCTCTCCGCCGAAGACATCCGCTTCAACCGCGACATCCGGCCGATCCTTTCGGAGAACTGCTTCTACTGTCACGGACAGGATCCGAAGCATCGTGAGGCGGACCTCCGTCTCGATGTGCGGGATGAGGCCGTGAAGGCCAACGACGGCGTCACCGCGATCGTGCCCGGCAAACCCGAGCAGAGCGAGATGCTGAAGCGGCTGCTGTCGCAGGATCCGGACGACCAGATGCCGCCGCCCGAATCGAACCGTAAGGTCACCCCGGCGCAGATCGAACTCATCCGACGCTGGATCGCCCAAGGCGCCCCCTACGAGAAGCACTGGTCCTTCGTCCCGCCGGAACGTGCGCCCGCGCCCAAGGTGGCCGACGCATCCTGGGCTAAGCAACCTTTCGACCGCTTCGTGCTGGCGAAGCTCGAAGCCGAGGGACTCAAACCCTCCGCCGCCGCCTCGCCCGGCTCCTGGCTTCGCCGCGCTTCCTTCGACCTGACGGGCCTCCCGCCCACCCCGGCCGAGATCAAGGGCTTCGAGGCCGATGCGGCCCAGAAAGGCGACGCAGCCTATGCCGCCGCCGCCGATCGCCTCCTGGCTTCGCCCCGTTTCGGCGAGCGCCTAGCGCAGGAGTGGCTCGACGTCGCCCGCTACGCCGATACGCACGGCTTCAACAACGACTCCGCCCGCTCGATGTGGCGCTGGCGCGACTACGTCATCGAGTCATTCAACGCGAACATGCCGTTCGACCGCTTCGTGACCGAACAGCTCGCCGGCGACCTGCTGCCGAAGCCGACCGCTGACCAACGCCTGGCCACGGCCTTCAACCGCAACCACGTCATCAACAGCGAAGGCGGCATCATCGACGAGGAATACCGCGTCGAATACGTCGCCGACCGGGTCCGCACCACGAGCACCGCCCTTCTCGGCCTGACGATGGAATGCGCCCGTTGCCACGACCACAAATACGACCCGATCAGCCAGAAGGACTATTATCGGATGTTCGCGTTCTTCAACAACGTGCATGAATACGGCGAAGACGGCCGTATCGCCAACGCCGTCCCACTGCTCGTGACGCCGACTTCCGAGCAACAACGGCGCCTGCGGGAAATGGATCAGCGCCTGAAGGCGATCGACTTGAAGCTCCAAGCCATGGCGGCTCCTGCCGCCGTGCCCGCCGACCTGCGTGCGCGGCTCACCGCCGAGGACGCCAAACTTCTGCCCAAGACGCCGAAGCCGGCCAAGCCGGCCGAGGCCCGCCTGCTCGCCAAGGACGCCGACGTGGACGCCAAACGTGGCACGACGCTCTCGGTCTGGTTCAAGGCGAAGACGGCCTCGCTAGACGCACCGATCATCAGCGCCCTGGACCGCTCCGGCAACCCCGCCGCGGTCAGCTACGGCGGCGGACGCGAACTCCGTCTCGTCGGCGAGGAACTCGAATGGGCCGCGAGCCAGCGCTACCCGGCTTATGCGACGATCGTCCGTACGGTCGGCGCGAAGATCCGCCCCGGGACCTGGCATCAGGTCGCCGTGCATATCCACGGTAAGGAGAACACTTCGACGATCGCGTTGTTCGTCGACGGCGAGGAAGTCCCCACCCAGATCCGCCATGACGGCGTTTCCGGCGCCCCCGCCAAGCGCGACTGGCTCCTCGGCGCCGACGGTAAGGCCAAGCCCTTCGACGGCGAGGTCAGCGGCTTCCGCACCTATCCTTCCCTCCTCAAGCCAGGGCAGATCCGGCACGCCTACTGGCTGCAGTCGTCCGATAAGCTCACCGCCGAACAGCGGACCATGACCGACCGAGGCATCGCCCGACGTCACACCGGCAACAACCAGACCCTGCAGGCCGAGCGCGACGCCCTCTGGACTGAACGCCTGGCCTTCATCCGAAATCTACCGACCACGATGGTGATGGAAGAGATGCCGACACCCCGCCAGGCCTACGTCCTCACCCGCGGCAACTACGACGCCCATGGGGAAAAGGCGGACCCAGGCATGCCGGAGCAGTTGATCGCTCCTTGGCCCAAGGATGCTCCGCGCAACCGCCTCGGTCTGGCCCGGTGGTTCCTTCAGCCGCAGCACCCGCTCACCGCCCGCGTGGTCGTCAACCGCTTCTGGGCCCAGCTCTTCGGCGTAGGTCTCACGAAGAGCGTCGAAGACTTCGGTACCCAGGCCGAGTGGCCGAGCCACCCCGAAGTGCTCGACACCCTGGCCCGCGACTTCGTCGACGGCGGCTGGGACGTGAAGAAGCTCTTCCGCAGCATCGTCCTGTCGTCGACCTACCACCAGACCAGCGACGCCGCCCCGGCCCTGTATGCCCGCGACCCGGAGAATCGCCTGCTCGCCCGCGGTCCGCGCGTGCGCCTGACCTCCGAACAGATCCGCGACCAGGCCCTCGCGGTCTCCGGCCTGCTCGCCGAAAAGATCGGCGGACCGAGCGTCCGTCCCTACCAGCCCGAAGGCCTCTACAAGGGCATCGTGGTCGACGCCCCCTACCCCAGCACGACCTGGGAACTCGGCAAAGGCGACGAGCTCTACCGCCGCAGCCTTTATACGTTCTGGAAGCGCACCGTCCCCCACCCGGCGATGCTGACCTTCGATTCGCCGGACCGTGAATTCTGTAGCGCCCGTCGCTCCCGCACCAACACACCCCTGCAGGCGCTGGTGCTCTGGAACGAGACCGGCTACCTCGAAGCCTCCCGCAAACTCGCCGAACGCATGCTCAAGGAAGGCGGCCCCGATGACGCCAGCCGCACCGCCTTCGCCTTCCGCCTCGCCACCGGCCGCGCCCCGCGTCCGGCGGAAACCGAAGTGCTCGTCCGCACGCTCGCCCAGCTCCGCGCCGACTTCTCCGCGCGCCCGGACGATGCCGCCAAGCTTGTCAAAGTCGGCGCCTCCGTCCCCGACCCGATCCTGCCCGCCGTCGAACTCGCGGCTGCCGCCGGCGCCGCGAACCTGATCCTCACGTTGGACGAAACCATCACCAAGAACTGACCGCCATGTCCTGCCATCAATACGAGATCATGCATTCGCGGCGCGAGTTCCTGCAGAAGACCGGCCTGGGCCTCGGCGCCGGCGCCCTCGCCCACCTGCTCGGCGGCTGCGCGACCTCCGACGTCGCCGGCGACCCGCACATCAACGGCCTGCCGGGCCTGCCTCACTTCGCCCCGAAGGCCAAGCGCGTCATCTGCCTCTTCCAGTCCGGCGGCCCTTCGCACCTCGACCTGCTCGACCATAAGCCTGAGCTCGAGCGCCAGTTCGACAAAGACCTGCCAGATTCCATCCGCCGTGGCCAACGTATCACGGGCATGGTGGCCTCGCAGGCCCGACTCGCCTGCCAGCCCAGCCGTTTCAAGTTCACCCGTCACGGCCAGGCCGGCACCGAGATCAGCGAACTCCTCCCGCACATCGGCGGCATCGCCGACGAGATCTGCGTGGTCCGTTCGATGCACACCGAGGCGATCAACCACGACCCCGCGATCACCTTCTTCCAGACCGGCAGCCAGCTGCCCGGCCGTCCGAGCATGGGCGCTTGGACCGATTACGGCCTCGGCCGCATGAACGACAACCTGCCCTCGTTCGTCGTGCTCGTCTCGACCAATAAGGAACGTTCCGGACAAGGCCTCCTCGCCCGTCTCTGGGGCAGCGGCTTCCTGCCCAGCGCCCACCAAGGCGTCCAGTTCCGCGGTGCCGGCGAGCCGGTGCTTTATCTCCGCGACCCAGAAGGACTCACCCGCGAACAGCGCAAGACCCTGCTCGAAGGCGCCAACGCATTGAATCGCCTCAATCTCGCTTCCGCCGGCGACCCGGAGATCTCCGCCCGTATCAGCCAGGCCGAGATGGCCTACCGCATGCAGGCGAGCGTCCCGGAACTCATGGACCTCACCGGAGAGAGCAAGGCGGTCATGGAGAGCTACGGGCCCGACGTGAACACCCCTGGCTCCTTCGCGCGCAATGCCCTGCTGGCCCGCCGCCTCGCCGAGAAAGGCGTACGCTTCGTCCAGCTCTACCACCGCGACTGGGACCACCACGGAGGCCTCCACGACCAGCTGCCGAAGATGGCCCGTGACGTCGACCAGCCCGCGGCGGCCTTGGTCAAGGACCTCAAGCAACGCGGCATGCTCGACGACACGCTCGTCATCTGGGGCGGGGAGTTCGGCCGGACTCCTTACGCACAGGGCGGAGCCAACCGCGAGAAATACGGACGCGACCACCACGGCAAAGCCTTCTCGATCTGGATGGCCGGCGGGGGCATCAAGCCCGGCATGTCCTTCGGCACCACCGACGACTTCGGTTTCAACGCCCAGGACAACCCGGTCCATATCCACGACCTCCAGGCCACCATCCTGCACTGCCTAGGCATCCATCACGAACGCCTCACCTATCGCTTCCAAGGCCGCCAGTTCCGACTGACGGATGTGCATGGGCGCGTCGTACGCGAGATTCTCGCGTGACGGCGCAGGGGGCACGTGGGCACGGTGACACGGGGACAAGGGGTATAACTCAAGGGGAGACCGGGAGATAACACTTGGTGCAAAGGTGCAAATCGGCCTGCGGCCTGTGCAAAGGTGGGATGCGAGAGTATCGAGTATGGAGTATTGAGTATAGACTGAGGCATTATTTCGGGTGGCAGGTGGCAGCCCCTGGCGGCGGGTGGCGGAAAATATAACTAACATGGAAACGGGGGGCAGGTGATCCTTTGGGGTATTCAATCCGCCATCGATTCAGTCATCTGCCATCGATGCAGTCATCGACTCAGTCCTCCACTCAGCCCTCCACTCGACCCTCCCTCACCTTCCGTCCTTTATAATACTGATGTGAGCAAAGCGACACGGGTCGTAATCCTGCCATTTTTAGGGCTTCATTAATTCAACCTGAGACAAACGATGGAGACATCCCCATGCGAAACTTCCTCGCGCTCGCACTCTGTGCCTCCCTGCTCAATGCGGCCTATGAACCGCTGAACGACAAGAACCGGCCCACCGCCAGCGAGCCCGCGCTCTCTCCGGCCGGCACCGCCGCGGCCCTCAAGGTCCCCGCAGGCTTCCGCGTCGAGCTGGTCGTCGGCGAGCCCAAGATCGTCCAACCCATCGCCTACACGATCGATGACCGCGGCCGCCTCTGGATCGTCGAATGCACGAACTACCCCGCCAGCCCGGGCGAACCCAAGGACCGCATCGTCGTCCTCGAGGACACCAAGGGTAACGGCACCTTCGACAAGCAGACGGTCTTTTGGGACAAGGCGACATTCTCCAGCGGCATCGCCGTCGGCTTCGGCGGCGTCTGGCTCGGCTCTCCGCCCAACCTGCTCTTCATCCCGATCAAGGACGGCGACGAGCCCAAGCCGGCCGGCGAACCGCAGGTCATGCTCGATGGCTGGAAGAGCAACGACACCCACGAGACCCTGAACGACTTCATCTGGGGACCGGATGGCTGGCTCTACGGCACGCACGGCATCTTCAACCGCTCCCTCGTGGGCAAGCCCGGCACCCCGGACAACGAGCGCATCCTCGTGGAAGCCGCGGTCTGGCGTTTCCACCCGACGCGAAAGGTCTTCGAACGCTGGAGCGAAGGCGGCAGCAACCAGTGGGGCGTGGATTGGAACGACCACGGCGAAGCCTTCTTCGAGGCCTGCGTCATCCCGCACATGTGGCACGCCATTCAGGGCGCCCGCTACCAGCGTCAGGCCGGCACGCACCCGGACGTCCACACCTACGACGACATCAAGACCATCGCCTGGGGTCGCTATGAGAAAGCCGCCTACGCCGGCGCGATGGTCTACCTCGGCGGAGCCTTCCCCGCCGAGTGGCGCGACCAGTTCTTCTTCCACGACATCCACATGAACAAGCTGCGCTGCGAGACGATGATCCCGACCGGCAGCGGTTATCGCAGCGAGAAGAAGGTGGACTTCGGCGTGAGCTCCGACCGCTGGTTCCGCGGCCTCTCCCCGCAGTATGGACCGGATGGCGGCGTCTTCATCAATGACTGGTATGACAAGGTCCCCTGCCACCAGCAGATGAACTTCACCGACCGCTCCAACGGCCGCATGTATAAGATCGTCACCGATGCCGTGAAGCCCGTGAAGGTCGACCTAGCCAAGCTTTCCGATGCGGAACTGGTCGCCCATCACCTCAACGCCAATGATTGGTATGTGCGCCACGCCCGCCGCCTCCTCCAGGAACGCGGCGCCAACGCGGCCACGACCGCCGCGCTGGAGAAGATCCTCTTCGAGAACCCGGACGATACCCGTCAGCTGCGCGCCCTCTGGACGCTGCACGCCCAGGGCGCCCTCACCGAAACCACCCTCCTCCGCACGCTCGAAGCCAAGAGCGCCGCCGTCCGCGGCTGGGCCATCACCTGCGCCACCGAAGGCGGCAAGCCTTCCGCCAGCCTCTACGAACGCATCACCCAGCTCTGCCAGAACGACCCCTCCGCCGTCGTGCGTCGTCGCATCGCGTCAGCGGCCCAACGTCTCCCTGTCGCCGACCGCTGGAGCTGGCTCGAACCCCTGGCGCAGCACGCCGAAGACGTCTCCGACCAGAACATCCCGCTCCTGCTTTGGTATGCGCTGGAACCCGCCGTCGCCGCCGATCCGGCCCGCGGACTCGCCCTCGCCCGGAAGACCCCCTTCGGCAAACTCGCCAACTTCACCGCGCGTCGTCTCGCGACCGCGGCGGTCGAGCCAGGCTCCAAAGGCGAACAACTCGAAATCCTGAGCCAGGCCCTGCTCGCCGCGGACGACAAGCTCCGCGCCACGCTTCTGGCCGGCATCAAGGGAGGCCTTCTGGGCCAGAATCGCCTGAAGGAGCCCGCCACGTGGCCCAAGGTCTACGCCGAACTCGCCAAGCACCCCTCGAATGAGGTCCGCAGCAACGCCCGCCAGATCGCCGTCACCTTCGGCAACGCCTCGGCCTTGGATCAACTGCGTGCGACTCTCCTCAACCCCAAGGCACCCGTGCCTGAACGCGCCCGCGTCCTCGCCAATCTGGCTCAGATCAGCGACAAGGAATCGCTCCCGGCCATCCTTGAACTCGCCAAGGCGGGCGTCCTGCGCGGACCCGCGATCGTCGCCCTCGGACAGTTCGATGACGCCCGGATCGCTCCGCTCCTGATTCAGTTCATCGCCGATGATGGCAATGGCGTCCGCCCGCTCGCCCTCAACACCCTCGCCGGCCGCCCGGAAAGCGCCCGCGCCCTGCTGGCCGCCATCGATGCCGGCAAGTTCAAGAAGGACGTCCTGAGCGCCCCGCTCGCCAGCAAGATCCGCGGCTTCAACGACGCGAAGATGAACGCGTGGCTCGAAACCCACTGGGGCACCGTCAACGCCAGTTCCGAAGCCAAGGCCAAGGCCATCGCGAACTACAAGAAGTTCCTCGGCACCGACGCCATCCTGCGCGCCGACGTGAAGCGCGGCCGCGATCTCTTCCGTGGTTCGTGCGGCGCCTGCCACCAGCTCTTCGGCACCGGCGGCGAGATCGGACCGCACCTGACCGGCGGCTACACCGACCTCGAATACCTCCTGCAGAACATCATCGATCCTAACGCCGTCATCGGAAAGGACTACCAGCTCGTCTATGTCACCCTGAAGGACGGCTCCCTCCAGGCCGGCATCATCAGCGGCGAAAACGAGTCCACCCTGACCCTCAAGGTGCCGGGCGCCCCGGCCCCCGTGGTCATCGCCAAGGATCAGATCAAGACCCGCGTCGTCAGCCCGAACTCGCTCATGCCCGAAGGCCTGCTCAACGGCATGGAAGAACCCGATGTCCGCAGCCTCTTCCTCTACCTCCGCCAGACCAGCGAGCCCAAGTAACCCTCTTTGACCAGACTCCAGCGGCCCTAGGCCACCTTTCTTCCTTTATCATCCATCCTTCATCTTCCATCTTTTGACGCATCCCCATGCGCCTCCTCGCCCTCCTGCTAGCGACCTCGCTCTTCGCCGCCGATACGCCGAAGGCCAAAGCTCCCGCCGCCCCTAAGCCGCCGGAGCCGCCCGTCTACCTGACGGAAAAGGAAGCCACCGAAGCCGGCGAAGACCCTCGCCTGCAGGGCGAATTCGCCAACGCGAAGATGGGCGCCAACGTAATCGCCCTCGGCAAAGGCGAATACCGCCTGGTGCTCTTCAAGGGCGGACTGCCCGGCGCCGGCTGGGACGGCACTCCGAAGATCGAAGTCGAAGGCAAGCGTGACGGAGAAGGCGTGCTGTTCCAGGACAGCATCGACTCGGCCACGCTCACCGACGGCGTCCTGAAGATCAAGAGCATGCCCGTCGCCCTCAAGCGCACCATCCGCCACAGCCCTTCCGAAGGCCTCGCCGCCCCCAAGGGAGCGGTCGTCCTCTTTGACGGCAAGAACGCCGACGCCTGGGAGAAAGGCACCATCGACCCGCGTGGCTTCCTCGAAGCGAACACGAAGACCAAGCAGGCCTTCACCGACTTCACGCTACACCTCGAATTCTTCCTGCCCTTCAAGCCCCTCGGCCGCGGCCAGGGACGCGCCAACAGCGGCCTCTACCTCCAGCACCGCTACGAAGTCCAGGTCCTCGACAGCTTCGGCCTCAAGGGGCTCGATAACGAATGCGGCGGCATCTACAAGAACGCCGCCCCCAAGGTGAACATGTGCTTCCCGCCGCTGCAGTGGCAGACCTACGACGTCGAGTTCACCGCCGCGAAGTTCGACCAGGACGGCAAGAAGATCGCCAACGCCGTCGTCAGCGTCCGCCACAACGGCGTGCTCGTCCACGACAACCTCGAGCTCAAGGGCGTGACCCCCGGCGGCGGCTTCAAGACCGAAGTCCCCGCTCCCGGCCCCTTCTACCTGCAAGGCCACGGCAATCCCGTCGTCTACCGGAACGTTTGGGTGGTTGCTAAATAAGCGAGGACCTGAGGCCCCGAGGGCCAGAGGGCTGGAGGAACCTTAGGCTAGCCGCGTCCTAGGGTTCTTGGCCTAGGCGCGTAAATCTATTTGCTACTAATGAAAGCGTTTTCATAAGTAGAAGCATGGCTCGCCCCCGCCCTTCCCGCTCCGCCCGAACCACCGTGGCCGACTCCGGATTCAGCACCCCAGGACTGGACCGGGCGCTGGCGATCCTCAACTGCCTGAGCACCCACCCTTCCGGCCTCAGCCTCTCGGAGATCGCCGAGCAGCTCGGTCTCTCGACCAACTTCGTCTATCGCACCACGCAGTCCCTCGTCGCGCACGGCTACCTGCTCCGCGACGGCGAGAAGCGCTTCACCCTCGGCCCCGGCCTGCTGCGCCTGAGCCAGCCGTTCGTCGATGACGTCCCCCTGGCCGAAGCCGCGTTGCCGGCGATGCGCTGGCTGAGCGAACAGACCGGCGAATCGGTCCACCTGGGTATGATTTCGGGAGAAGAAGGCGTCGTGTTGGAAAGGGTCATCGGCACGGCCCCGATCAAGTTCTACGTCGAGCGCGGCGTCCGGTTCCCGCTCCACTGCAGCGCGCCGGGCAAGGTGCTGCTGGCGTTCGGAAGCGAAACCACGACTGACGATCTCCTCCGTCGGATCAAACTCACGCGCCACCAGCCAGCCACGATCCATACGCGTGACGCCCTGCGCACCTGCTTGGACACGGTCAGGCGGAAAGGATGGGCGACGGACATCGGAGAGAACCTGGCCGGACATAATTGCCTGGCGGCCCCGATCCTAGATCGCGACGGAGTCGCCATCGCCAGCATCTGGCTGACCGGGACGAGCCTACGCCTATCACCCAGCCGCATCACGGAAATCACCCCCATCGTCGTCGAATCCGCCCAGAAGATCACCCGAACCTTTCAACGATAACCCCAGCCCTACCCCTATCCCTATCCCTACCACTTCACTACCATGCGCCTCCTCGCACTCCTGCTCGCGACCTCCTTGTTCGCGACCGAACACAAGATCAAGCCAGGTGATGACCCTCAGGCGGTGATGGATGCAGCCGCGCCAGGCGACAAACTCACCTTCCTCCCCGGCCTGCACCAGCATGGCCTGAAAAAGCACCGCTCGATCCTCTACGTCGATAAGTCCGTCGAGATCGAGCTGATGGCCGGCGCCACCCTCAAGCTGGCCGACAACGTCTGCCGCAAGGAAAGCGTCGGTGAGATCACGACCGACCAGGATTCGGGCAAGAAGCTCGATGACCTCGAGATCGGCGGCGCCTACGACATGAAGAAGACCAAGGTCGATGGCTCTGAGCTCTTCGGCAGCACGGTCTACACGATCATCGTCACGGGCGGAAAGAACGGCGCCCCTGACACGATCGCCTGGGGCGATGGCAAGCTCTTCGAGACCCCGCACAAGGGCATCCCGATCACGGGAGACTGGCAGGAACTGAGCCACGGCGTGAAGATCAAGTTCGCCAACAAGACCGGCCACGGCACCCGCAGCCTCTGGTTCGTCTCCTACGACGCCCCCGAGGCCTACGGCATCCGCATCGGCCACGGACTGCAAATGGATTACATCTCCGGTGTGCGCATCACCGGCAAAGGCACCATCGATCTCAACGCCTCGCATAACGACCACCCCAGCGGGCTGGTGAAGAACATCAACGCCTGCGTGCTCATCCACGGACGCGTCCGCAACGTACTCGTCGAGGG
>JACCDV010165172.1_pt1 | contig 15110 bp, 14 predicted proteins | sample 7446131 | NCBI WGS metagenome assembly JACCDV01 (sample SAMN15323448, study PRJNA562643) | freshwater metagenome | isolation source: river surface water | place: USA:Blue River Watershed | collected 2017-08-17 | reverse complement strand
CCCCAACCCCAACCCCATCATTTTAAAAGCAAACATAGGGTGAATCAATATTGGATATGAATGATGATGTTTAATGAGGCCTTTGTAATTGTAATCTATAATTGATTCAAATGCAATCCTAAAATTCCTCTTCGCTGAAGGCAGGGAGCACCAAGAATAAAAACTCGCAGAAGCCGGGAATAAATGCGCAAGTGAGGTAATTTGTAAGCTATTCCAGTAAAAAAGGCTTTAGCCGCCTGAAAGCGCCCATGAGTGGCACTAAAACTTCCCAATCCTAAATGGACGGTAATCTAGTGGTTGTTGACGGCAAAGTTAAAACCCCCAAATAGTACCAACTCTATTACCATAGGCTCATCACTAAGAAGTATAAAGAGTACACTGAGTAATATTTGAAACTTCTCTAAACCCAGCAAGAAGAGTAAAAGAAAGCAAAATAGCAGAACGAAGTCAAAGTCAAAAGTTCACTCAACTCACAAGTATCCCAAACCCATATCTAGAATGACTCTTAGATCAAAAATAGTAGCTCCATGAACAATGATAAATCCTTCATGTCCAGCAGTAAATCATAGGCGGAGTCATAGCCATAGGCAAAAAAGTAAAAGCAAGCAGGGCAGAAAAAGGATAGCAAGGAATTGACCATTGACGACCTCTAGAAAAGTGTCAATATTTTCTTGGAGGAGACACCAACCATCTTCACCTTTTACCTACCATCAACATCCTATAAGTCGGAAAATGATGAGATAAGGAAAAAAAATAAAGAGTATGAAGAATACAAACAGAAACTGATTGGCAGTGATAATTTCATTGCTCGCCCAGTTCAAACATTCAACTTCCAGCATAAGAAAATCGCTGAAACTGTTGAGAGGATGCCAAGTGCAGATGTCGGCATCTTTGCCTCTGCTTGGGATATTTAGGACAATATGAAGCTTTAAGTCAAGACTTAGTATGAAGTGTTGAGTGAGGATATTAAGAAAAATGTGGATAAAGAGTTCAATAACTTCCTCATGAATCCCTTCTCTTGCCTCCCCCTCGATAAAGAAGCTATTGATATCCACTCTCGATATGAAATCCCTGGCGCAGCTGAGTACCTTCTCAAGGACAAGGACCTCGATAAGAAGACCAGAAGTAAGAAAACTGGTAACTCTCAGACAGTCACGGGAATGGCACAGAACTCAACAGCGAATGTGAACAAGGTAACCGAATCTAAACAATAAAACTCAAGCAAAAGGCAAGAGTCATCCCAACACAGCAATAAACGTAACGTAAGAAACGCTCAACTACAACTCTAGATAAAGCAGTAGCAGTAAAAGATAGAAGAGGAGTAAAAATCCTTTTTGAACAGCCTAATGAAGAAAGCGAAGTAGTTGCCTTCCTAGCAGTAGAGAAAGCTGATGGCAAACTAAAACTTATAGAAGATGTTGAAGTATATCGATAGAATTTTAAACAGCCAGACATACCACAAATAATACATAGCCTATAGAAATTACCCATAAATTTAGTTTGTTAAGAAGACTGCTTAAGACTAGGTTCGTAATTTCACCAAGAAAAAGAAAGAAGATAAAAAATAGTAAGTCAAAGAGCCTCTACAATATCTCTTCTCCTTCAGCTCCAAGGAGTTTTAAGGCTATTCAGTCACCTCAGCTGACTGGAATCCAGTCAATAAAGATCTCCTCGCAGTCACATATGAAATCACTGAGAAGTACGACACAAACTAAAAAAGCAATAAAAAAGGTTTACTCATGTTCTGGACACTCAAAAACCCAGCCTTCCCTTAGAAGATCTTCTACTCTTAGTCCAAAATCACTGCATGCAAATTTAGTTTTGAAAATCCTAACTTAATTGCCTGTGGAACACATGATGGTGTCATTCTTATCTATGATATTCGAAAGAAAGATAACTCTCCTATTGCTGAAAACAAAGAAAGTTTGGATAAACATACAAACACAGTTTGGGACATACAGTGGATTAGTAAAGGGAAAGGAAACAAAGGATAGAGTTTGGTGAGCATTTCAGCAGATGGTCGAATCACTTAGTGGTCAATGAAGAAAGGATTAGAGTATACTGACTTAATGCTTTTAAGAAGAATCCCTCAATCGAACAAGAAGGACACAACATAAAACATGAACTTCAGATTTGCAAGTGGGCTCTCATTCGAATTCCTCAAGGGTTAATCCTCTATGTATCTTGCCACTACTGAAGAAGGAGTCATTTACCGATGCTCCAAGAGCTACACCCAGCAATATCTCGAAATCTATTCAGGGCATAATGGACCAATCTACAAGGTCAGGGCCAACCCTTTTCTCTATGACATATTTTTGACCTGCTCTGCAGACTGGAGCTGCAAGTTGTGGAACTGGAGGAAAGATTCACCTTTAAATTCATTCCAAAGTCTAGATATCTACGATGAAGTTATTGATATTGAATGGAGTCCTAATGAATCTACAGTTTTCGCTTCAGTTTGTAAGGATGGAAGGCTTGAGCTCTGGTACTTGTAAGTTGATTTAGGGATTTATAAAAAAAGAATATGTTGGACCCAATCTGCACTGTAAAATAGAGAAACAAAAAGAAGCTAGTGCCCAAAACCATGGTCAGGTTCTGCAAAGGTGATCCTGTTCTTGTGACAGGTGATATTAATGGAGACATTGATGTTTACCGTTTGAATCGTAGCAATGTCATAACTTAGGCGATGAGACAAACCTATAATTCAATGAGCAAAAAGACAGGCTAACAAAGCTGCTATATCCAAATGGATATATGGCTTCCATTCCAGTTGAATAATCCAAACATGAATAAGGCTAATAACTATCAAAATAATGATAAGGAAAAGAGATATATTTTAGAGAATAAATTTATTATTAAATTAAACAAATAGATTAGTTTAACGTTTAATCTATATAAATATTTTGTGACAAAAGATGGAGATAAACAAGAAGAAAACTGTACACCTTGGCAAGGAAAACAACTATGAAAATGTTAACAAGAAGGAGTGTGAATCTTTGAATAAGATTGATCGCCTCCTTATGATCAAGCGCATTAATCATTAGGAAAAAGAAGCTAAGGAAATCAAGTAACTAAAGTTTATGAGGAATAGTAAAGAAATTAGACTTGCTTCTAAAAGTGTCCAGGAGAAAATTATTCCAAAGACGGACCTCAAACCCATCACATAACCCTTGACCAATACTCAACAATATTGCCTTCTCTATGCATCTAACCTTATCGAATAGTCATAGGCAAGCAAGTAAGTGATGGGTGCTTTCCTCAACAAGCACGATATCGACAAAAATTTAAGAGCAAGAATGTTGGACTGGATGATCGAAGTCATAAGTTCCTATAAATTTAACGCTAAAACTTATTTCTCAAGTGTATACTTAATGGATAGATATTTCCAAGCAGAGTAGCAAAGACTTCCCATTACCAAACTGCATATAATCGGAGTCATATGCATGCTTATTGCAACCAAAATGGATGAGGTCTATCCTCTCAAAGTCAAAACAGTCTACTAGAAGATAGTTCATAAGAAGATAGAGAAAAAGGATTTAGTGGAGATGTAATCGAGAATAATAAATAAGCTGAATTTTACTTTGAATGTATGGAGCTTCTATGATTTGGCCATCTTAAAATTACATTAGCACTGGCAGATTAAGAACTAAGAAGTAAGAAGATAGGTTGAGCTACTGTGCGAGTACATAGGGAAATTTATTGTATTCAACTACTAACTCTTCAGCCACTATGACATAGGAACTCTTTCCTAGGCAGTTTTGAAGTCATCTTTCAAAGTTTACGGTATGTAAAAAATAAAGCTATCGATTGGTTAAAAATCAGCAGATTTATAAATGAACAAGGACTGTATTGTGTGCATTGACTTAGTGTTTTAATCAATAAAGAACTACAAGTCAAGCTTCAAGAATTTAAGCAATATTTACAAATTCAGTGAGCCAGCCTGCATTGAGAAGGTCTAGGAGTACCTCAAGTATTATTGATATTATAATGAGTTATATGAGTTTTACTTATTGACATAAATCATTAATCATCCCAGTTCTTATTTTGTTGGGGTTTTGGTCCTCCTGCTGGCTTAGCCACGATAATCTGGTCGATCCTCAAAATCGTAATGGCTGCCTCAGAGGCCAGTCTAATAGCCCACTCTTTTGTTTGGCGATGGTCGTAGACCTTAAGTTCTTTGTTTGAGTCCACCTTTCCTGTCTCGATGTTCAATCCTTTTGGTTCAGCGTCATCAATATTTTCAGATATCATGTTGGCAACGAATTCGTTGGAATTAAGACCTGAGTTTTAAGCAAGGATTCTTGGGAAGACCTCAAATGACTTGGCAAATCTACTATAGCTGTATTGATCAAGCCCAGTCAATTTCTTAGCCTCGTTTTCGAGTTTCTTACTAAGGATCTAAATATCAAATATGTTACGATTTCAACTGCTCCTGCTCCTGGAACAAGCTCAGGGTGTCTCAAGAGTGACCTAAACACATGCACTCCATCATCAATCGCTCTTTCGATATCTTAGAGAATGTTGGTGGTGCTACCTCTTAAGACGATGGTTGAGAGTTTGCAATCTTCAGTGTTTCTCTTGAAAATCACTACCTTTTCTGAGGCAATTTCTTCAACACCAACGTCATCTGAGCTTCCTGTTTAGTCAGAAGATGGGGCTTTAAGGTCTGAGAGGATGGTTGCCCTAACAGCCCTGGCAACTCTTCTGAGCTCGAATTTACTCAAAATCTTGACACACATGATTTGGAACTTATCTAAAAAGTGTAAGACAATATCTGAAACTGATCCTCCACAAACGACAACGTTAATGTTTGCATGCACGAGCTGCTCAACAAATTTCTCAGCCAAATCCTACTCTCCCTTTGAGTAGTTCAATAGCTCAGATGCATTCTTTATTAGCACTGTTCCCTTTGTCTCTGACTGCATTGTGTCTAAGGGGCAGCTGAATACTGCAATTCTTGGTTTTATCATACGATCAATACGTCCTTATGCTGCCCTCTTGACGAGGAAGCCGCTGAGGAATGTTGAGTCCTCAACACTGGACCCAAGGATATGGACAACTCGGATATTATCGATATCGAAGTTAGTAACGATATCAGGAAGACTATTAATACAGGCCTTAGTGACTAAATTACTGAAGAATTCAGCATAGTTTGGCACCTTGGAGGCAATAGGAGCTCTCAGTGCCTCAGCGACATCCACAGCATTTCTTGGATCAGTAATTCTCTTAGTGATTAATGATTCTTCATTGAGGAGGGAAAGTGCCTTCTTAGATGCTTCTTCATAGCCAATGATGATCTGGCTTGGATGCAACCCCATTCTAATGAGGTTTTCAGCATGGCTAAGTAGTTCTCCAGCAAGTGTGACAGTAAAATTGGTAGCGTCTCCACATTATTATTCTTGCATTTTGCAAGCAAGGACGAGCATCTTAGCTGCCGGATGTTGCACTTATAACTAGTGTAAAACAATATCTTACTTATTTGAGGATAGTGGCTGCGTCGGAGGTAACAAAAGTCTTGTCGATGTGGTTCACTACCATCTTTTTGAGGGCTATGTTATTTTAAAAAGATTTAAAAATATTTAAAATGGTCGTGAGCAGATCCATTGAGAATCAAGTTCCCCTAATCTTCTGACGATCATCTTAAATGATTTAATTGATAGTTACCATAGGGTCCAAAAGATCGCTTTATCTTAGAGCTGATTTCTTTGCATGCATTGATATTCTTAAGCACGACTTCTTCGAAGCCTGAGAAATGTTTATGGCCCTAGGATATAAGGGAAAGGGTACTTCCTTGAGGAGGTTGTTGAATCCATAGGAGGTATCGAGCATGGTGGTGTTGTAGTTGAGTAAGATATAAATTATAAAAAGATTTAAAATTAAAAGTTTAAATTATAGTTGATGTAGTAATTGCCATGATAGCCTCAATCATCATATCTTGCTTATCTTGAGCTTACCCCCCACATCCAAATCTTTCACCATGTTCTTGAATTCCTCAAATGATATTTTACCGTCGTAGTCCTATCATTATCATACACTTACAAGGTCTGCCTTTATTATTGTTCGATCCACCAACTGCTGTAGCTGCAGATCGGTTAAGTTGTTCCCCACCATCATCTTGAGCACTGTAAATAGCTCACCGTTGGTAATGAATCCATCCTAGTCAATATCATATATTCTGAATGCGAATCGGATTTTGTGCTACTAGTCTGTGCCATAAAGGGAAGCGAGACCTAAATGAGTGAGGCTTTACCTGATAGAAATTCCCCGAATGATATTTTTCCATCTTTATTCTTATCGAATATGGAGATAACTCTTTTGACAAGTGGATTTTGGTTGAGTTCAGGCACGTTAAATATTTCATCAGGGTCCAAATCGCCAGAGTTGTCCTAGTCAATCTGCTTGAAGCGAGCATACAGCTTCTGTATTTCCTTCTCAGTGAACTGGCTTGGAAATTATGCGTTACCCATTAATCTCAATTATTACAATCCATATACAAGTGAAGCAGATGCATTTAATAGGCAACGTGCTATATTTGATTAAGATTATCCATCATGAGTCATGAACATTCTCTCTCTTGGCGTCGTATACCTATAGTAACTTTTGAACGTGGGTCTCCTTCTTGGCGAGGGCGAAGTCGAAAATGCCGAAATTGTACTTGTTAGTCTATATTCATCATTAAATACCAGCTTTTCAATTATTTCGCTGTTTTATAGCATACGGGCTTCCTGGGTACGCCACAAGATGGAGTTGACAACTGTCGCTGAGTAGCCAGAGACCCCAGTCCAAATGGCAATATCTCGAATGGCAGTGGTGCGTCTTCTTTGGAGGACGATGGCGGTGGTCGGGAGGAGAATACCAAAGAAGGTGGCATATGTCCATAGAGTGATGGAGTTACCAAACCGTGAGTTTCTGCTTTACAATAGCGATACCTTTCCCTCTGATATTCGATAGCATCGCCGTCGCTGAGTTTTTGGGGTACATTTTCAGCGATATAGTAGAAGATGAGTTTGTTTCTGGATTCGGGGGAGGCTTGATGGGCGAATAGGTACCATTGATGAGTAGATCGTGGTTGATGAAGTAGCCTGCTCGACTTTTATGATACTGGGTGATAAAGACTCCAGGGAAGTAGGACATGGGAATGAATCAATTATAATGCAAATCAACTTATTTGTTTCACCATATATGAGCCTTAGACAACTTATTAAAACATGTAGATCATTCAAACTGCACCCATCTGGTTCTTTATCTTGTATATCAGGTTGTCGAAGTACTTCTTCGCTGCCTTGTGGTAGCTCTTGCTCACCAACCCGTTGTAGATGAACTTGTGGCTCTCTTCACCAATCCGCTTTGCCATGAAGTTTAGAATTTCCTAAGATTAGACACAAATCTTACCTTTGGCTTGAGCTAGGAGTTCTCAGAGAGGAGATCGATGATTGGCTTCTCCATCTCATCAATGATCTTCGTCAATTTCATAAAAATAATTTCTTCGTCTTCCTCGATGCAATTTTTTATATGATGGTCGCATTGGACAACTAATTTATAAAGTTTTTAATGCTTATTGTTTCTTTTGCCCGAGTACTCGAGGAAGCAGCTGAAGGGGCAGTTGGCATCATTTTTGCAGTAGAAATTATAGCCTGTAACTTGACCAGTCTTGCCATTTATTTATTGGGATTTGCATATTTTTCCTTTCGACCGGATTTAGAGATCTCGCTTGATTTCTTTAATCAGACCTAAATTTTTGGGGATGTTACTCTCGACATAGAGATTTTAAAGGCTTTCCTATTTCATTTAGGATTCGATTGGATTGGGTCCGATGAATGGCTGCTATGGGCTCAAATACTGCTTCCCTTAGTCTCTGATTTGACGATCAAATTCTTCGCTATTCTACTCCTTTTCTTACAAGTCAAAGCGCGCATTCAGTAGAACCTCGATTCCTTCACTGTTGGAGGAAGATTTGTCCATTGACCATTTGCTTGATGTTTTCGAGAGTTGTCTTTCTGGGGAGATTTAGGGATTAATCTAAAGTGATTGGCCCAAGGGCTAAGGTGTTTGGTGTTTTAACAACTTTATCTCATTTTTTTTGGGTGAATTGCAAGAAAAGTCCAAGCTATGTGATTGGGGAGAAGGCTGATTTTTAAGGGTTCTTTGCTTCTCTGCTCTATTTTGTTGGGAGATTAACAAGAAAGTGGTTTAAAATAGCCTACTAGCCTCTTCCTATGAAAGCTTACGGTGCTCCATTTCAATCTTAGAAACAAATATTATATCAAGGTCAATAAAAAGTGCATACTAAACCATATAATATCATATCACTCCTTCCGATATCCACCCACCCAACCCCCTCAAATACATTCATCAACATTCCCACACCTCCCTATTCGCTAATAGACTATTATCAACCCCATTACATTAAAGATATTTAGCAATAAAAATAAAGTCAACTTGGTTCCATCATCAAATCAAAATCTATAATCGTTCAAATAGATTTAAAAAAGGATTTTAAACGTGATGGGGACAGGCTAGTAAGATAGGGCAGTGGGCGAATAGATTTGAAGTAAATTGAAAAAAGTATATCTAGCAAATTTGCAGAGAATATTCAAACTGTACGTTTGTATAAATATTTTTTTAAAATCAGAATGATCGTAATGTTATAAAAGGGATTTTAATCTATGTTCCAATAAAAGACACTATCTTTTAAGAAGAATCCATAATTCTAGCAAACACAAATCATCCTACCTCCCCACAACTAGTCTCATCGTGACATTATTCATTTAAGCAACCGATAGTGTTAGGATAAGCTGAAAAAGCAGAAGTTGAAGATGATTAACCTAATAAATCTTTAGCTCTTCTGCCTTGTTGATTCATCAGGGGCATATGAGACTGATATCCAACTATTTCATGTTCTTCACTTCATTAATATCATTTGCATACTCAGCACTTAATCTGCTCAGGATACTCTTGTCGAATGTCATCTCGATTTTACAATCAAAAAGATACAAGAACTTAATAAGAAATACCCTTCAATTGACGCATAGACTTACGAATAGATAATTCATCTATCAAATATCTTCTCAACAGTTACCAGGGCTTAGATTTACTCTTTTTTCGGCAAAATTTTATGCAAATATGGAAAGAAACTCAAAGCTATCCTACCTTACTATTACGAGCATTTCTTATTAGCATACGAAAAAGAATAATTTTTCGCCGATCACATAAAAGTGAGTACTTCTGACATAAAAGATTACCTCAAAAGATTGTTGCCAATAAAAAATAAATTGAAATAGCTTTGTACTTTTACTACGTGATTTTTTTGATGTTTTTGTATGGATTATTTTATTTTTTCGTGGATTGATTAATATTTTATAAATACTATATAAAGGTAGCAATGGTCTTTCTCTATACAACTCTCATATCTGCGACATACATAGCCCTGCTCTTTCATAATCAATAGTTCTACATCTACCTAACAACCCTGCTACTCTCTTTCTTGTATTATTGGAAGTTGTTTACAACTAACAATATTAGTTTTACTCATAAACTGCAAAATGGTTAACTTTTACATCAAATCGCATATCTATTTTGGATCTCCTTCTTCTCTCAGAAGGAATTCATGTATTTCGTTCCCTTTGTACTAAGTAACGTGGGCAAAATATATTCCTTATTTCATCAAAAAGATGATGATAACCTAGTAGTTATCGAATAACTCATCAAATTTCAGGCCAAACTAGAGCTTTATTTAGTTATTATCCTATTGGGGAAACAAATAGATCCATCTTTAACTCACTTGTTTGAACTAGTCACTTACATCATATTTTGTAAAATTAAATACACATTCTATTTCCCAGCTCAGAAAGCCTATGTTTAGCTTCATTTCTTGCTGGATAGCCTTACTAAGAAGTGTGGAAAGCGAAGAATCTACCATTTTATTCATAATATATTTGCTACAATGGGAGGAGTAAGTAATACTTCAAGAGAAATTGCATATTGATTGTTTATATTTTCTTATTATTTATATCCATCAATCCAAATCTATACTAGTTATTAAAGATAATTTAATCTTAATTTATTAAATTCTAAATGATAATGTAAAATAATGGTTTAAAGTCATTTGCCAATCTGCAAATGATTCATTGATAATGATAATCTGTTTTTTCAATCATATTTTCTAGACTATTAAGCCTAAATGATAGGAACTGATGCATTATTTAACTGTCGCCTTTATTTTATTCGTATATTTATTTTTGCTCTCTCCATATATCCCAAGCTTTATGAATTGCTAGGTCTTCTCGATGCTTGGTTGCTTTGTTTCTCTCAAGTAGTCCATCAGCATCTTAAATGCTTTAAACTTCTTTGTATACAGCCTAGAAAACTTTTTCCATTCATTTTCAATTTCAATGTTTTTCTGATTGATGAATGATGTAGCAGCATCTGTTAATTTACAGAATACATCTAGGTGATCACTAAAGGGGCTAAGATGAGCATGGAGTTTCAAAATAAATAGAGGGTCTGTTATTTTATGCTTGGGAACTCTGTAAAGTTTGTTATCAATTTTCTTAAAGATCCGTTTATATTTTTTATGTTGATCCATTGGTTTTCTGATCTTAGTGTTAATATCTCTTGCAACATTTACAGAGTTATAGCATTTTGATACTGTGCTTAATTTTTTTCGCCTCGAACTAGAAAGAGACCTCATTTTCTTTGCCATACTACAATAGTCAATAAATATTAAAATAATAGATAGTAGCTTAATACATTCGTTTCTTTGTCTAAAATTGTAGATGAAAAGCGTATGATTATCAATTTATTGAATAGATTGGAATTAACTTTTTGATAAATTATTAATACATAAGATGAATAATCCGATTATCCCTGAAGATACATTTGATAAGCTAATCAAGTTTTTCAACCTTGAACACGAATAAAAGTAAAAGCTGAAAATATTCTTAAAGGCAGCAAAAGTCTAAAAACTAATGATTCGAGACATTCTTTCCCAAGAGGGTAAATCAACTAGAAAAGCTTTTTATTTACTGCAGGGGCAGGTCAATATAACAACAAAGCTTATAAATGGGGAGAAGGTCACCTTATATGAAATAGGAAAAGAGCAGCTCTTAAACTTTTAAATCATTCTTACTAATTGGATCAATAAATACTCAATTGTTGTATCCAGTAGTTTCATCCATTTCATCACCTTCGAGGAGAAAGATATCAAGATGTTCACCACGCACTTACACAAGTAACTCACCGACAAGATCACCATAAGATAAAAAGACGTGAGTAAGAGGAATAAGAAGGTCAGGGAAGAATAGAGGAAGAAAAAAATGCAAGATAATATAAATAAGCTTATCCTCCCAGAGATAAACTTTGTAGGAAATAGAAAAAAATCCTTCACAAATATTGCATCTCAGTATACATAGCATATTTCAAGTATAAAAAACTTACCTAATTTTTCAAAGTAGACTCTCAAATCATCCAAATCTTCTTCTCTCAAGATGAAATCAAGGTACTCTTAACCTCACAATCTTGATAAAAAGAGTTTGTAAGCTGAAAATCAATACATTCTTGAACATTTACACGAGTACAAGAGTAAGTTCCTCTAGCACAAGCTTCAGCGCCTCAAAAGCTAAAAATCATTTACTTCCAATGAGAAAGAAGTCAAATAAATTGACTATTCAAGGAACGAAAAGTTATTTAAAGAGCAACTAAAGAGTATCGTGAAAAGAAAGCTTCTGTTTGAGCGAAAACACTTCAAGATATTATCAGATTTCAAGAATGATCCAAAGAAGGCGACATAATAAGAAGGTTTGGGAAGGAGATATGAAGAAGATGAGAATCCTATTGATAATTATTTTATTTTATGAATCATAGTAATCATGCAATCAATGCTTTTTCTTTTATACAATAGGAAAATAATTCTTTTACTAAGACTACACTGAAGTGTAGTTTATGTTATCGCACATGTTCTTCACAGCCATTTTTACTTTCTGCTTTTCTTACTGCTTGTATTTTAAATAGTTTTGAACAAATTTCTGCAAGTGTTTGCAATCATTCCCACATTTGGGCTTGTGAAGCTCAGTTACTCGCATTTTAAACTAGTTCAAAGTTTTACTCTTAATGGCAAGCTTTCTTAGTTATTTCTACTATTAGTTCTTTTCACTTGGCTAGTAAAATGTACCCTTTTTTATCATACTTGGCTTCTTTGAAAGTGGCTAGATTGTTGTCTTCTATTATTCGCACTAATCACGAGAAGGGCTATTATATGTCTAATCAACACTTTTTTAAGTATTCTTAGGTATCGGAAAGACATATTTTTAGTTTTATTTATTATTGAGAGTGTAAAAATTTTTAGTATGCTTAATTTTATTTATTTTGCTTTGGGTGGCAGAGCGAGTGATTAATTCTGCAATTTGATGCTAATTTAAAGTCTTTTTATCCTTAGAGTGTGTAAACTGAAAGTTATTGGATGTGGTGGTCGTATAAGTGGGGACGTTTGTATAAAATTAACCCTAAGTATCTTGTAACGAAGAGCATTAATTATTCTTTTATGTTTGTACACCTGCATCCACTATTGTTGGGGAAGCATTGTAAATGTTTATATGGCATAATGTAGGACACAAGGAAAGCTATCTTGGAGCTGATTGCCTAACAAAGAGGTTTTCCTTTTCCTTTTTTTGTTATTATTTTTCTTACATTTATGTTGACTATCTTTGCATTCGTTCTTATGATGTTTATTCGATGTTCTTATTCTATGCTTAACGAATACTGATTAAGGAAGTAAGAATATTGCTAGAAGATCTCTTAAATGATGGAGACTCATGCTTTTAATGACTGGTTTTCCTTTCTTTTTTGTTGAAGAAGGACGATTTCTTAATCTTTTATTTGGTCAATATATTCTTGTTCCTATTCATCTGCTTCTTAAACATCTCTTGCACTTTATTCCATTCATAAGAATTGGACCCTTTTGCCTCTATCTCTTAATTATCAATAAAATCTCTCTATGAGGAACTACATTCATCTAAAATGCTGTCTTCATTCATCATCGAAGCTAGTTTGTTAAACAGCGAAGTCCTACTGTGTTTCTCTAGCTATGAGGAATGCTTCTACTTGATAGTTTTCTTAGTTTTAGTAAATTCTTAGGTACTTTTAATCGAAGGAGTGCTTTATGTGACTTGTGCATTATTCAAGATAGAGATTTTTTTGATGGGTCGATTGAGGGAGGGATCTTAAAGTGTGCTGTTTTTATTTGATATCAAAGAATGACTATCTGATTAATATTTCCTATGATTTTATGAAAGCTAGCTCTCAGCTATCTCACTTAATTTCCTGGACAAAAGGTGTTTAGATGTTGATGAATCAAGCTGCTGCGTAAATCTTTTCAGATATATTGTTTTCTAACCAATTAATGATTTGTTTCTTTCGTGAAGCAAAATCTTTTTAGCCATCCTTCTTTGCTTTTTTATGGACTCAAGCTACATCTCGTTGACTTTTTAGTCTTTAAGGAACTGCTCATCTTATTTGTGTTATAGGATCTATTTCATTCTAGCCGTCTCTTGGTGACTTCGCACAATGTCTTTTATCTTTTTATTAGAATCAGTAAGAAATTTAATCTTTTTGGTGAGATTAGAAGCCACCAAGGCATTTTATTGAATGTTGAGCTTGAGATAAACTATTTCCCTATTCTTTAGCTCAATCTCATTCTCTAATTCTAGGGTCACCATTGCACTTTATTCTATTTACTTTTTCTTGAAATTGATCATCACTTTGAATCTCTACTATGAATCTACTATTCTTCTGTTTAGCTCCTTTATCTCTTGGTCAATATCGAAAATAGTCTGTGAAGCTGCATCTTCTTTGGTTATTAGCACTACTTTCTTTGCTTATTAGATTACATGTAATTTTTATTGTATCTACGCCATCTTTTTCTCAGTTTTAGATTTGATTGATTCAAAGGCTGCCTTCATTTTATCGTTGAAAATAATTAACTTATCTTATTTTTCTTTCTTTATTTGATTTACGATATCCCGGAACGAATCGTTGTAAGATATGATGCTGGTTTGCTGTTTGGTCTTATTGAGAAATTAGAAGGCCTAATTTTGGGATTGCTTAAAAAAGTTAGCAATCGAGAGGAGTTCATCATGAAAAGTAATGATTTGATTCTATCTTCCGTACCTGAATTTGAAAGAAAAGATGTCTAGACGTTAATCGGGTTGGCTATCGACATAGGAAGTATCATTTATTTCATCATTAATCATCTTGGCGAGCTCGTGCCTCGTTACCTCACTTGATATTACTGTCTTTTTACTTGATTTTATCTTTGAATTTTGTGATTGGTTCTCAATGTGCCTGATATAATGCTCATTATAGAGATGTATCCCTCCCAAAGGATTAATCTTCAATTTGTCTTCGCTTTTATCCACATTTTAGTTTACACTAACAGGTTTAAATAATTATTGAGTCTATCTAAATCCCTTCTTCTCGTCATCCTTCTGGAAATTAACGTTGTACTTATCTCTTTCGACATGTTCCATCAGAATAACATAGATAATTCCAAAGCAGTTCATTATTTTCTTCATTTGCTGATGCAAAAATAATCCTTTCACCCGAATAAAAAGCGGTTAAGTCTAATTGAAGATATTGTAGATCTGTGAAAGTGCTTCTTTAAGCTGATGCATGGTATGTTTCTTTTGGATATAATGGAGAGTATTTTAGATATCTAAGATCTGCAATTAGATTGTATGTAATAATTTCTTATTTTGATAATTGAGTCCATATTGCTCTTCATACTAAGGTTAGAATATTTTTTCCTGATTACTCATAGAAACAATAATAAAAAAGCAATCAAAATAAAGGAGCTTAAACGTAAATGAGAAGATGAGCAATGCTACAAAATTATAATATTTTCTTTACATCATTTTTAATTCTTTCTTGATATAACAATAGTTTCCCTCTTATTGTTTAGTCCATATTTAACGTAATAATATTCAAAAAAACATATGATTCGTAAATGCAATACCTCCAATTCAAAACAAAACTATACTCCTTATAACCATATCAGAGTGAGTTAGTTTATCTAAAACTAATAGTAATCTTCCAGCTATTTGCCTCCAAACGAAGAT
>JACCDV010266952.1_pt1 | contig 15111 bp, 14 predicted proteins | sample 7446131 | NCBI WGS metagenome assembly JACCDV01 (sample SAMN15323448, study PRJNA562643) | freshwater metagenome | isolation source: river surface water | place: USA:Blue River Watershed | collected 2017-08-17 | reverse complement strand
GTCACTGGTCCATCAAGCGTCTCGACCTTGTACTCGCCACCGAGGAGTGCGTCAGTGAGCTTGATACCGAGTCTTGTGTAGAGAGTCGAGCCGTCGCGTTTGATGGTCGGATGCCCCTCGACATGGACTTTGATGTAGAGGTCGCCACTTTGGGCGCGTGGCATCGCTTCGCCACGTCCGGTCATGCGGATGACTTCCCCATTTTCGATACCAGCGGGTACTTTGATCGAGACTTCTTCTTCGGCTCGCATGATACCGGCGCCAGCACAGTAGCCACAGCGCTCTTTTGGAACCTTGCCGGTCCCATTACAGGTGTTACATTCACGCACAGTTTGGAAGGTGCCCATGATACTCTGACGGGTTTCTCGGATCTTGCCGTTGCCGTTACAGGTCTCACAGGTAGACATGGCAGTCCCCTTCTTCGCACCCGTGCCATCACAGTGCGTACAGGTGTTGTTTTTATTGAGGAGCACATTGCGAGTGGTGCCAAAGACCGCCTCACTGAAGTTAAGATTGATATCAATCGAAACATCACGACCACGTGACTGCTTCGGTCGGCCGCCACCAAAGCCAAAGTTCTCGAAGATGTCATTGAGATCAAACTCAAAGGACCCACCTTGGCCTCCATGCCCCGCTCCAAAATCACCCCAATTGAATCCACCAAAACCAGCTCCACCACCACCCTGCGCAGCAGCATGGCCATAGGTGTCGTATTCGGCCTTTTTCTTTTCGTCACCAAGGACAGCGTAGGCTTCGGTGATTTCTTTGTACTTGGCCTCATCTCCCGTCTTTTTGTCTGGGTGGTATTCGGCGGCTAGCTTGCGAAAGGCCTTTTTCACCTCATCACGTGAGGCACCTTTTTGCAGCCCAAGCACTTCGTAGTAGTCTTTCATATCGCTCATGCTACCTTAATAATGATAGTCTGCAACACCTCGCCGTAGCGAGGTGTTGATACAGGTTACTTGGTTGAATCGTCCTTCACATCGGCATCTCGCACCGGAGCGTCAGTATCGTGTGGTGTCTCTGGAGAGGCGCCTTCAGTAGCTGCGGCTTGGTTCATCACTTCACCAATCTTCTGCATCGCTGTTGAGAGGGCTTCACTGGCTGACTTGATAGCGGCGATGTCTTCCTTACCCTTGGCTTCGTTGACGAGCTTAATCTTGTCTTCGACATCAGTCTTGATGTCAGGAGTAATCTTGTCAGCGAAGTCCTTGAGTGACTTCTCAGCGGTATAGACCATCTGCTCAGCGAGGTTGCGGGTATCGATGAGTTCCTTCTTCTTTGCGTCTTCACTCGCGTGCTCTTCGGCGTCTTTTTGCATGCGTTCGATATCAGCATCAGTAAGGCCAGAAGAGGCTTCAATCTTGATTGATTGTTCCTTACCGGTAGCCTTGTCCTTCGCGGTGACCTTCAGCACGCCGTTACTATCGACGTCAAAGGTCACTTCGACCTGTGGGACGCCTCGCGGTGCTGGTGGAATACCATCGAGCACAAAGCGACCAAGCGACTTGTTGTCCGCAGACATTGGGCGCTCACCCTGAGTAATGTGAATCTCGGTTGAGGTCTGGTTGTCAGCTGCGGTTGAAAAGACCTGCGACTTCTTCGTTGGGATGTGAGTGTTTTTTTCAATGAGCTTCGTGGCTACTCCTCCCATAGTTTCAATTGAGAGTGACAGTGGAATCACGTCAACAAGCGTAATGTCCTGGACATCACCCTGGAAGATACCAGCCTGGATAGCGGCACCAAGGGCCACAACCTCGTCTGGGTTCACACTCTTATTTGGTTCTTTGCCAAAGAGATTACGGACAGCGTCCACAATCGCTGGCATGCGGGTCTGTCCACCAACGAGGATGATTTCGTTGATGTCTTCTTTCTTGAGACCGGAAGCTTCCATGGCGCGCTTCGTGATTTCAATTGAGCGGTCGATGTACTCGTGGGCGAGTTCTTCGAGCTTGGCGCGGGTGATGGTCGTCATCATGTGCACTGGCGCACCATTGTTATTCGCGATAAACGGAATATTGATGTCAGTTGAACCAGTAGTTGAGAGTTCCTTCTTGGCTTTTTCAGCAGCGTCATCAAGGAGACCAAGCGCCAGCGGGTCTTTTCCGAGATCAATACCTTCAGCCTTCTTAAATTCGTCGATGAGGAACTGCACGAGGCGGTAGTCGATATCACGTCCTCCCATGTGAGCGTCACCGTCGGTAGACTGTACCTCGACTACACCATCACCTACTTCGAGCACGGTCACGTCGAAGGTACCACCACCAAAGTCGTATACGACAATCTTTTCGTCCTTCTTCTTGTTAAAACCGTACGCCAGCGCAGCTGCGGTTGGTTCGTTGATGATACGCTTTACATCAAGACCTGCAATTTTGCCCGCATCTTGGGTGGCCTTGCGCTGACTGTCATTAAAGTAGGCCGGTACGGTGATTACTGCTTCGGTAATCTTTTCACCGGTCTTCGCTTCGGCGTCAGCCTTGAGCTTCGCCAAAATCATCGCAGAAACTTCTTCTGGGCGGTAGTCCTTGTCACCAAGCACGACCACAGCACCACCGTCAGGGCCAGCCTTCACTTCGTAGGAAACAATATTCTTGTCTTTTTGCACCACTTCCTCGTTAAAGGCGTGCCCCATGAAGCGCTTGATACCGTAGATGGTGTTCTTTGGGTTCGTCACCGCCTGGCGCTTTGCGATTTGACCAACGAGGCGTTCGCCTGTCTTTGAAATAGCAACTACCGATGGCGTGGTGCGGACGCCTTCGTTGTTTTCAATAATAGTTGGTTCACCCGCTTCAATGATGGCCATTGCTGAGTTGGTGGTACCGAGGTCGATGCCGAGAATTTTTGCCATAATCTAAATAAGAAATTAAATAACTAATGAATGAACATCTTTGCCTTTAAGCTGTGTATTCGCCAACGGTCACGCGAGCGGGACGGATGATTTCTTCGGTGCCATTGCTTACACGTATATAGCCGAGCTGCATGACGGTTATTACCTGATTATGCTGACTTTCGTTTGTGACCGGAATAGTACTCAGTGCCTCATGCGTAATCGGGTCAAAGGTTTGACCGGTGGGATCAACCGCTGAGACTCCATAGCCGCGCAGGATACTATCGAGTTGGCTTTTGATGCCCTCGATTCCCTTGCGCCACTTTTCGTCGGCTTTTTCCCAGGCGGCGCGGTCTAACATGGCCAGGTAAAAGCTGTCGGCGAGCGGGAGGAGCTTCTCAATGTGCTTGACTGTGTCGCGCTCACGGGTGTGAGTTACCCCATCCTCAAGACGCTTACGGGCATTAAGGAAATCTGCTTTTGTCCGTTGGACTTCTTCGTGAAGCTCCCGATTCTTGTCGGTCGCTTCTTGTAACTTCGTTCGTAATACTTTTAATTTTTGAGCTGCAGTAGCTTCGTCGTCTACTAATTCAGTATCAGTGTGGCTGTTGTCTTCGTAGGTGAGGTCGTCGCTGTCAGACTGAATAGTAGGCTCTTCTTCGTTGTTTTTATTCACCATACTCCCCCATTATAAATCGAAAAAGTGGTGCTGTCAAAACTATCCGATTTGCACATTTTTAGAGGCTGTGGTATTTCTTAATTATGCATTTCATGAAGACAACAACTAAGCAGACCTGGCTTTCTTGCCTGGTGTTTCGTTCGTTGTTGTCATAATCATGTCCCCAAAGAACAAACCACCAGCCAAGAAGGCTGGTGGTTTGTTCTTTTACAGCGAGGGATGAAAATGATAACTGTGGCAAAGTTCGGTGGAACGTCGATGGCTGATGCGAACTCGATTCGCGTAGTTGCCGATATCCTCAAGCAAGATGTGTCAAGGCGGGTGGCGGTCGTATCGGCTCCTGGTCGCTCTGCTGACTACCCTGATAAAGTGACTGACCTACTCTACGCCAACAACCTTAAAGTAGTAGAGCGACGCTTTTTCGAAATCATGACTGACCTCGGTCTTGATACGACTCCTCTGTCCGGCATGTGTCGCTGGGTAGCAGCCGCACCGCAAAAGAACCAAGTGGCGTTTGGCGAGTATATGAGTGCGTATATCCTGGCCAAATTCCTTAACTGGAAGTTTGTTGATGCCCGGCGCTTGTTTACCCTTAGCTCAGAGGGATACTGCCTCTACGATGGAGCATTTTGGGCACGACTGGTACTACAAGATGGTGTCCGTATGGTTATCCCGGGCTTCTACGGGGCGGCCTATGCGGGTGGTATTGAGTTGTTTCCCCGAGGTGGATCTGATATTTCAGGAGCCTTGGCCGCAGAGGCAGTGTCGGCGAAGCTCTACGAAAACTGGACAGATGTCTCGGGCATCTATACGGCAGATCCACGAACGTCACCGGCGGCCACGCACTTACCATTGTTGACCTACAGAGAAGCAGCGATGCTCGCTCTGTCGGGAGCCACAGTCTTTCATCCGGATGCGATTGCACCAGTAGCGCGCAAAGGCATCCCCGTACATGTTCGCAACACTTTTGTGCCAGATGCTCCTGGAACAATGATTGTCGCGAACAAGCAACACTACTATGACCCCTCCACGTGAGGGGTCATTTTCTTTGCCGTAACTAAAACACAAAATCCTCCCAAAGGAGGATTTTGTCAGGAAGCGTTACAAATCAGATGCAGAGTGAGGCAATTCGTGAGATTTCAAAACGGTAGAAATTGGATGCAATACGAGGCGCGCAAGAAAAATGACCCGACCGGGATGAATAATCCAGGGAGGGTCTTTTTTCGTAGCGCAACAAAGTAGTGCGCCAACTTGTATCGTTTTGTCACCAGTCACTAAGTATAATTGTTCGCTACGCTCCAATTCTACTAAGTGCTGTCGACCCCGCCTCGCTGGTTCGGCTCCTAGGGAGTCGCCTCACATCGCTGCGGCTTCGAAGCGTTAACAAACAAAAAAGCCCAAAAGGGCTCTTTTGTGTTTGTTAACGCTTCGACCAAGCTGGGCGCTTGCGAGCTTTCAGCAAACCAAACTTCTTACGTTCAACTGAACGAGCATCACGCTTGAGGAGTCCGGCTTTCTTGAGAGTGATACGACGACCCTCCTTCTCTTTCACGAGAGCACGAGCGATACCAAGACGGATAGCATCAGCTTGCGCTGAGATACCGCCTCCTTGTACCTTGGCAGTAATTGCGTAGTGCTCGATTCCAGCGTCTGGAGTGGCGAGTACTGACTCAATCACCTGCTGGTGACCAAGGTGCTTAAAGTATTCAGCGAGTGGACGATTGTTCACGATGACTGAAGTCTCTTTGGCTGGCGTGAGACGCACACGGGTGGTGGCAGTCTTACGACGTCCAATGGCTTCAATGTAACGAGTTGCAGTAGCCATATTATTCAGTAATTATGAGATTCTTAAGCATCGGCTTCTTGAGCTTGTTGTTTGGAAGCATACCACTGATAGAGCGGCGGAGTGCTTCGGCGTAACCACGACGATCACCGAGGTGTCCGAGGGTTTCACTACGAAGACCGCCTGGGTATCCAGAGTAGGTCTGGTAGACTTCGTCTTTCTTTTTCTTTTCAGAAATATCAAGCTTGCCTGCGTTTGTGATAGTGACAGTCACTTCTGACACGAGGTGCTTAGCAAAGTCAGCTTGGTCTTTACCAAGAAGTACTTTGGCCGCTTCAGTCGCCACGGTACCAAGACGCTTTCCAGTGGCGTCAATAGTGTGGGTGCGAGTTGTTGTTGAGGTAGTCATATAATTATTCGACAAATTCGATTACTGCCTCATCACGACCAGCCTGAGTACGACCAACCTTGATCACGCGGGTGTAGCCACCAGCACGCTCTGCAAACTTTGGTGCAATCTCATCAAACACTTTCTTGATGACAGCTGCACTTGGTTCGCCGAGGCGACTCGCCACAATGCGACGAGCAGCTACAGTATTCTTCTTCCCGTGAGTAACGAGACGTTCAATAAATGAGCGAAGTTCTTTCGCTTTTGCTTCTGTGGTCTTGATCTTGCCATCACGGATGAGTGAGACAGCCAAACCACGCATAAGAGCAGTCCGCTGATTGCGGGGTCGCCCAAATGTTCGATTTTTATTTCCGTGTACCATACTAATATGCGTTATGCTGCAAGACTAAGACCCATAGTGGTCAAAAGTTCAATAATTTCTTCTACTCCTTTCGGACCGATACCATCGAGCGCAAGAATATCATCTTTCTTCTTTCGCACAAGGCCACCAACCGTACGGATACTTGCGGTTTCAAGCGCCTGGAGTGTACGTGAACTGAGTTCGAGGGTCTCGATACGAGTCTTCAATACTTCAGTATCTGGTTCCGCTACTGCTTCTTTCACTTCAACCTCAGGAGCACTATTGGTATGAGGAGTTTGATCCTGGAAACCAATAACGGCCTTGAGCTGATGAATCATGATTTCGATTGATTGTTCGAGGGCGGCACGAGGAGTGATCGTACCATCGGTTTCAATCATAAGACGGAGACGGTTGTAGTCAGTACGGTCACCAACGCGCATGTTTTCTACTTCGTAGTTTGCACGGCGGATTGGGGTGAATACTGCATCAAGTGCAATAGTACCGATTTCAACTTTGTCCTTCTGGTGTACTTCGCGCGGAACATAGCCGAGACCGCGTTCGATAGTGATTTCCATATCGAGCGTTGTACCCTTCTCGGTAATTTCAGCGATAGCCTGTTCTGGACTGAGGATTTCAATCTGAGTTGGTACGGTCATGTCCGCAGCGGTGACCATGCCAACGCCACTCTTCTTGAGGGTGACTTTGATTGGACCTTCGCCGTGGAGCATAAAGCGTACGCGCTTGAGGTTGAGGAGAATGGTGATGACGTCTTCGCGAACACCAGCAATGGTAGCGAACTCGTGTGCAACACCTTCGATCTTTACCTGGGTGATTGTTGCACCAGGAAGAGATGCGAGGATAATACGACGAAGTGAGTTACCAAGCGTGTGACCGTAGCCTGGGAAGAGGCCGTCGATTTCGTAGACGCCCTGAAACTCTTCTTCTGAAACAACTCGTGGCTTTGATGGGAGGGTTACATTTGTTTCCAACATAGTGTGTGTGATTACAACGTGACTAAAACGACGAGTGTTTCATTAACGGCTATAGTACTCGAGGACCTGCTCTGCATCGAACATAAACTCAGCTGGTGTATAACTTGCTACACCAGTCACTGTACCCTGAAGCCCTTTGGCATCAAAGGTGAGCCATGAAGGGATAGAGAGGAGCTGATCTGATTCCAAAAGACCAAGATACATCGCACTTCCCTTACTTCCTTCACGAACAGTAACAACATCTCCAACCTTCACCTTGTGTGATGGGATTGAGAGACGACGACCATTAACGATAATGTGACCGTGAGCTACCATCTGACGGGCAAACCGACGGGTCTTTGCGAGACCAAGACGGTATACCACGTTATCAAGACGACCTTCGAGACGCTCGATGAGCTTCGCGATTGGCTGGTGGCCACTTTCAATCGCCTCGTTTACGTAACGAGTGAGCTGCTTTTCAGTGATACCGTAGATAAAGCGCATCTTCTGCTTTTCGATGAGCTGCTTCTTAAAGTCACTTGCTTGTCCGCCTCCACGCTTGCGTGGACGACCTGGACGCTGTTCTGAGAGAGCAAACTTTGCTGTCTGAGTTTTTTCAAAGATTGGAGCACCGAGACGCTTCGCAATCTTGTATTTAGGACCAATTTTCATATGACTGTTGGTGATTAGATACGGCGAGGCTTAGGCGCACGAGGACCATTAAATGGTACTGGCGTCATATCGACGATGCGAGTAATACTGATACCCTTGCCTGCAAAAGCGCGGAGTGCTGATTCGCGACCAGCACCAACACCGCGGACAATGACTTCAGCGTCCTTCATACCCATCTGGGTAGCCTTTTCGCCGATGATTTCACCAACTTTGGCTGCGGCAAACGGAGTACTCTTGCGAGAACCCTTAAAGCCGAGTGCTCCTGAAGAGGCACTCATCACCGCGTTACCCTTTGGATCACAAAGAGTAAGGAGGGTATTGTTAAAAGTTGCCAAAATATTAAGGCGACCAGTAGCTACTTTACGTTTTGGAATGCGGTTGAGTGCTCGTGAAGAGCCCGCTACATCCGAGCCGCCGCTCTTTTTCATGATTCGTTTCTTTCCCATATGTTTAAGATACTTGAATTAAGAGAGACTTTTAAGTCTTTTCGAGCTTACGGCGACCACTACCCATCGTCTTCTTCACACCCTTGAGGGTACGGGCATTGGTCTTGGTGCGCTGTCCACGGGCAGGCAAACGCTTGGTGTGGCGTGAACCACGGTAGCTTTGGATGTCCTTGAGGCGTTTAATATTGGCAGAAACCTCGCGCTTAAGTTCTCCTTCGATAGTGAAGGCTTCGACACTTTCACGGATGAGGTTTTCCTGTTCGGTGTTTAGATCAGTAGGTTTTACTGTCTCGTTGATCTTGTGCGAGGCAAGGATCTTTTTCGCGCGCGAAAGTCCAATGCCATAAACAGCGGTGAGACCATAGGCCAGCTGTTTATCGTCGGGGATTGTGATACCTGAAATACGCATACACTTTTGTTAACTAGCCTTGTCGCTGCTTGTGACGTGGCTTCTTCTTATTAATTACGAAGACAACACCTCGTCGCTTGACGATGATGTCATCGGGACTCATCTTTTTGACTGATGAACGAACTTTCATGTTGTTCTTCTTACATTCTCTTACTAATACGTGCTTTGCCACCGTACGGGTCGATAACCATACCGACTCGGTCGCCGACTAAAACCCTGATTCTAAAACGTCGCATTTTACCAGCAAGATAGGCAATTTGTGATTCATTCGTATCGTCACGAATAACGCGGAAAAGCGCATTTGGGAGCGCTTCTTCCACTGTGCCGAAGACGAGGTCTTCACGTGAATTGTCGAGTTCTTGCTGATCCATTTAGACGGGAGTGAGTGTAGCAAAAGAATCGCAATTCGTCAATAGTTTTTCTACTTATTTTAGTTATTTTCCCCTACAACCTCGACAATGTCGATTTCTGTATGGTCGCTTGGCATCGCCCGCTTCCAAATTGGTCGAATTTTGACCTCACTCTTCTCAATTCCTTGGTAACTCGACATAATTTGCGGGATAGCGGTCTTTTCTTTGCTGACGAGATCAAGGGCCAGTTTGCCTTCATCGACAGCCCAAACGATCTTTGGAACACCGACAATCTTAAAATTGAGACTTGGTTCATTCGCGAGAACACTTTGACTAGTGGTAGCGTTTGTATATGCAAAGGTCAAAAGGTCAATATTATCAATCCGAACAGGGTCTTCTTCGTAGCCAACAATGGTTTCTTTGGCAATAAATGAGGCAAAATCATCAGCCTTAAAGAGTGGCATCTGGAGGACTGCCTGTTCCTTGATAGTAACAAGTTTGTCTCCATACTGGACGGCTGGGAGCTGGTTGTAGACGATAGCAACCGAATCCTTGAAGGTGGTGTACCCCGCTGGTCGTTCTGATTCGATACGTGCGAGGAGCGTGTCCCTTAGTTCGGCTTGGAGGCTTTGGCGGGCGGTGGCAAGCGCATCTTCATTGATGATGAACTTTGGTCCGTCAAAACCATTAGTGAAGGCGGCAGGGTTTTTGGCACTAATAGCATTGTAGAGGTCCATGTAGTTACCCTCCTTAAAGCCTGGTACCTTCAAATCAGTACCGGCCTTGAGGTTGTATTTGTCCCCCGCTTGGTCAGCAAAGACTTTGGCCCTGATGGTGCCGGGTACAGACTTCCCGTCGACCGTGACGGCGCCTGGTACAACTACTGACTCTTCTATACGGAATACTAGTCCATCAAGGGTTTCAAAACGGGTGTTCTTAATGAGGCGTTCGGCTCCGGCGGTGGTCTTCGTGATTTCGATTTCACCTGAGGCTTGGACCTTCACCTGTTCTTGCCCACTGGCTTCAACCTGTCGCTCGCTCGCTGCTTCGAGAGTGAGGATTTCGTAACTGAGTTCTTCCGGGCGTTGTTCCTTGTACGCGGTAAAGGTCGCGTTTACGTTGAGCTCGCGGATCTTTGGATAAAAGGTGACGGTGGCGCCACCGGTAAGGTAACTAATAAAAATACCAATACTCGTGATACCAACGAATAAAACAGAGGCGATGATAAGGTGCTGGCGGCTTTTTTTCTTGCCGTTGATAACCGGGATTGGATCAAAACTCTCGTCCTCTTCTGAGGCAAAGTGTGTTTCTTCTGGTTCTGTCTCTGGCTCTGGTGCCAAGCGCCGTGGGCGCATATCAAGACCAGCGCTGGCCTGTGGAGGCTTCATGTCGCCAACATGGGTCCGCACGGGAGCCGCTTCGTTACTTTGCGGCCGAATAATAGTTGGACGCCCTCCGTCGGTACGGGGTCGACGCGGCTCGGTCGGACGAATGTCCTGAAGGTTCCATTTTTGTGTCATAAACTTCTTTACAGTATAGCTCTTTATACCTGGGTAAAGCGAGCGGCACTTCCCTGTTTGTGGAAAAACTGTCCACTCATGAGGACGCCAGTGTCGATTCCGCGCTTGAGGAGGTCGATTTTCTGTTCGCCGGTGAATTGCGTCAGCATGAGGTCGTGTGAGAGCGTGTGTACGGTGTGGGCAGAATTCGTTGCTGCCTTCGCAGCAGCGGCAATATAGTTGTCAAAAAATCGCTCATGCAGGTAGCTGCTGTGCAAAAAGAGGATTTTTGGAATAGCGAGACTATCTCCGGTCTCGTGGAAGAGGGCTTCAAGAGCATCTTGATACTCTTTCATGAGTAAGTTTATAGCATCCTTTTGGCCTGCGGTGACACTATCGAGCGAATCAGCATCATACGCACGTTTAAGGAGCGTTTCAGCGTCTCCTTGTGGTATATCCAGTCTGGTCGCGAGGTTTCGGACTAAGGTATTGATACCAAGTGGTGTATAGGTGGTGTATTGGAGAACCCCATCGCGGACGATGGCGAGTTCCGTCGCTTCGTAGGTGAGATCAACAAGACAATACTCGGTCATGTCAGGATAGAGGTCTTTGATGGTGCTATGGAATACCAGCATAGCCGAGTAGCGTTCGAGCTTGGTTCTCGTGAACATACGCTGACGGAGGTCTTCAATGGCGCTGGTCATGAGGTTTTGGGCAATAGCCGACACCTGAGTCAGTGCTACTACCGAAGCCGTTTGGCCAATTGGACTCATGGTGCGGTACCCATTAGCGGTTACATCGGTGGTTGCGCGCGTCATGATAGTAAGGCCTGAACCATGCTCTTTCTCACTTTCAGAGAGGGCTTCCATGGTTTTCTCATTGGCTTTTTCGGTCAGATTATCGATGAGGGCGTTCGTGATGGTAAAGGGGGTTTCGTTTTCGTACTCAATCACCTTACTAATCGTATATGACCAGGGCGCGGTAATCGAAACCTGGAGCGTTTCGATGTTGTGGCGCGGAAAGCTCTCAGCGAGCGCAGCACGACCTTCACTATCAAGGGCAATCATGCTGTTCATTAGTGCGGTGAGCATACTTTTGATACTCCGGGCAAAGTCATAATCAATGCCAATGTTGGCAAATTCGCGTTTGGCCCAAACAATCGTCGGCTGTTTTTCACTAGCTTCAGAGACCACTACGGCGGTCAGAACACTACCAGAGCCAATTTCAATGATGGCACCAACCCGCGTAGTACCTCCCGACTTACTAAAGAGCGTCATGTTCTTAATAGTATAGCAAACAACTTCGACCAAATGTGGCCGAAGTTGTTCGTGAGACGTGGATTGCCTCTGGGTGTGTTATTCGAGGACTGCTTTAATACGACGGACACCAGCAGACGAGGATTCTTCTTTGGTGATTTTAAACGTGCCCTTGATGTCAGCGAGATCTTCGACGTGTGGACCACCACAAAGTTCTTTGGAGACGACCACGCCATCCTTGGTTGTCATGGTGTACACCTTTACCTCGTCTGGGTAGCGGTCCCAAAACGATGCCTCAATAGTAGGATCATTTTGTGCGTCCACCTTACTCATCATAGTGATAGTGACTGGGCCACCTTGTGTAATGGCATTATTCACGTAGATCTCGACCTTACGGAGGTCTTCATCACTGATTTTCTCCGGATGGGTGAAGTCGTAGCGAAGTCGCTCACCGGTGATATTACTGCCTGCTTGGTGGATGTGGGTACCCAAAAGCTGTCTGAGACCGGCGAGCATAAGGTGGGTGGCAGTATGGTACTGTACTACCTGCTCAGATTGGTCGGCGAGACCGCCCTTGAACTTTTGTTCAGCCCCTGCTCGACTGAGGTCGCGGTGTTCATCCATCAGCTTTTCAAACCCAGCTCGTTCCACAATCAGCCCCTTCTCGGCTGCGATTTCTTCGGTGAGTTCAATCGGGAATCCATAGGTCGTGTAGAGATCAAAGGCATTTTGGGCACTAATGGCCTGCTTGGCCACTGGCGCTACAGCTTTATCAATCACCTTCTGGCCATCTACCTCCTTGCTCGTGAGGTGAATCTGGAGAGAGACTTTATTAAATTGCTTGAGGCCAGCCTCGAGGGTCTTGCGGAATTGCTCTTCTTCTCGAGCAATAATCTCTGAAACTTTGTCCGCTTTCTCGAGAAGGTATGGGTATACTTCCTGGTACATTTTTGCAATGGGCAACACAACACCAGCAAAGGTATTTTGCGGGATACTGAGTATATCGGCATGTCGTACTGAACGGCGGATAAGACGTCGTACAAAGTAGCTTTGATCAGCATTACCTGGTTCTATACCGTCAGCAATCAAGAAGACGGCTGCTTTCATATGGTCAGCTATAACTCGGAATGATTTGGTAAACTTTTCATCAGCGCCATACTCTTTTCCAGAAAGTTTTTCAAAATATTCAAGAATAGGCTTGTGATTGGTTGGAAATACATCAGAACTATTGTTTACGGCTGCAGCAATACGTTCTAAACCACCACCGTAGTCAACGTTCTTGTTTGGAAGGAAGTCGAAACCAGTCTCGGTTTTTACATACTCCATGAAAACAGAGTTTCCGAGTTCAATGTATCGCCCACAATCACAATTTGGATGACACTTTTCTCCCCACTTTGGATCATGTTCGTTTTCGGGGAACAGATAAAAAACTTCACTGTCTGGACCTCCAGGTTCCCCAATAGGCATTTTATTTGGACCGCCCGCTCTACTCCACCAGTTTTTATCAGAATAAAAGAAGATTCTTCCGCCCTGGTCACCAACCTGATAGCCGTTTGACTCATCACCAATATCTACTTGTTTTGTATGGAGACCTTTTTCACCAAATAACTCTGTCCAAATCTCCGCACTCTCTGTATCTTTTGGAATGTTTGCTTCAGTATTGCCAATATAACAAGTCACGTAGATTCTTGCTGGATCAAGTTTTATTTCTTCTGTGAGAAATTTCCAAAAGTTCCTAATTTGCTCTTGCTTAAAGTAATCACCGAGTGACCAGTTGCCGAGCATTTCAAAGAAGGTGGTGTGACGATTGTCCCCTACTTCTTCAATATCACCTGACCGAAAACACTTTTGGGAGTCAGCGAGACGCGTTCCCATCGGGTGCTTCTCCCCCATGAGGTATGGGATGAGTGGCTGCATGCCACTGCCGGTGAAGAGCGTGGTCGGGTCATTTTCTGGTACGAGCGCGGCAGACGGAATAACCGCATGACCATTTTTGGCCATAAAGTCGAGATACCGCTGTCGAATTTCATTTCCGCTCATATAAAATAATGTTATTTCTAGTGGTTGTTACTATACCAGATTTATACACTTTGGCGAGAGATACTCCAAAATCAATAGTGGTTTTGCTTATTTTGATTTGTGCTTCTTTGCTAGCTTTTCCCAGGTTTTGATGTCCGCTTCAAGTTTCGTGAGCGCGGCTTCAAACGTGGCTGCCTTCGTGGTATCGATACCAGCATCTTTGTAGATATCTTTGATGAGCTTTGATTCGCCGGAGGTGAGGAATTGGTCGATCTTCGCGCCATAGCTACGATTATCGCGGAAGCGAGCCGCCATGACACTACTCATCATGAGGCCGTAGGCGTAGCTGTACGTGTAAAAGCCCATACGGAGGTGTGAGACGTACACATAGGTGTAGCCGTCGTCAGGGGTCAATTTGACGCCACGACCGAGGTATGCAGCGAGATGCTTGTTTGTGAGCGCAGCGTATTCTTCACTGGTTAGCCCCCCTTCACGCATGACCGATTCGTGGATATCAAGTTCGGTGTTAAAGAAGGCAATTTGGCGTTGAATGGTCGAGATGTCACGGAGAATACGGTCATGGAGCAAGACAAACTGTGTATGTTCATCCATTTGCGCATACACGGCGTCAAATACCAGGTTTTCAAACAAAGTACTGGCTGTCTCCGCAGTCACAATCGAGTGACCGTCATAAAACGGTGACTGACCGTCCTGACTTCGTCTGGCATGTATGGCGTGACCCATCTCGTGGGCAAGCGTCTCAAGTGATTTGAAGTCGGTGACGTGATTAAGGAAGACGTTAATCGGCTGTCCACTTTGGGCAGACATAAACGCGCCGCCTGATTTGCCACTTCGTGGCCAGACATCAATCTGTCCCTGCGCTAACATGGTGTCAAAGAGTTCGCCGTAGCGCGGGTTTACGTCATAAAAGACGTCACGACAAATAGTTACTGCGTCTGCATACGAGATTTTTACATCTTCACCAATTGATTCGTTGCGCTGACTGTAGTCAAGGTGTGCTACACCATGGTACTTGGCCTTAAGTTCATAGAACTTGCGACTGAGGGCAAAACCCTTCTTCCCCACCACCGCACGGAGTGTGGTGAGCGCTCCTTCACTATCTTGGTAGCTCTGCACAGTGGCACTGTATGGGTGTATATACCCACGGATATCGTCTTCGGTACGGGCGTCAGTGACAATGGCGTTCATCTCATGCTCGGCCACTTCACCTATCTGCTTGAGTTCCGTCACAATCAATTTCCAAAGCTTCGGCTTTTCAGCAAACTTCTGCACGTTGATGAGCTCAATTGCTTCTGGTAAGGCAACTCGTTTCCCTTTCCAGGTAATGTGTCTGTCCGTGATAATCTTATCCGTCATATCAACCCAACGGCCATTGGCTTGGCGGCTCTTGAGACTGATGATTTTTTCTTCGGCTTCACTAAGGTGATGGG
>JACCDV010030628.1_pt1 | contig 15115 bp, 8 predicted proteins | sample 7446131 | NCBI WGS metagenome assembly JACCDV01 (sample SAMN15323448, study PRJNA562643) | freshwater metagenome | isolation source: river surface water | place: USA:Blue River Watershed | collected 2017-08-17 | reverse complement strand
GATAAGTAAGCGGAGATACTCTCCCCTTAGAAGCGCAATCAGTGAAAAAGCAAGAAAAAACAAAAATTATAAATAAAGCTCTCATGAGCTCTCCAAAAAATAAGCGTTTACGGTTATCCAATTAATTATAATAGAAATACTTTATTTTGGAAACCTCTTTATAAATCTCTTTATAGACTATTCAGCCAAGTTATTTTTACCTTTTCTCAACAGGCCTTTAGCTCATTTTAATGATTGATACTTCCTCCTGTTTTAGGTACACTAGCTCTTAATTTTCAAGAGCATTCAGCTTGTTTTTTTAAATCCGGCACAGCCCTCATCTTATGGATTAATTTTGAACACACCCATTTTTTACAAAAATCAAAGAGTTTTTAGCGAAATGGAGAAAAGCCTAGGTTTAGGGCTGATTCTTCTTGTCAACCCAGAAGAACAGATTGTTCTTGTCAATTTCCCTCTTGTGGAAGAAAAACGTCAATACTCCCTGCGTACGCACCCTCTCCAGCGAGCCTTTTTTAGAAAAGGTCAAAGCTTTCAGTTAGATGGCAAAACTTATAAAATATCTACTGCAGAGGTTAGGGACAATTTAGTCTATTACACATGCCAAGAAGGCACAGTTCTTCCAGAGTATGATCTCCCGCCTTCTTTAATTGAGGAGACATCCCCTGTTGATGAGCTTTTGCAACAAACTATTTCCCCTGCAAAGTCTTATGATTTAAGAAAAGAAGCCCTTGAACTAAAAAAACACTTCACCCGAGATAGACTTTCAGGACTTGTAACCTCTCGAGTTAATTTACTACCTCATCAGGTTTACCTAGCTCATAAAATAACAGCTGAAGAAAACCCTCGGGTCCTTTTAGCAGATGAGGTTGGCCTTGGAAAAACCATAGAAGCAGGTCTTATTTATTCTTGTTTAAACGCTCTAGATAAAGCCTCAAGAGTTCTTATCATTACCCCTGAAAGCCTTGTACACCAATGGGCTCAAGAATTCTCAGAAGCTTTTGGTAGCCTTTTTTGTGTTCTCACAAGAGATCGCTACGAACAAGAAGATGGTGCCATTGCACTTAATCCCTTTGAAGCAAATCCTCTTATAATTACATCGATTGATGAACTCACAAAAGATCCTGATAAAGCAACAGGAGCAGCTTCTTCATCTTGGGATCTTCTCATTGTGGATGAAGCTCACCACTTGCAATGGGAACCTGAAGGTGCTTCTCCTGCTTGGAATCTTGTGAATAATATCAGCAAGCAAACAAAAAGCCTCTTGCTTCTCACAGCAACGCCGCGGCATAAAGGGCTCACAACACAATACGGCCTTCTTCACATGATTGACCCAAAGAAATTTTGTGACTTTGAAGACTTTGTCGTTGAAATGGAAATGCTTGATCAAATAGCTTCGTGTGCAAAAGAAATAGCTGAGACAAAAAATATTCCAAAAAACACAAAAAAACAACTCGAAGTTCTTTTTGAAGGAGATACTGAACTTCTAGAAACTCTTCAAAAAGGAAGTGAATCTATTTGCGAAGATGTGTTAGAAAAACTAATCGATCGTTATGGTACAGGACGTCTGATTTATCGAAACAGAAAGTGTAATCTTGACTATTTTCCTATTAGAAAAGTTTATCTAGAACCCCTAAAACCTACGAATGGTTATCTTAAAAGACTAGAAAGCTTAGACCCAGAAGATTTAGACTCTAGAGAACTCATGGACTATGCGACAGGACGAAAACTCCTGACAATTGCTGAGACAATTTCCTACAAAGAAGATCCTCGTGCGACATGGTTAGCAGAGCTAATTCAGAAGCATCCCAATGAAAAGATTTTTGTGATCTGTTCCTCTAAAACAAGAGTTTTAGAAGTAGCTCAGCATGTAAGTCAGATTTTAAATTTTACTGAAGAAAAAGCTAATGAATTTTTTACACTTTTCCATGAAGACAAGTCTCTTCTTGCAAGAGATAAAGAAGCCTCTGCTTTTGCTTCTTCATTATCTCCTTCGAGAGTTTTAATTGCAAGTGAACTTGGTGGCGAGGGAAGAAACTTTCAATTCCTTCAACACATAGTGCTTCTTGATCTTCCAACAACGCCTGAGTATCTAGAACAAAGAATAGGACGACTTGATCGCATTGGGCAGAAAGGGACTATTCACATTCATATCCCTTATCTAAAAGACACTCCTGAAGAGGTCTTTGTGCACTGGTATCACAGAGGATTAGACGCTTTTAGAAGTCAAAGCCCAAGCCACGGTGTCATTCTAGAAAACCTAGCAGAAGAAATTTTAGAAAATCTCGAAAAATTTTTTCCCCAATCTCAAGATTTTGAAAACAGGAATAAATATTTAGATGACCTCGTTCTGAACACTCAAAATGAACTGACTGAAGTTTCAAAAGAACTGAAAGAATCTCAAGATGTGCTTCTTGATTTAAACTCTTTTAATCACGAAAAAACACAAGAGCTTATGGAACGCATAGACTTCCACGAAGACAACCCATTCCTTGAGTCTTTTGTCCACTCTTCTTTAGAATCTCTTGGTGTTGACTATGAAAATTATGATGAAAAAGGTTCTCTAAAAATCAACCTAGACTCTCTTTCTTTTGTAAGTGATCTTCCTCTTTTTGAAGAATTAGAAAACCGCATACTCACTTTTGAGCGTAACTTATTTTTAAAACAACCAAGCACTTACTTCGCTTCTTTTCCAAGTAAGTTCGTTCAAACACTCCTTGATTTAGCCACAAATAAAGAACAAGGAAGGCTTTCTTTTTCAACTCTTGAAGCCCGAGGTGAGGAAAGAAAAGTTTACCTGCAATTTCTCTTTCATATAAGTGTTTACGGACCAAAACACCTCGAGTTAGAACGATTCTTCTCTTCAGAAATCCTTGAGTTTTTCATGGATTCAAAAGGACAAGATCTGAAGATCTCCCTCGACCCAAAATCTCTAAAAGATTTAAAAGCGGACTCTCCTTACAAAGCTATGTTGAAATCTAAAAAATTTATAGACATTTTGACAAGTAGACTTGATGAACTAGATAGTAAAGTTTTTTCTTGGCAAGAAAACCTTCTAAATTCAGTGAGAAAAAATATTCAAAAAAGTGCAAAAGAAGATCTCTCACAACTAGCTTATCTTATGAAGATCAACCCCATGTACACCAAGGAAGACTACGAGAATTGTCAAAAAAAATACCAAGACATCACCGATTGCGTGAATGAAGCTACTGCTTCCCTCAGTGCTCTTCGTATCATTCTTGTCAATCCTTAGAAATCCTTTTAGTCTTCTTTGTTTCTAGTTTAATATTGCTCAATAGAAAATAATACTTTATTTTAAAATAAGACATCAGAACTCTACTCATCCTAAGAACTGTTTTGAATCTCTAGAATAGTTCATAAAAGAGGTCTTAATGAACAAAGAAAAAGCAGAAGAGATCAAGAAGCACCTATCGAAGTATGGATGGAAATTTAATTTTTCAGAACCTAATAATTTTGAAACAGGATGGAGCACTCAAAAAGAACGCTTTAAAATGGTCATCTCGACAAGTAATAGTTTTGCATCTTTCACAGTCAGTATTGCCTCTCTTCATAATATTTCAAAAACACTAGAACTAGACATCTTAAAAAAATTAAACGACTTTAACGATAGAATTTATTTTGTAAAAGCATGTCTTACAAATAACAAAGAGATCATTCTTTGCTGCGATCTTTTCAATCAAAGAAAAATTAATTACAATAACTTCAAGCTAACTTTAAGCTTACTTACTTATTATACTCATTACTTCTACAAAGAAATTTCAGAACTGCTGATAAAAACTAAAAACACACCCTATCTTATTCAATAAGATTTTTATATCTATAAACTTTAGCAGAAATTATTCATTCAAGACTGACCAATCTTTCCTTCAAAAGCGTTTTTCGTTTGATAGTCTCATCTTTGAAGACTGCGTAACCCAAACTTCTTTCCAAACCAAAAAAAATAGCTAGTTGCTTAGCCCTTGTGAGAGCGGTGTAGAGTAAGTTTCGATTAAGCATATGAGAATGTTCTGGAACAACAGGAATAAAAACAACAGGAAATTCACTCCCTTGTGATTTATGGATGGTAATAGCATAAGCTAAAGCTAAATGATTTATTTTTTCATTTTCATAAACAATTAGTCTTCCGTCAAAATCGACTACCAAACATTTATCCTTAAGATCTACGTTTGAAACATATCCAATATCACCATTAAAGACACCCAAGTCGTAAGCATTAGAAAGCTGAATCACACGGTCACCTGGATGAAACTCATAGTTACTATTCTTTAAAGATGCAGGCTTTGCTTTTTTTGAAAAAATAGCTTTTTGAATCTCTTTATTTAAATTCACACAACCAAGAAGCCCCTTCTTCATGGGAGAAAGAATTTGGATATAAGATTCTTCAAAACCTCTAGCAGGAAGAGTTTCAAGCAAGAATTCCTTCATAAGTGCCAAAACAGAGGAAGGCTCTGCAGATAAAAAATGACAATCACTCATTTCTGTTTTTACAAAATGAGGTTTGAAACCTTGATTAATCTCATGAGAGTATTTCACAATATCTGAAGACAGTCCTTGTCTAAAAATTTTTGTGAGCCTTAAACTTGGCACAACTTGAGATTCAATCAAATGAGAAAGAACATAGCCAGGTCCAATTGAAGGAAGCTGATCACTGTCTCCAATTAAAATAATCTTAGTCCCTTTTTTAATGGCCTGAAAAAGTTTTTCTGATAAAAAAATATCTAACATGGATGTCTCATCTATAATCAAAACATCATAAAGGAGAGGATTTTCTGAATTTCTCAAAAACTGTCCATCTTTTGGAGTCCACTCGAGAAGTCTATGAAGAGTTTTTGCCTCAGCACCCGTCAACTCCTGAAGCCTTTTAGCAGCACGCCCTGTAGGCGCAGCTAAAGCTACCTTTTGTTTTTTTGCTACAAAAAGATCTAAAATAACACGAGACGTTAAACTTTTCCCAACACCTGGGCCACCCGTAAGAATAAAAACTGGGTGAAGAAGAGCCATAAGGACAGCTCGTTTTTGCTCAGAAGAAAGCTCCATCTCCAATGTAGCTAAATGCCTTTCAAGCCAAATATCTAATCTTCTTTCAAGATCAGAAGACTCCTCTAAAGAGATCTGATCTTCTAACAATTCTTTGACTTTTAAAGCTAAATTCACTTCTGCTCTATAGGTTCTTCTGAGGTAAAGACAAGTTTCTTTTTCTCTCACTTCAACTATAAGAGCTCCTTCTTGCTCAAGACTTAAAAGAGAAGCCTTAAAAAGAGGTTTTAAAAACTCTTCTCCCAACTTCAAAAGATCTAGTAGAGATTTTAAAACTTCTTCTTGTTCTAAAAAACAATGGCCACTAGACCCTGCTTCCCAAAGAACGTGTAGAATAGCCGATTTTACACGTTCAGGAGAACTTTCGCTAATACCCAAAGAAAGGGCAATGGAATCAGCTCTTAAAAAGCTAAAACCTTTTAATTTTCTCACTAGACTATAAGGATTTTTCTTGAGCTCCTCTTGCACTGAAGTCCCATAAAAATCCATTAACTTCTGTGCAGTCTTCCCTATAATCCCATAACTATAGAGGAAAAGAAGATCGCTCCGTGTTTTACTAACTTCTTTCCAAGCGCAAAGTAACTTCTGAATCCGATCTCTTGATAATGACTTAATTTCCCATAAACGCTCAATATCTTTATCAAGCACAGCAACTGTTTCAGCTCCAAAATGGTCAACTATAGCCAAAGCTGTCTTCTTACCAATGCCAGGAAAAATATCAGAGGAGAGATATTTCAAAAGTGCTTGTTTTTCCTCTGGAACAAAAGGAAGAAATTTTTCCACATTAAATCCACGACCATGCTTCTTGTCATTTACCCAGACCCCTTCAATAGAATAGCTTTCTCCCTCAGGAAAAGGAGGAATATTCCCACGAATTACAAGGTCAGCTTTAGATGATATCCGCTGGCAGAGAAAAACTCCCCACCCCTTTGCAGAATCGTAGTAAATCTGCTTCTTAATAAGAACCTCTAAAGAACAAAGCTTTGATGAATCCACTTGCTGTTCCATTTTATAATCCCGACTACAAGAGGCTCGTTGTCTTTCGACAGGAGGCTATGTCATTAAAATTTCAGATATTTTTTAAAATATGAAAACAAGAAATCAATTCTAGCAATTTTCTTTAAAAAAAACCACCCAACAAGACGATACAAGGAAATATAAACCAACCCAAACAGAAGGCTCTCTTATGAAAATAAACGTCAACTTCAAAAAACTAAAGGTATCAGACCCTATTAAGGAATATACAATAGAAAAACTGACACGCGAACTCGATAAATTCCATTCTCAGGTCGAGACCATTGATGTGATCATCACTCCATCAGGACAAAACTACACTGCTAGCTGTCATATTAAAGGAAGTTCTAATTCCAGCTTTCTTGCAGAAGGCCTCGGCGAAGAAACTCACAGCGCTGTAGATAGTGTGATAAAAAAGATCCATCATATTTTAAGAAAAAATAAAGAAAAAGCAGTGAAACACAGAGTTCACCATGCTGGCAACAGGGAGTACCAAGACTATTCTTTTGAAGATAGCTACTTAGAAAAAAGAGAAGAAGAAAAAAAGAAAAAAAAGAGGTCTTAAAACTAAACAAAGAAAAATTTTCTTACACAAAATTTTTGAAACTTATGCAAACATTTATAGAAAATTTTTCGTTCTCTTTTTCTTTATAAAAAAACTGAATTTCCACTAAATCTTTAATTACATCAAAAAATTTTAGCATAACTTCATCTAAAGATTTTCCATCTATAGTTTTTTTATTCTCAAAAGAAAAATAAGACTCATGAACAGGAGTGTCAGAAAGAATTTCAAATAAAACATACTTGTATTCTGTTTTTTCTTCACAAGAAATCAAAAAATCAAGCTCTGCTTTTTTTTGTCTCTTCGAAAAAAAATAAGAGAAACAAAAAACAACATAAGAAACAATAGCTGGAGAACCTTGAACTACATGAGAAATTAACCCTGGATCATGAAAAACATTAATTTTAATCCCTATATTTTCTAAACAAAGTTTAGATTCCTTTCTAAAAAAAAGAAGAAACTCTTTAAAAGATAAATAAGATTTTGAAATCCGATTGGACTGAATTGAAATAATCGTTAAAAACAATTTTACATTTAAGTAAGATTCCCCCAAAGACTTCTTAAGTATGTTTAAGTCTTGAGTAAAAAAATCTTCCTCACTTAGTTCGCTTTTGACTAAATCAAGTAAACCTTGAATCTGAGCCAAAGGTGTATTTAAGTTATGACTAATGATAGAAAGTACGATGCGCCTAAAATTTTTAAGTTCTTGATTTTCTTTTTCACGAAGAAGATCAATCTCGCGACAGTAAGATATGTAGGATAGTTTTAAAAAACCCCCGATAAGAGCAAGAGACAAAAGGAAAAAGGACAAAGCTGCAACGGGCATATAAATCCGAAAAAACAGAATAAAAAAAGGATTAAAAAACAAAATAGAAAAAAGCAACATAAGCGTAAAAGAGAAAAGACCCAAAAAATCAAATACAAACACAAATATACACACAAGAAAAAGAGCAAAAATCCAAATCAAAAACCTATAGGAATTAGGCATAATAGAAATAAAATCGCGATCTAAAGTTTGTTGCAAAAAGTCATACCAAAAAAGACTTCTTGAATAGTTTTTCTCAGAAAATAAATGGGTTATTTTTTCTTCTTCTCTTTTGTTCTCTTTTCTTAATAAAAAATCAACAAATACAATTTTCCCCTCCAAAGAAAAATCATCTAGACCATTTTCTTCTAAATAAAAAAGATCTTGGGAAGGTGCTAAATAAACCAAAAAAGAAGGAAAGATTCTATAGAAATCTTGTGATAAAAATCTAAACTCTTCCGCCCTCAAAAAAGTATTAAGAACATAATCTCCTATCCAGTTTTCCCGAGCTTTATTGTAAGTACAAATTCTTTGTTGATTTAGTTCACAAGGATTATTTTCAAGAAAAAGCATTTTAAAATTTTTAAACTCTTTTTCTAAAAATCTACTTCTGCTAGGGTCAAAAGTAAATACCGTCCTACTTTTTGAAGCAACACGTTCTAATAGACTCTTAAATGAACTAGACTTTTTCTCGTTTTTTAGAAAAAAATCTATGTAAAAAAGAAAAACAAATCGAGGTTTTTTTTCATATATTTTTTCTAAAGCTCTCCATTTTTCTTCCTCAGGCAAATAACCAAGGCTCAAAAAAATTTGCTTATTTTCCATTTTAGGAATTCTTTGCCCTGCTAAAAAAAGACTAGCGTCAATCCACCTTTCTTCAACCTCAGCAATCAGACTTCTATGCTTCTGCCCTTTAAAGAGACTAAAGGCTAGAAAATACAATAGAATAGTCATAAAGAAAAAAGGAAAAAAAATTCTTTTTAACCAATCTAAATGATCCATTAGAATATTTTTTTATTTTTTTGAGTTTTTAAAAAAAATTTTGAAGATAGAATTAAAATTTTCATTTTTTGTTACCCAAAAATCAAGCTCAATTTTCTCAGCAATAACTTGACTTAAGTAAAGCCCAAGTCCATACCCCTTAGCAGCAAAATTTGTTTTAGATTCTTTCTCTAAGTTTGGAATAAAATTCTTAACCTCCCCTTCAGAAGAACTAAAACCAGGCCCTTGATCACAAACGTTGAAACAGAACCTTCCGCATTCTTCTTCATAAGAAATTTTTATTACAGTTTTTTCGTAAGTATACTTAATGGCATTAAAGACAATATTGTACACTATTGCTTGAAACAAAACGAGATCTGTTGTGATCTTTACAGAATCTTTGATTTGAAGATCAATTTGAATTTCTTTTGCTATAACTTTCTCTTCAAAAGATTTTAGAATTTCAAGAACTAACCCTTTTAATTCAAAAGTAGTTTCACAAATCCCAGTTTTTTCAAGAGCCAAAACATAGTGATAAAGTCCTTTTACATGAGAAAAAGCAATCCTTGATCTTTCTTTGATTAATTTTTTCATGTCAAATTGAAGATAGTTCTCTTGTTTTAAAAGAGAAGCTTCCAGACGAAATCTGCTCTCATCTACAAACTCATCAATTTCTTTTAAGACTTTAATAAAGAGAGTGTTATCCCGATTTGAATCTATATTCTCAGCTCGTAGCGACTGGCTATGCAATGATTTAAGTTTAATCTCTTTTTTTTCTACATAGAAAGAGCCTAGAAAAGAGCCTAGAAAAGAAATACCTACCAAGATAAATCCATCCAAAAAAATATAATATTTTTGAAAAATAAAAAAAGACAACAGAAATATTAAAGAAATTTGGAAAAAACTGTACAAAAAACCAAAATAGCGCGGGTCAAAAAACCAAGAAAAAAAAGCTAACATAAAAAACAGAAACTGCATCCCAATATGAGAAAAAAATTCATCATGCCTTATGTAGTCTTTTCGAAGCAAATTTGAAGCTATGTTTGGGTATAAAAAAACAAGAGGTCTTCCTAATCCTTCAGGCGAATCAACCCCATCCCAAGGAGTTTTAAAAAAACTTCCTTGTCCAAAACTCACAGATGTTTTTAAAAACTCGCTAGACCCTACAAAGATAATCTTCCCTGAAAAACTACTTTTTTCTTTTTCTAACTCTTTAAGAGGGATCACTTTTAAAGATTTTTCATTATAATAATTTATAAGAAAAGAATCTTTTTTAAAAATATTTTTATTTGCTTCATGAAAAAGATCTTTTTTCCATTCATCAAATAAGTCTTCGCCTTTATCTTCTCTTATCAATGTTTCTAAAGAAAATAAAATCCCTTCACCTTCATCCTCTAAAAGAGGGTAAGCTCGAATCACTTCTCTTTTGAACATTCGGTTTTCTTTTAAATTTAAAACAGGGAAATTTTTCTCGCTCAAAAAAGAAAATCCATAAGAACTTGTGACACCAAAATAACTATTCTTGTGGGAAGAAATAAATGATTTAAAATTTTTAAAATAAGAGAATTCTTGAATCAAAGAAGAATTAGCAAGAATAAAATAAATAAGCCTAGGTTTATCTTCTTTTATTTTTTTTAATAGGTCTTGAAAAGACCTTTCTCTTTCTATAGGAGTAGAAAATTGAAGCTCTGTACTATCCACAACAACAAAGTCTCTAGAAAAATCTGGTCTCCTAGATATTTTCGTTAGCGCATCAAAATAAAATTCATTAAAAGCTACCTTAATTTCAACGAGAAAATGAGAAATAAAAAAAAGACATAAAAAGCTCAAAAAGAAAAAACCTAAACTTTTAGTCACATCTGAAAAAGAATTTCTTATCAAACCCAACTCTCTTACTAAAAAACGCTACAAAAAAGAAAGAATTCTACTTTTGATTATGCCGTTTTACAGCTACTGCTATTTCTTTTTTAGCTGAGCTTTGTTTGTCACTGTCTCTTTTATCAAAATTTTTCTTACCACGAACAAGTCCTATTTCAACTTTAATGAGAGACCTCGTTTCATAAACTCTTAGAGGAACAAGAGTCATCCCCCCTGACTGCAAACGGTTAGAAAGCTTAATAAGCTCTTTCTTATGCAGAAGAAGCTTTCTTCTTCTTAGCGGCTCATGATTCATAAAGCTGGCTTGTTCGTATGGATTAATATGAACCCCTTCTAGAATAGCTTCTAAGCTTGGAGTCAAAACAACCCAACCTTCCCCGAGACTAATCTTACCTTGGCGGATAGACTTAATTTCACTTCCAAGAAGACTGATGCCTGCTTCAATCTTTTCGAGAATGACAAAGTTATGATGAGCTTTTCTATTTCTAATTTCTAAACGCTGTTTAGTTATCTTGGTCACTTTTTAAATCACTTTCTGAAATGAGTTATCTATAATTCTTTCAGGATTAAAGAATTGGAACAGCTCCTAAAAAAAATATATTTTAAACTACAACAATCTTTGCTAAAATCCAAGCCGCATTGGATGCGTAATATAGCTTGGTCCTAGACGATAATATAATATGGAAGCGAGATCTCAGGCTATTAATCACACGCTGTAAAAAAATTCACCTGTTATTACAAACAATTAGATTGCACAAAGCGGGATAATTTGATCCTCAAACCTCAAACTCTTCTCGTTGAAATACAGAGGATTTATGGAACAATTATTTACTACTGTTCGAGAAAGCTGCTCCAAGCAAAAGTGGTCAAAGGCAATTGAACTCAGCCGTATTGTAGAAATTCAAATTGAAACTTATAGCAAAACTGAGTGCTCTCTGACACTTCTCAACCCTAGAAAAGCCGTTTCCTCCTCCGTTCGACTCTGGTTTGAGGATGAAGATTGGAGTTGCGATTGTAATTCTAAAGAAGACCCTTGCCTTCATGTGGCCACTTCTACCATTATGCTCCGCAATGACGAGTCTATTCTAAATAATTTCAAAGAAAATAACTCAGAAGCTAAAAACAAGACAAAGATCAGCTATGATTTTTCAAGAGCTGATGGCTGCATCTTTTTAAAACGAACTATTGTCAGTGGCAAGAAAAACATCCCTATAACATCCTCTCTAGCTTCTCTTGCAACTGGCAGAATCATTGGGCCTAAAGTTATCCCCACAAGAAATGACTACGCCATCGAATCCCTTCTTGAAACCCAAGGGGAAACTCATCTGCCAAAAGGAAAAAAAATTCCGACTCTTTTTGTCTATTTATCAAAAGCTCCTCTTGTGCGCCTTGACGGAAAAAAAATTCAAGTTTCCACAAAACAAACAGGCTTCCAAGTTTGTATTAAAGATGAAGGCCCTGGAGTGATTGTTTATGGCAAGCAAGATGCAGCAATCAAAGAAGTGTATCGCAACGGTATTGCCCTTTGTGATAAAGTCCTGCATCCATTAAATATGGTGAAGCTAAACAAACCCCTTCTCAAGCTGTTAGCAGAAGGAAAATTCTTTGGTCAAAAAGAGCTCGCTTATGTCGTCTCTGAATTAATCCCGGAGCTGAGCCTAAAATTTCCAATAGAAATTCTCTCAAATAAAATACCAAATGCTATCCACACAAAACCACGAGTGGAATTCTTTCTCGAAAGAAAAGGGTTGAACCTAGAAACTGTTGCAAAAATTGTCTATGGTGATCCTATTATTGCCACCATTGAAAATGCTCAACTGGCTCTAACAGGCAAAGGAATCCCTGTTAGAAATTTAGAAGAAGAAATAAATTTACAAATTCGTTTTCATAGCCATTTCAATTTTCACTTAGAAGAAAATCATGAGTTCACAAGCAAAGAAGCTATAGAGTTTGTGCAAAAGCTTGGAGACTGGAAAAATAATATAAAAAAAGGTTCCCACACAGATCAAATCACTCAATTTTTCTCTGTTCATAAAGGCCTTAAAAATTCTCTATCCTTCACACAAAAAGGTAACGAGACTGACCTGTCAGTACAGTTCCAACTAGAGTCTATGACAGATGAAGGTCCTAAGACCCTCAGTGCAAAGACAGAAGATGTTTTAAGAGCTTGGAGAGATGGTGAAAGTCTTGTGCCACTCATAGATGGTGGTTGGGCAGAAATGCCAAAAGCATGGCTTGACTTACATGCAGAGAAGCTTTTAGAAATCCTACAAGCATGTAGAGAAAAAGGAAGTATCCCTAAGTTTATTTCTCATAGTGTTATGGATTTTGTCAGTCAACTAGATGAAGATATAGCTATCCCCGAATCTCTTAAAAAAATCAGTGAAGAACTGAGCTCATCTAGTCACGAAATCCCTGATCTTCCTGCCGATCTTCAAGCGTCTCTTAGACCTTATCAAGAAGAAGGAGTCAGTTGGCTTTATTTCCTGAAAAAAAATTCTCTTGGTGCACTTTTAGCAGATGACATGGGACTTGGAAAAACTCTTCAATCGATCTGCCTTTTGCAAAAAAGAAGTTTAGTGATTGCTCCAACGAGTGTCATCTATAACTGGGAGCAAGAAATTAAACGTTTTCGTCCAAAACTAAAAATAAATGTTTTTCATGGACTATCTAGAAGTTTAAAAGACATGGATGACTCAGTCACACTCACCACTTATTCTATTGCACGCCTTGATCATCATCTACTGTCCAAAATAACTTGGAACATAATTATTTTGGATGAAGCACAGAATATTAAAAATCCAGAAAGCAAAATTTCTCAAGCTATTTTTAATCTGGAAAGTCACTTTCGATTAGCTCTAACAGGAACACCAATTGAAAATCATTTAGAGGATGTTTGGAGTTTATTCTACTTTCTTAACAGAGGACTCCTCTCTTCAAGAAAATCTTTTTCTCAACGTTATGTGAAACCAGGTGAAACAAATGATGAGAACTTAGCTCACCTTAGACATAAATTAAAACCATTTGTCCTAAGAAGACTTAAGTCTGAAGTAGCAAAAGATCTTCCAGCGCGGACCAATGTGATTCTTTACAACGAACTCGATGAACATGAAAAAATTACTTACAAAGCCATCGAAGCTGCTACTAAAAAAGAACTTCTTGAACAAATGAATCTCAAAAGTAGCAATATGATGAAAGTCCTTGAAGCCCTGTTACGACTAAGGCAAGCCGCTTGTCATATCGCAATGCTCCCTGGACAAGACGCAACATCCTCTTCAAAAGTTTCACTTCTTATGTCTTGCTTAGAAAAATGTGTAGAGGGTGGACATAAGGCTCTTATTTTCTCCCAGTGGACTAAATTTTTAGATCTGATTGGTAAGGAAATGAAAACACGTTCTATGAAATTTTTAAGAATTGATGGAACGACACAGAAAAGAGGAGAAATTGTCAAATCTTTTCAAGAATCACAAGAACACCCATTTCTTTTACTTTCTTTAAAAGCAGCAGGTATTGGTCTCAACCTCACAGCAGCTGATCATGTGTTCATCATGGACCCTTGGTGGAATCCCGCTGTAGAGCAGCAGGCGGCTGATAGAAGCTACCGCATTGGACAAGATAAACCTGTTATTGTTCATAAGATTGTCACAAAAGGAAGTGTAGAAGAAAATATTCTCAAGCTTCAAGAAAAAAAGAAAAACCTTGCAAACGCCATTATTGGAGATAACAATAAAGCTTACAAACTAACTCGTGAAGACATGATTAGCTTATTCCAATAAAAAGGCTATTCTCATGATAAATATCAAAACCTTTGAAAAAGCCTGGGCTGTTATTTTAGCTGGAGGTAATGGAACACGTTTTTGGCCAAAGTCATTGCAACGTAGACCAAAACAATTAGCTATTCTTGGAACAAACAAAAAAACTATGCTCGAAATAACACTTGATCGTCTGGATCCTATTATCCCAAAAGAAAGACGCATCATTGTGACAAACGAAGCACAAATGGAACTCACAAAAAAAATAGCTGCAAAAAGTTGTCAACACTTTATCCCTGAACCTGTAGGAAGAAACACTGCAGCAGCTCTTGCTATAGCAGCCCTTGAAATTAAATACTTAACACACGCTGATAACAATGTTGTGATGCTCTCTTTTCACGCTGATCACATGATAAAAGAGTGTGATCTCTTTTTAAAAAGTTTAGAAGAAAGTGTGAGAGTTGCTGAAGAAAATTACCTTACTTTAATAGGAATTAAACCAAAGACACCAGACACAGGTTTTGGTTATATCAAAGCGGGAAGCAAGATAAATAAAGAAAATTGTCTTTACAGCTATGAAGTTCGTCACTTTTTTGAAAAACCAAAAAAAGAAGTAGCAGAAGCCTATTTAAAAGAAGGAGGCTACTTCTGGAACTCTGGGCTTTTTGTTTGGAAGAATAATGTTTTTTTGTCAGAGATAGAAAACAAGTTAAGTGACACTTTCATAAAATTGTCACACTTTTATGAAAAAAATAGAAGTCAAAAAAATCCTTTTTCACAAAAAAATTTCATAGAACTCTATAAAAACCTTGAAAACATTTCTGTAGATCATGCTATCTTTGAAAAAAGTAAAAAAATAGCTATAACAACAACTAATATGAACTGGATGGATATTGGAAGTTGGGACGCCCTTGCAAAAGCCTTTCCAAGAGATGAAAATGGAAATGTAACCTCTGGAGATTATTTCCTTTTTGAAACTAAAAACTGTGTGATTGATGCAGGTGATAAATTTGTAGCAACTCTTGGTCTTGAAGATTTAATTGTAGTTACTGTAGACAACTCTGTTCT
>JACCDV010877206.1_pt1 | contig 15122 bp, 14 predicted proteins | sample 7446131 | NCBI WGS metagenome assembly JACCDV01 (sample SAMN15323448, study PRJNA562643) | freshwater metagenome | isolation source: river surface water | place: USA:Blue River Watershed | collected 2017-08-17 | reverse complement strand
GATATGTTTATATCCATACCGCTAGATGGGAAGATAAAGAGGCTGTTGAGATAGTTATTTCAGAACATAAATACGATTCTGTGATAACCGGTTCAAACAGACGCTTCTTTTTTTTAGCAAATGATTTCGACCCTATTGCTACTGGTGAAAAGATACAAAAAGGAGAAGCGTTTCTTGCCATCAGAGATGAGAAAGAAGTGTTTCCAGGCTTCTTTGATAGAAAGACAATATTCGCTATGGGTTTCAAAGGGGAATGGGAAACTAATGAAACGATTAAGGACCCGAGGGAGTTTATGCAAACAGCAATTGAAAAGTTAAATTAAAATAAAATGACACAAAAATTCTCTTTTTTTATAGTGATATTCGTAGTAATTGCTGGCTTTTTTGTTTTTAATTCTGATATTGCCTCTGCTAATCAAAGACGATTAAACGTGATTATTAGCGGCAACGGGAGAGTTAGAGGGGGGGTTAATTGCACTAGTGATTGTCATAGAGACTTTAATCATAATCTGCCTGTTAATTTAGAAGCGGTAGCAAACGCAAATCATAGATTTGTTGGATGGAGAGGCGTTTGTACGGGCGATAGCCCAACTTGCTCAATTACTATGAGTCACAATGCAGAAGTGGCAGCTATTTTCACTCTAATTAGAAGAGTAAGAGAGTGTAATAATGGTCCAAATGAAAATAATTCTGGCGGATGCGGAACGGCTTGTATGACTCTTTGCGAGGATTCAAGTTTTTATATAAATGCAAGTGGTCGAATTGCATGTAGAAGAGAAGCAGAAAGAACCTCTTATTGGACAAGGTACGAAGCTGTTAGAGAAACGTATCTTGATATACCTCAGGAAAACGGGTTTTGGGCAAGCGATGAAATAACAATTGTCACGACTAGAAGAATGCATGCCGTCTGCTCTCTTGCCGATAAATTAACTCCAAATAATTTGCCGAGATTAAGAGCCGGGAATTGTGTATGCGGAGAAGGAGAGGTAGGCGGTATTTATAAAGTATGCTGTGCGTCAGAGGGGACTGGCTGGAGAGAAGTTGATGCGGTTCGTAGCCCGACCCAAGATAATTTTCTGCCTCCTGAAGGACAATGCCCTCCTAATACAAGAGTTGCTTGGACAGAAGGAGGCACTACAAATTTAGTAGCAGAATGGCGTGGTGGTCAATTAATGTGTCCTGGACCGGAGATGTCTCTTGAGGTCACTGTTACCGATGGTGGGGGAGTTAGATCAACTACGCCAGGCGGAGGTATTAATTGCCCGGGCGATTGTGATCAATCATTTAATACGACAACTACAGTGGGTTTAACAGCAACGGCAAATGCAAATCATAGATTTGTAAGATGGGAAGGTGCTTGTACACATAACACACCTAATTGTGAAGTTACTATATCTCCTAGTAATGCTAATCGCAGAGTAACAGCTGTTTTTGAGCCTCTTGCTGGCAACTTACTTAGGGTAAATATTACTGGTAGTGGAAGAGTCGGAGGTACGGGTATTACTTGCCCAACTGATTGCACCGAATCATTCCCTGCGGGTAACAATATAACGGCAACATTAACGCCTACGGCAAATGCAAATTATAGATTTTTAAGATGGGATGGGTGTACTAGTGTTTCTAATAATATTTGTAGTGTTCGTATGGATAGAAGTCATACAGTAACAGCTGTTTTTGAACCACAAGCGATGAGTCGTTATTGGTTTTGCGCAAATAACGAGTGTAGACAAACAGCAGATCAATATGCAACCGCCGCTCTTTGCGAAGCAGCTGTTCTGCGCTCGTGGCGTATTCGTACTACTTGTCATTTAGATAGAGCATCTTGCGATGCTTTGTGTTTAAGGACGCCTGTTTTACCCGTTATACCTGTTGTGCCCCCGCCTATTTGTTTTTCGGGACCTACCGCTGTTGTCACAAGTCTTAGAGCTGAAGGAGAGCAAGAAGCAACGGATTGTTTGCCATTCCACCCGAATCGCGATAATCCTTCTCCTAGCATTAGGGAAACAAATATAGGGTGGGAAGGAATAGCTATTAATACTTGTCGTGATATTATAGGTATTCCTGGCACGCCAAATATTCAGGATGTTTCTTGCGAGACGACATCTCCAAATTGGAGCGCTAGAGGTACTGGGTCAGGCAGGATTATGGGAACTGTAGAAAATCTTAGACCAACACGAACTCAATATTATACAATGGAATGCACAAGGGCTACTCATGTTTGTAGCGGCTCACAAGTGTTTAGTAGTGGAAGCACTGCTGCCAATAATGCTGCATGCGAAAAAGATTGCGAGCGATTAAGCCAACTGCCTGGTGTAGAGAGTTGTGTTTGCTCGCGAGGAGAATGTATTGAAAGATATACAAATAACTGCGAGATATGGAACATGTGTTCGTATAGTTGCACGAGATGCGATTCCAGCCCCACACCAACTTGTTGGGAAACTACTTGTTGGGAGCCCTGCCCTCCTTGTATCCAACATCATTGCCGTCGCTGGGCTGCCGACCAAGATGTTCGATCTAGAGCAATCTGTCCTTCGTCTCACTTCGCGTCGCAGCAAATTAGATTTATTCAGCCACCGCACATCGGCACAGGTGATTTCAGAATTGATTCACCAAGACCAAAACCACAAATATTATTACATCAGTTTATTAATTTAGTTTGGAATGTTACTAAACCCGATTCGGGAGTTCCTACAACTTTAAGGTGTACGCCATCTGTCGCTCGCGGTGATGGTCGTGGATGGACAGGTGTTCTGGATAGTTTGTTGCCAAGTGGTAGAGTAAATCAGTTATCGCCATCTAGGACTACTGTATATCAACTAACCTGTCGTAACAGAGATGTTCCTGATAGCCGTCGTTGCTATCATGACTCAAACACAAGAGATTTAGAAGTTAAAGTGTTTACTCCTGACCTTAAAGAAGTTCCTGCTTGGGGCGATGGCTTTATGAGAATATTAGGAATGATAGGGTGGAGATAGCGATAGTAACGGAAAAAGGGATTAGAATAAAAAATGCAGACCAGGGACCCCTGTAACAGGCAGGGGTCCAGGCTTGTTCCCTTCTCCGTCATTCCGTCTCTTCTCCTCTGTTATTCCGTCGAAAGACGGAATCCAGGCCTAGGGTTTAAAATACAAAACACAGAATATAAAATACAAACCTGGATCCCCGCTTTCGCGGGGATGATAGATAAAAAGGTGACAAGGAAAGAGGGATGGGCGACGCCCCGCCATTGTCATTCCGTCGGAGGACGGAATCCAGGTTCGGGGTTCAAAATGCAAACCAGGGACCCCCGCCTTCGCGGGGGTGACAAGATGAGAGGAGCGGAGACTGGAATTTATGTTTGACTTATTCAGAAAATTGTGATATAAAAAATTAGATTTTTTAACAATCAAATAAAAAAGCAAGAAAGGAAGTGGCCCTATGAGTCGCGTGATTGTTGTTATTGCCGCTATTACTGTTATATTCTTTCTAATTTTAATTCCTGAATTTTTTAAAGTTGAATCATCGCCTATGGTTGCAACCTCTAAACCTTTTGAGGTTGAAATGCAGCAGGTCGTTCTACCTGCAGTTGTAATCCCTGAAATTGAAATTGAGACGCCACAGGTCGAGTTGCCTGTAGTAACTCCTAAACCTATTGAGGAATTACCTCTACCTGTTATTGAGGTGTCCCTGCCTATCGTCGAAGTGCCGATGGAGGAGCCAGTACCAGCGATTAAACCTCCTGTATCGTTACCGCCGACGATTGAAAAATCTATAGTGATCTTACCGCCCGTCCCGCCGCCCGTAATTATTGATGAGCCGGTAGGGGTCGTCCCATCCGCTGTTGATTCTCAAAAATCAGCAATATCGTCATTTCCACATTCTGGGATGATGTGCCTCACCTTCGACGACGGGTGGGGGAGGCGAAACATTGAGCGCATATTGAATGCGCTCCGCAGACACAATGTCCGAGCGACGCTGTTTGTGATAGGGCATCGATTAAAGGCATACCCTCATCTATGGAATAAGGCAATCTCGGATGGTCACGAGATTGCCTATCATAGTATGGACCATAAATGGAAAACAGGCTTCAGCAATGAGCGAATTGTTGCTGATATTGAAAGATGGGAGACTATCGCGCGAGAGGTTTTAGGAGAAGATTATGTGATTCCCAAGATCGCCAGACTTCCTGGTGGTGCAGGTCACCGTTCTGCTCGTGTACTCGGAGTTTTTAATAACTTAGGGTACACAGTAGTCGGCTGGTGCACCGATACGCTAACAGGCGTAGAGGTGCGGACAGCCGAAAACAAGGCGGCCCACGTGCTGGCCAGAGCCCGTCCCGGGGCTATTATCCTCCAGCACTTCAATGAACTCGATGCTCGCGCAACCGAACTATACATAGATAGGTTGGTTGCGAAGGGCATCCCGTTTGGATTAGTTTCGGAGGCACTTACAGAAAACAAAGCCAATCGTCCGAACTGATTCATAGAGCGCCAATAGGCGCTCTTTTTTTATTTACCTAAATCAATAGTATGCGTGATATGAATTTGATTTATAAAATCAGAGTAGTGACTTACAAGAATTATCGCGCCTTCATAGCGGTCTATAGCTTTTGCGATAACAGGTATATGTCTAAAATTTATGTGATTTGTCGGCTCATCTAAAATTAAAAGAGCTGGACGATAAAGGACGAGCTTAGCGAAAGACACTAACCCTTTTTGCCCCTCTGATAGAGACGCTATTTTATTATCTATGATTTCTTTGGTGATAAGAAATCCCGCCGCGGTAGAACGAAGTTCTTCTTCTCCGCCATTAACCATTGAATCAGCCAGTGTTTTATAAACGGTGTCTTCCGGGTTTAAAGTTGAAAAATCTTGCCCGTAATATCCAATACGTATACCAGGGGCTATAAAAGCGTCTTTCGCCTTGCCTGATATAAGAGATTTTAAAAAACTTGTTTTACCTATGCCGTTTGGTCCCTTAATTAAAAGTCTGTCTTTCTTTTTTAAAACAATTTCAAGAGTTTTTTTATTTGCTCGTTTCTGTGTCATAATTGGCACAGATGTTATTTTAATGATTTCACCTGAAATATTTTCTTCTATGGGTATTACAAAATTGCGTATTGTTTTATCTTCTTGTCTTACTTCTACTTTTGCTGTTTCTAACTCGGCTACTTTCTTTCTCATTTTAGCGGCCACATCACGCAGGTGACCTCCTTTTTGAGCGAAAAAATTCATTTGTTCTTTTCGGTTTTCTATATCTCGCTCAAGTCGGACATTTTGCATTCTTTCTCTTTCAATTCTCGCTTCTATTTCTTTGATAACATCAAAATAGTTGCCGAAGTATTGTTCAACTTTATTAGACAAACAATCAAGATACAAAACTCCGTCGGTAAAAGAATTTAAAAAATCGGCATCATGAGAAATAACTATGCATGTTTGTTTATAATCTTTCAAAAATTGTTTAAGAGAAGATATGCCTTCTTTGTCTAAATTATTAGTTGGTTCGTCAAGCAGTAAAATATCCGGATTTTGAATCATCGCGAAGGCGAGTAAAAGTCTAACTTGCTGACCACCTGAAAATTCACCTATTTTTTTATTAAGCGGAGCGATTAAACTGACTGCTTCGGTGACTTTTTTAATTTTAGGTTCAATATCATAAACTTTTTCTTTAAATGCTTCTTCAAAGTACTCGCGTACAGTAAGTTCTAATTTATCCCGGGGGATAGCTTGCTTTGCTTCCGCAACGGACATTCTTTCATTGATTACGATGGAACCCTCGTCGGGTGTAATCTCACCGGTAATTAACTTAAAAATAGTGCTTTTACCGGCTCCGTTTTGACCCATAATAGTTATTTTATTTCCTCGACGAATAGAAAAATCCACCTCATTTAATATCGGCTTATTATATCCGTATCCGAAAGATACTTTATTAAATCTTAGTATGACATCTCCGTTTGGCATTGAACCTCAAAAGAATATATTAAAAACTATGATTTTTCAAGGTGTGGTTACAATATATTTTTTAGTAAAAAAATATAAATTCAAAATTTAAAAAAAGGGAGGGCCTGGATTCCGTTTTTCAACGGAATGACGGAGGGGGAGGGACAAGACCTGGATTCCGTTTTTCAACGGAATGACAACAGAGAGATTAGCCTGGATTCCGTCCTTCGACGGAATGACATTAAGAGAGTGCTGGAATGACATAGGGAGAGAGACAGAATGACAACTCCATTTTTTGTCATCCCTGCGGAGGCAGGGGTCCATGCCCGAATTTTTTGTTCTATATGCTATATGCGGAATTATACGATTTATTGGTCATAAAAACTTTTTTTGCTATAATTAAATGTATGCAAAAACAAATTATTCTTTTTTATGGACCTCCAGGAGCAGGCAAAGGAACGCAAGCAGAATATATTGCGTCTAAATACGGATTCCCTCATTTTGATACGGGGAAATTTTTAGAAAAGATAATTCATGACCCATCTCTACAAAAAAACAAAATAGTTCAAAAACAAAAGAAACAATTTTTGTCAGGAGGATTTGTAGACCCTATTTGGGTTGGTAATAAAGTGAAACAATATATTAAAGAGTCATCAATTCAAAATAAAAGTATTATTATGAGCGGTTCTCCAAGGACTACCGCAGAAGCGTTTGAAATGAAAGGCGGGGGAGTTGCTGATGCAATTATTAAACATTATGGAGTAGAAAATATTTTGATTGTTTTTTTGGATATTCCGGTTGCAGAATCAGTGAAAAGAAATTCTAAACGGGGACGTATTGGACTTGATTTACCTGCTGTTATAAAAGTAAGATGCCGCGAATACAAAAAAAGAACGCTTCCGGTGATTACGGAGATGAAACGGAGGGGAATAAAAATAGTTAAAATAAATGGAGTTGCTACTCGCAGCGCTATTTCGCGGGCTGTCTTAAAAGAAGTAAAAATTTTTATGCAATGCAAAAATCAAAATCCAAAATCAAATCAAAAAAAGACATCTCGCTTCTTAAAATCTCGGGTCGCATCTTAAAAGATACATTAGATGAGGTTGTCGCGAACGCTATACCAGATGTAAAGCTAAAATTTTTAGACCAATTAGCTTTTGATATTATTTCTTCTTACGGCGCAAAGCCATCTTTTTTAGGTTATCAACCTGAAGGGGCTAAAAAAGCGTTTCCTGCTTCTATTTGCGCTTCGCTTGGCAGTGTTGTAGTGCACGGCGTGCCTAGTAATAGAACACTTGAAGAAGGAGATGTTTTAAAAATTGATATAGGTGTTGACTATCAAGGATATTTTACTGATGCGGCCTGCACAGTAATTATGGGTGGCAAAAAAATGTCGGCAGTCAAAAAATTAGTTAAGGCAACAGAAGAAGCGTTATATGCGGGGATAAAAGAAATTAAACCAGGCAATAGATTAGGAGATATTGGCTTTGCTATTTCTAATGTTGCTCATAAATATGGCGTTAGTGTTATCGAGGGACTAGCTGGGCACGGAGTTGGTTTTGCTCCACATGAAGACCCTTTGGTTTTTAATACCGGCAATAAAGGAACTGGTATGTTACTTGAAGAGGGGATGGTTATTACTCTTGAGCCAATGTTTTCGCTTGGTAGTCCACAAGTTTTTGAATTACCAGATGGTAGTTTTAAGACAGTGGATAATTCTATAACTGCTCATTTTGAACACACTATTGCGGTAACTCGTTCGGGAAATATGATACTTACATCATAATAAGAAATTCAAAAGTCAAAATGCAAAATTCAAAAAGAAAAGAACCTGGATTCCAGCTTCCGCTGGAATGACAGAGGAGGAGGGACAAACCTGGATTCCGTCCTCCGACGGAATGACATCAAGAGAGTGCTGGAATGACATAGGAAGAGAGACGGAATGACAACTCTATTTTTTTTGTCATCCCTGTATCAGTCAGGGGATCCAGGTCTGCATTCTGTACGACAGAGAGAAGGATAATTTAAACAACAAAAAAGGTTCCAATAGTCACCTTTTTTATATCTATTTATCTTACAATAAGATTTGTTATAATAGGTAAAATGGACAGCGGAGAAAAGCCACAATTTAACGCTTATCTTGATAAAATCCGCGAAAGAGCAAAAAAATCCCGCGTTCATTCGCGTCATCAGATGATCGGGCTTATGATTGCTGATGCTCTAGGTGACCCATCTCATAAATCTCTCTATATTAAAATGGCGCGAGATGAAAACAGTGAAAAAATGCTTTATCTTGCAAAAGCTATCGCGGAAAATATCCGCATTAAAAATAAAGGGGCTTATTTTATGAAAGTTTGGCGATTATCTGCTCCGCGTTTACCTATCATATCTAAGTCTCGCTCCCAAAATAATAAAAAAATTAAAATGGAGATTGTAACAATAAAAAATAAAAATTCAAAAATATTAAAAAACAAAATACCTGATTTTGATTTTAGTAAATACAGCAAGGAGCAAATTAAAGACACTATCGTTACAATGAGAAAAATAATGAAAGCAAATGGCGGAGTTGGCCTTTCCGCGAATCAGATTGGTCTTGATTGGCGAATATTTATAGCCGAATATAATAATAAATTTTATTCTGTTTTTAATCCGCGAATTATTAAACATTCAGAAAAAATATGCTCGCTGGATGAGGGTTGTTTAAGTATCCCAGATACGATGCTTGCGGTTCCTCGTTTTGAATCAATCACTCTTGAATCGCAAGATAAAAATGGAAAAGCGAAGAAATTTAAAATTAGTGGTATTTTAGCAAGGATTTTTCAGCACGAAATAGATCATTTAGATGGAAAACTTATTACAGATTATATTGTTAAATCATAATCTAATACCATATTTGTATTTTAAGATTTTTTTGATATAAAATAAATTAATAATGACTGATAATAAAATAACAGATAACAAAAAAAGAATTGTTTTTATTGTTTCGTTTGTACTGCTTATAATAACTGCGGCGGGTATAATTTTTTATGGAGGATATCAATTAGGTTTTAGCCAAACGAGAAATATTAGAATTGAAGGGGTAGCCGATATACACCCAGGAGATGATGTTCCAGCTGATTTTGGCGTATTCTGGCAAGCATGGAGCAAAATAAAAGAAAATTATCTTCACGCTGGAGATCTTTCTGCGCAGGAAATGATATATGGAGCGATAAAAGGGCTTGCGGAAAATCTTGGAGATGCTCATACGACTTTTTTCTCTCCAGAAGAAGCACAGAGATTTCAAGAAGGTTTAAGTGGTGAATTTGGCGGAATAGGAGCGGAGCTTGGAGAACAAAACAGACAGATTATAGTTATTACTCCGCTTAGAAATACTCCGGCAGAAAGAGCAGGATTAAAGCCTCGTGATATTATTGTGAAAGCTGGCAATACCGCTCTTTTTGGTAAAACAGTGCAAGACGCGGTAAGGATAATTCGTGGAGAACCGGGAACTCAAATTAAACTTACGATATCACGCGAAGGAACTGCGGGAACTAAAGAAATAGAAATCACAAGAGAGGTGATTGTATTACCTGTTGTGGAATGGGAATGGAGAGATGGCAATATAGCGCATATTCAAATTGTAAATTTTGGCCAAACCGCTCCTTTGGTTTTCCGTAGGGCAGTTCGGGATATAATGACGGAGAATCCAAGGGGAATAATTTTAGATTTACGAAATAATCCAGGTGGTTATTTAGAAATAGCGGTAAATCTTGCTGGTTGGTTTGTAGAAAGAGGAGAAGTGGTGGTTAAAGAAAGATACGCTTTAAGAGAAGATAGAGTTTTCTATTCTCACGGCAATGCGACGCTTAAAAATATTCCGACAGTTATTCTTGTGAACGGAGGAACGGCTTCAGCTGCCGAAATTATGGCAGGCGCTATGAGAGATATAAACGGCACAAAAATTGTTGGAGAAAAAACTTTTGGCAAAGGAACTGTGCAGACACTGGAAGAATTAAAAGATGGGTCAGTGCTAAAAATCACTGTGGCAAACTGGGTAACGCCCGAAGGACATATTATAGAAAAAGAAGGGCTTACACCGGATATTATTATTGAGTCAGTGGAAAATGGCGAAGAAGATGAGCAATTAAATAAAGCTCTTCAAATAATCAATAATCAATAATTAAAAATAGAAAAAATAAAAATTATTCAAACTATAAATCAATGAAAGTAATTTTTATTCAAGACATTAAAAATATTGGTAAAAAAGGCGAGATTAAAGAAGTAGCGGACGGTTACGCTAAAAATTTTCTTTTGCCAAAAAAAATTGCTGAGTTTGCAGACAATAAAACAATAGCAAAAATCCGTGATATACAGACATCTAAAGAGAATACAACTGCTAAATTAGAAGAAAAAATAAAACAACTACAAAACGCTAATAAGTTAGAATTTAAATTAAAATCAGGGAAAAAAGGAGAAATATATGGGTCTATAACACGATCGGATATAGAAAAGGAATTACAAAAACAAGGATTTGAAAATATTGAAGCGCGCGTATTAAAACCAATTAAAGTAATTGGAGAACACGAAATAGAAGTTTGCGCTGGTGGAGGAGTGATGGGCAATATAAAGATATTGGTGAAATCAGTGTGAGTCGAGGGTCTCAATAAATTCAAAATTTAAAAAAGAGGAAGGCCTGGATTCCGTCCTCCGACGGAATGACAACCTCTCTTTTTGTTGCCTCTTCCCATCTCTCTATCGTCCCTGCTCCCTCCCTGTCATCCCCGCGAAGGCGGGGATCCAGGTCTCGTATTCTGTAACCCAAGAATCTAGAATCTTGAATAAAAGCATTCTAGATTCTTAATTCTATATTCCCATTCTACATTCTAGATTCTGTATTCTATATTCTAATGCTTTGGAACAAACCTGGATTCTAGCTTCCGCTAGAATGACAGAGGGGGAGGGACAAGCCTAGATTCCGTCCTTCGACGGAATGACATCAAGAGAGTACTGGAATGACGAAAAAGTTTTCACCCCTGCGTAGGCAGGGGTCCATGTCTGCATTCTGTATTTTGTATTAAAAAGGACTATCAATCTCCCCGCGAAAGCGGGGATTTTTGATATTGTATATCGTATTCAGTTTTGATTTAACAAGCGACCGCTGATAAAACAACGCTCACTTTTTTTGCTTTACGAATTTTCGTATTGTAGCAAACTTTTCTAATATCTTTAAAAACTACAATTCCGGGCTTCATAGCAAAAAGAGTATCGTCCTTACCGCGAGCGACATTTAATCCTGATATGTATTTTGTCCCGCGTTGGCGTATAATAACCTCGCCAGCAGAAACAAATTGACCATCGTTTCTTTTAACGCCAAGTCGTTTAGCGCGAGAATCTCGTCCATTTTTTGTAGAGCCTAGTGCCTTTGTATGTGCCATAGATAATTAATAATTAAATGATTGATGACAAGAAAAATGTTATTATAAAATAATTATAATGTCAAATAAAAATTTAGATTTTTCACTTGAGTTTTTATGGCATAAAACGCCATTAAAACAAAAAGTAATAATAATTGTTATTATTGGTTTATCAATTAGTTTTGCTTTCGGACTGGGACTTATGATGGCGGATAGAACTGATAGAGCGCCAATTATTATAGAACAATGCCCAGAAATGAAGTTAGAGTAATATCTTTTGTTATTTTTTAATCTTACTTAAAAGCTGAACTATCTTAGTTTAGAAAACTTATAATATTCCTTTTGGTGGACCTACGGGGAGTCGAACCCCGACCTCCTCCATGCCATGGAGGCGTTCTACCGCTATACTATAGGCCCTATTTCATACTTAGGATATTCTAAAATAATAAAGTAGAAAAATAAAGCCCTTGTAATATACTTCTAGTTGCGTTTAATCTAATAATATATAGGAGGCGTGTCAGAGTGGTCGAATGAGCCTGTCTTGAAAACAGGTATGCCGCAAGGCATCGAAGGTTCGAATCCTTCCGCCTCCGCCAAGCTTTACTTTTTATTCTTAAATGAATAATTATGAAAAAAGTTATCAGCGTAAATAACAAAATGCAGAAAGGGTATAAATATATTCTTTCTGAGCCGATAGGTAAAAATTTTGCGAGTGATTTTAAGCCTGATTTGTCGCCTAAAGAAATGCTCTCTTTAGGGATTTTTGGTGGAGTATATATGAGAGATTGCGCGAAAGAATATCCCAAAGATTGGTTTATTAATGCTAAGTTTGCTCCTCAAGAAACAAAAAAACATTTGCCAGAATTAAATTTTTTTAAAATTAATGCTAGCCAATCGCTTTTAACTTGGCGTCAAAAAGGATGGATACATAAAGATGATCCACGAGGTTGGTTTGAGTGGTATTGTCGTTATTATATGGGCAGAAGACACGAAGACGATGAAAGACAAATAAAAAGATGGAAAGCAATTAGAAGGCATATTTCTCAAGTTACTAAAAATTGCAAAATAGGAGATTTAAATTGTCGTAGAAAACAAAGACAAGCTATTTTACACTGGGCATATGATAGCCGTAAAATTTAGCATATAATAATCTTATGAGTACTAAAATTTTAAAAATATTAACACTAATAACATATGTTGTTATGGTTGGGGTAAATTATCTAGCTGTGATGCTCCCACTTGGAGGACGAAGCACTGGTCAAATATCAGATAATTATCACAATCTCTTTACTCCAGCTGGTTATGCTTTTTCTATTTGGGGATTAATTTATCTATTGTTAGGTATTTATGTTATTTATCAGTTTTGGCACAAAGATGATGAGTTAACGACAAAAGTTAATCGTATTTTTATTATAAACGCGCTTCTTAATGCCTCTTGGATATTTAGTTGGCATTATGACCTTATTTGGTTGTCGGTCATTATTATGGGTGGTTTGTTAATTACCCTTATCAAGATTGCTGATATTTTCCGCAATCGTACTCTTACTCCAAAAGAAACTTGGTTAGTGCGATTACCTTTTAGTATGTATTTTGGATGGATTACGGTTGCCACAATTGCTAATATTACTGTTTTGCTTGTTTATCTTCAGTGGAACGGATTTGGACTTCCCGAATTTTTTTGGACAGCTTTAGTGCTTTTAGTTGGAGCGCTGATTGGTTCTTGGCAAATGCTTCGTGATCGATTTGCTCCATATGGACTTGTCTTAATTTGGGCATACAGCGCTATTCTTGTAAATCATCTTTCATTTAGCGGATTTAATTGGCAATATCCAGTTGTTATTTGGTCAGCGATATTATATCTGTTGGTATTTGCAGGGATAATAGTATTTATAAATCTTAATAAAAAAGAGAAATAATTTAATCAATTTTAATTGCGATTCTTGTGATTATAATTTAAGTTAGCGAATGTATTTTACGTAACTTTAATTATATTAGATTTAATTGACGGTAAAATTATTTTTTTGAGTATCACTCATCATAGATGATTACTTGCCTTTTATTGACTTTTGTGGCTTCATAAGCTATCTTGACTTAACTTTACGGATATTAAAAAAATAAAAAGGGGGTTTAAAAATGAAAAAATGGACAGGGTCTCATTATGAAACGCGGTCTTTTAAGGAATTTATTGACCGTGCACGCAGAGGAAGACACATTGTGGTGTGTCTCAAGAGGGAAAAGAGGGGTTTTTCCCAGTTATGGGATAAAAAAAAGACCCCATCGTCACTATCAAAAATACCAAACGTGGTAGAATTTACCGACGCGGTAAGCGATTCTGTTTATATAGAGAAAAATAGAGATATAGACAGAGTCGACCAATTGATTAATCTTGTGGTTGAAAGGATTGATCAATTGGAACAAGAGTTGCCGGGAGTAACTGTTGTAGTTATCACCCCCGGTGGAAAAATAACATCAATAGAGAGCTTACGCATAATTCATTATGAATTGTTTAATCAAGCTAAATCATTAATATAGAGCATAATATGCTCTATTTTTTTGCCCTTGGAGAATATACTAAATATCGCTATATTTAATTTAAGATTAGTTAACGATAATTTTGTTATTAAATCGTCATAATTTTATTACTATGAGTAACCTAAATAATATATTTCACAACAGGAGCATTGTAATTGCTACAATGCATCAAAAAGAGAAAGTCATAGCTCCGATATTGAGCCAAGAATTAGGCCTTCAAGTTATTGTTCCTCAAAATTTTAACACTGACCAATTTGGAACATTTACTCGCGAGATAAAAAGAGCAGGGGACCAACTGCAGGCCGCCCGTAAAAAAGCCGAAGCCGCAATGGAAATCACAGGCGCGGACATTGCTATTTCAAGCGAAGGCATTTTTGGCGCGCATCCGCAAGTGCCGCTTATGCAATCTAACTTAGAGCTGGTTTTATTAATTGATAAAAAAAATAATTTAGAAATTAAAGGACACCACCGCACTGCTCAAACAAATTTAAATAGTGCGTTTGTATCAAGTGTTTCTGAAGCTCTTAAAATTGCCGAAGAGTGGGGCTTCCCTGAAAACGGTATTATTGTAAGAAAAAGTGAAAAAGGTAAACTCTGGATCTATAAAGATATTGATTCGTTTGAAAAATTGGAGCGACAGGTGTCTCAAATGTTAAAGTGGCCGTTCACTAATCAAGTGTTTATTGAAACTGATATGCGAGCGCACAAAAACCCATTGCGTATGGAGAGCATTAAAAAAGCAACTGAAGATTTAGTTAAGAATCTAAAATCAATTTGTCCGCAATGTAATTTCCCCGGTTTCGTTGTGACTAATATTGAAAAAGGATTGATATGTAAAGCATGTAGGCGCGCGACTGATTTGCCTGCTTTTGAAATATATTCTTGCTTAAAATGTAAACATGAGATGAAAGTAAAAATTACAAAATACGGGGAGTTCGCAAGTGCAGAGTATTGCGAATTTTGTAACCCCTAACACAACCATAATTTGCATAAGTGATTAAAAAAGGATTAAATAAATTAGTATGATTTTAGGGCCGTTAGCTTAGTTGGTAGAGGATAAAAATATAAGCTAATGTAAGATTTAATATTTTTATCCATTTACTTTTGTTTTTGACGTGTGGGCCGTTAGCTTAGTTGGTAGAGCGCCACATTTGCAATGTGGAGGTCAGGAGTTCGACTCTCCTACGGTCCACCGGTCCACACGTCAGCAAACAAAAACATGTGGGAGTCAGGAGTTCGACTCTCCTACGGTCCACTAAAGACGATTAGTCGCCTCGCT
>JACCDV010446770.1_pt1 | contig 15124 bp, 14 predicted proteins | sample 7446131 | NCBI WGS metagenome assembly JACCDV01 (sample SAMN15323448, study PRJNA562643) | freshwater metagenome | isolation source: river surface water | place: USA:Blue River Watershed | collected 2017-08-17 | reverse complement strand
TGCCGAAAGGCCGCACTGGAGGAACGTCCGGACTGCACAGGACAGCGCAGGAGCTAACGGCTCTCCACCGTGAGGTGAGGATCAGAGCAACAGAGACGAGTCTTTGGGGACCAACCGCCTTGGCGGCAGGAGCCTGAAGGGTGAAACGGGCAATCTCTGCGCGCAGCAACACCAAGTAGGCCAGTCACGGAAGCAGGGCAACCTCTTTCGACCTTGTGGTTCCGCAAGGCGAGCTGGCGGGTAGGTGGCACCGAGCCATTGGGGTGACCCATGGCCCAGAGGAATGGCGGTCACGTTGGGGCAACCCGACGCACAGAATCCGGCGTATCGGCAGACTTCACACTTTCTTTTCACGACATCCCCCGGGTGCTCTACCCCGGGGCCCAGCCATACGATTCCCGCGCGGTCAGAAGCGTTCGTGTGGACTCAGCACGCGCCAGGCGCCTGTGGGCAGTGTCCCCAGCGCCACCCGGCCCAGGCGCAAACGGTGCAGGGTGGTGGGTGTCAGGCCCGCGTTGGCCAGCCAGTTTGTGAGGCGTTGCGGTGTGTAGGTTTTCACGGCCAGGCGCAAGCGGGTGCGCTCGGCGCTCTGGCTGCCCACGCTCAGCTTCAGCAGCGGCGTGCGGGGGCCCCAAGCCATGTCGCTCTTGCGCTGGTCCAGTTGGGCCAGCGTTTCGGGCGCCACGGTGCCCGCTACGTCCAGCATCCACTCGTGCTCCAGCAAGGGGCCGTCTTCGCGCAGCACCCGCAGCACACCGGGGCTTTGGGCGAACACCGCCAAGCCGCTGCTGGCCGCGGGCATGGGGCTGACGCAGCGCAGGTGTTTCAGGTGCCAGGGGCGCAGCGTGTCGTTGGGGGGTACCAGTCCGCTCAAGGGCTGATCGGGCGCGAGTGACGCGCCGGCGGGTTTGTGCCACACCAGCGTCACGGGTTGCAGTACTTCAATCCGTGCGTTGTCGGCGATGTGCACGGTTTCGTCGCGCACGCGGCGTGCCGGGTCGTCGGCTACGGTTCCATCCACCGTCACCCAACCGCCTTCGATCAGGCGTTCCGCATCACTGCGCGAACAGCCGTGCAAAGCGGCCACGCGCTTGGCCAGGCGTTCGCCCCCGTCGATTGAGGGTTCACGCATTGAAGCCTCCGAGGCTCTGGATACGCTCCACGTGCGCCAGCAGCGAACGTTTCGCTACCGGCCACAGGCGTTCGGGCACATCGTCGTAGGCCAGCGCCAGCCATTCGTCGTGGTTGCCGTGGGGCCGTTGCCGCATCGCCGCAGCAATTTTCGCCTCGCGCTTCAGCCGGTGCTGCTTGAGTTGGTCGATGGCCTGCGGGGCGTTGCCCAGCACGTAGCCGTGCGCGGGCAGGATGAACTCGATGCCGCCGGTCTCGCAAGCCGCCCTCAGCTTGTCCAGCGATTGCAGGTAAGCGTCCATGTTGCCGTCGGGCGGGTCGATCACGGTGGTGCTGCCGTTGAGAATGTGGTCGCCGCTGAACAGCAGGCCGTCTTCTTCCAGCACCAGGCACAGGTGGTTCGCCGCGTGGCCGGGGGTGTGCACCACCCGTAGTGTGTGGGTGCCTGATGGGCCTGACAGCACCAGTCGTTCGCCATCGGCCAATTCGCGTTCAGGGGTGAACTGGCTGTTGGCGCGTGCCGTGGGTGCACTGGCCAAGCCGAGGATGTCCGGCTCGGGGCGGCCACCTTGGGCGCACAGGGCTTGCAGGCGGGCGGCGCCGGGCGAATGGTCAGGGTGCGAATGGGTGCAGACGATGTGGCGGATGTCGCCACCGGCAGCACGCCACAGCCGCTCCAGGTGGGCTTCATCCGCCGGGCCGGGGTCGATCACGATGTGCCCGGTGCTGGGGTCGCCGACCAGGTAGCTGTTGGTGCCAGGACCGGTCATGAAACCGGGGTTGGGTGCGGTCAGGCGCTGCACGTTTTTCAGCAGCATCACCGGGTGCTGGCTTTGCCAATCCAGGTGGTGTTCCATTTGGCCGTCGGGGCAGGTCAGCGCCAGCTCGCCAAACGGCGCTTCGTGCTCCATGTAGCGCACCTCCTGACCCGCCAGCCAGCCGGCGCGGGGGCAACTGGTCCACAGGGGTTGCTCGTGGGTGGCGCAGGCTGCCAGGATGGCCTCGACACGGGTGAAAGCGCGCAGGCGCTCCAGGGTGCGGATGGTGGGGAAAATGATGTGGAAGTCGCCGTTGGCGTGCCGTTGCAGCGCCTCGGCCGGCGTCACCCACACCGGCTCGAACTGTTCATGTTCGTCCGCCACGGGCGTCTGACCAGGTGGCATCCGTGCCACCAGAAAAGGCACGTCAAAGCGCCGGGGCAGGTCGCGGTCGGTGATCCAGTGTGCCAGCACGAACACGGCGTCGGCCGCCAGCCGCAGGCCGAGCCGCTCGCATTGCGCCAGCAGCGGCTGCTGGCGATCCAGCTGGTCGATCTGGCGCTGGTCGGCCCATGTGCCATGGGCTTGCCGCGCCAACAGCACGCCCAGCTCCTCGAAGCTCTCGCGGATCGCGGCCAGGGCGGGCGCAAGGTGTTCTTGGCGCTGGCTGGGGCGCCGGTCCACCATGTCGCTGGCGGTGTGGTCGGCTGGATCGATGCCACCGCCCGGAAACACGTACGCCCCCGGCGCAAAGCTGGCTTGCATCGAACGGCGGGTCATCAGCACCTGAGGGCCTTGTTCGCTGTCGCGCAGCAGCAAGACGGTGGCCGCTGCCCGCAACGGGGCCACGTCGCGTGGCGGGTAAGGCCGTTGGCTGGGGCGAACCATGGGTGTGTCTCCTGAAAGCTTACGATGAACAGAGGCACCAATGGTAATGGGCTGCAAACGGGGTCGCTCGGTGCGTGGCACTACGGTGGATGCCATTTCGAATGGAGCCAGCCCACTCAATCTGTGTGTGTCCTGTGATCCGCTGCCCGATAATGCGGCCATGCAGGTTTCTTTCACCAAAATGCAGGGCGCCGGCAACGACTTTGTCGTGCTGGATGAAACGCGCGGCTTGCTGGGCCTGAGCGCCGCCCAGTACCGTTTTCTTGCCGATCGCCATTTCGGCGTCGGTGCTGACCAGATCCTGTCGGTGCGCCCGGCGCCGCACCCGGGTGTGGATTTCGAATACGTCATCCACAACGCCGATGGTGGGCAGGTGGAGAACTGTGGCAACGGCGCCCGCTGTTTCGTGCGCTACGTGCACGAGCGCGGTTTGACCGATCAGACCACGGTGCGCGTGCAAGTCTCGGGCGGTGAAATGGCGTTGCACCTCGACCCGGACGGCCGTGTCACGGTGGACATGGGGCCGCCGGTGTTCGACCTGTCTCGCATTCCTTTTGACGACCAGGGCCTCGCGCCGCAGTCCGTGGGCCATTGGGTTTGTTGGCCACTGGCCTTGCCCGACGGCGCGGTGGTGCCCGTGGCGGCGGTTTCCATGGGCAACCCGCACGCGGTGCTTCGGGTGGACGATGTGGACACTGCCCCTGTCGCTACCTGGGGCCCGTGGTTGGAAAGCCATGTCCGCTTCCCGCGCCGGGTCAACGCCGGCTTCCTGCAGGTGGTGGACCGTCGTCATGCCCGGCTGCGGGTGTACGAGCGCGGTTCAGGCGAAACGCTGGCCTGCGGCACCGGCACTTGTGCCGCGGTGGTGGCGGGCATACGCCTGGGCTGGTTCGACGAACGGGTCGACGTGGACCTGCGCGGCGGGCGCCTGACCATCGAATGGCCGTGGTCGCGCGACGGCCTGAACGCCTCGGTTCGCATGACCGGCCCAGCCCAGACGGTGTTTGAGGGGACCATCAACGTCCCTGATCTGCCCTGACATCTTGCAACGACGATCCTGACCCTAGCGGAGCACTTCCTTTGAACGCCCACGACGCACTGCCCCCGATCACCGAAGACGATATCGCCCAATTCCTGGTCAACACGCCGGACTTTTTCGAGCGCCACGCGGAGTTGCTGGCCAGCGTCCAGTTGACCAGCCCGCACGGCCAGCGCGCGGTCAGCCTGCAAGAGCGGCAGGCCGAAATGCTGCGCGAAAAAATACGGCACCTGGAGCTGAAGGCAGCTGAGATGATCCGCCATGGTCAGGAGAACGTGGTGATCGCCCAGCGCCTGCAGCAGTGGACCCGACGCTTGCTGGCGGTGGTCGAACCCGCCGACGTGCCGGCAGCCATTGCCCAAGGCATTGAAGCCGAGTTTCAAGTGCCGCAAGCAGCCCTGAAGGTGTGGGGCGTGGACGCGGCATGGGCCGATCAGCCCTTTGCGCAGGGCGCCAGCGACGACGCCCGCGCGTTCGCCACCTCCCTGGCGCAACCCTACTGCGGCGCCAACCCCGGGCTGGAAGCCTCGCAGTGGTTGCAAGCGCCCGATCAGGCCGCTTCGCTGGCGTTGCTGCCGTTGCGTGCTGGTCCAGCCGAGCCCGCGTTTGGCCTGCTGGTGTTGGGGTCTTCCGATCCCCGGCGCTTCACCGCTCACATGGGCACCGATTTCCTGCAGGACATCGCCGCGCTGGCCTCGGCCGCGATGTCGCGTTTGATGCCGCTGCGCTGACGCGAGGATTGCGGCGCTGCCATGGCTGCCACCGATGATGCCTGGGTTGAGCGTTACTTGACCCATGTGCGGGTGGAAAAGCGTTTGGCGGCACGTACCCAGGCCATCTACGCCCTCCATTTGCAGGATTTGCTGGAGCGTTGCCGCGAACACGGTCTGGCTTTGACCGAGGTGCGTGATGCCCATGTGCGGCGCTGGATGGCGCAATGGCGTGCACAAGGGCGCCAGCCGCGCGGCATGGCCTTGGTGTTGTCGTGCTGGCGCGGGCTGTATGTCTGGCTCGGGCAACAAGGTGCCATCAGCCACAACCCGGTGCAAGGCGTGCGACCGCCCAAAGCGGCCCAGCCTTTGCCCAAAGCATTGGGCGTAGAGGACGCAGTCCGTCTGGCCGCCTTTCAAACTCCCATGCCAGCGCAGGCGCCAACGCTGGATGAAGCCATCGCCGCGCGCGACCATTGCATGACGGAGCTGCTCTACAGCAGTGGATTGCGGATTGCCGAGTTGCTGGATTTGGACGTGCGCGCCTCGACCCAGTCGCGCGGCTGGCTCGATTTGCAGGCTGGCGAGGCGCAAGTGCTGGGCAAGGGCAGCAAGTGGCGTACCGTGCCAGTGGGTGGGCCGGCCCTGGCTGCCGTGCGCGCCTGGCTGGCCTGGCGCGATGCTTGGCCAGGTCTGCCCGCCGACGAACCTGCCCTGTTTGTGGGGCGAGGCGGGCGCCGCCTCAGCGCGCAGGCTGCCCGCTTGCGCCTCCGTGCCCGCAGCGTGCAGGCAGGTTTGGCGGTGCCAGTGCACCCGCACATGTTGCGCCACAGCTTCGCCACCCATCTGTTGCAATCCAGCAGCGATTTGCGGGCGGTGCAAGAGTTGCTGGGACACGCGCAGATCAGCACCACACAGGTCTATACCCGGCTCGATTTTCAACACCTCACCAAGGTGTACGAGGCGGCCCACCCGCGGGCCACCCAGCGCCCTGGGGCGACGGAGTCCGCAGAGCCGACCCCAGCTACCCGTCCCGACAACAGGGTTAGCCCTCTGGATGGGAAAGATTAATGCTTCAGAATATTGGTGAAATCTGATGTTTCAGATTCGTCCTTTTGTTCAGGAGCAATCGAATGTTGAAATGGCTGTGGTGTTTCAAGGCGCTGTGCGTCGCGTTGTTGTTCAGTGCGTCTGCTCAAGCCGGGGACAACGTGAAAGTGGTTTATCACATGAGCGAGGGCATTCCGCAGGCGTCGCGGGCGGTGCAGAACATCCGCTACCACCTGGCGGCCGACCCGACTGCCAAGATCGTGGTGGTGGCGCACGGGCTGGGCATCGATTTTTTGCTGGACGGGGCGACCAACCAGATGGACCAGCCATTCGCAGGTGCGATTGGTGAACTGGCGGCTCGGGGCGTGGAGTTCCGGGTGTGCAACAACACGCTGGAAGTGCGCAAAATCAGCCCCGACAAGGTGGCGATGGAAGCCAAAGTCGTGCCTTCTGGCGTGGCCGAGGTGGCCAAGCTGCAGGCCAGAGAAGGGTTTGTGTATCTGCGGCCCTGAGGGGCTTGACAGTCCCACTACACTCTGATGCAAGGGCCCCTTGTGTGGGCCAGTTCTTGACATTTTCAATTGCATCATGGCCCTGATTCCCGCCACCATCCTGACCGGCTTTCTCGGCGCAGGCAAAACCACCCTGCTCAAGCGCGTGCTGTCTGAAGCGCATGGCCAGAAAATCGCCGTCATTGAAAACGAGTTTGGTGAAGAGAACATCGACAACGACATCCTGGTGGCCGACACCGAGGAGCAGATCATCCAGATGAGCAACGGCTGCGTCTGTTGCACCATCCGCGAAGACCTGCGAAGCACTCTGCAACTGCTGGCAGCCAAAAAGCGCAAGGGTCTGCTTGACTTTGAGCGGGTGGTGATTGAAACCACCGGCCTGGCCGACCCGGGCCCCGTGGCGCAGACCTTTTTCATGGACGACGAGGTGGCCGAAAGTTACCTGCTGGACTCCATCGTTACCCTGGTGGATGCCAAGCACGCGATGCACCAGCTTGACCACCGGGTAGAAGCGCAGCGCCAGGTGGGTTTTGCCGATCAGATCTTCATCAGCAAAGCTGACCTGGTGGATGCCGAGGCACTGGATGCACTGACGCACCGCCTGAAACACATGAACCCGCGCGCGCCGATTGAAACGGCGCATTTCGGCGAGGTTGCCCTGACCAAAGTGCTGGACCTGCGTGGTTTCAACCTCAACGCCAAGCTGGACATCGACCCTGACTTCCTCAAGGCCGATGACCATGATCACGACCACCACGACCACAGCCATGGTGACCACGATCATGACCACGGTGAGCACTGTGACCACCCGTCGCACGCGCACCACCACCATCACGACGATGATGTGAAGAGTTTTGTCTACCGTGCCGAGCGCCCGTTCGATCCGGCCAAGCTGGAGGACTTCCTGGGCGCCATCGTGCAAATTTATGGCCCCAAGCTTCTGCGCTACAAAGGCGTGCTCCACATGCAGGGCACCGAGCGCAAAGTCATCTTTCAAGGCGTGCACCAGCTGATGGGCTCCGATCTTGGCCCCGAGTGGAAGCCCGAGGAGCAGCGCCAGAGCAAGATGGTTTTCATCGGCATCGATCTGCCGAAAGACATCCTGGTGCAAGGGCTCGATCAGTCCCTGGCTTGACGCTTCCACGAAGCGACCCCGTCAGGCCGTACAATCGACCGCCATCTGGACTGCCGACCATCGTCGGCCAACTCACCGCACAGCGCGCCCGACAAGTCCGTGTCGGGCCGGTCAGCGGTGGATCAGAGGAGATCCTTCGTGAAAGTCCCAGCCCGTAAGACCGCAGACAAGGCGCTCGAAAAAGAAGCGTTGCCGGTCAAGCCGCGCAAGGCGGTGGCCACACCGGTACCACCGCCGCCCCTGAAAGCCGCGGCGCAACGCCGGGCCGACCAAGCTGCGATGCAGGCCCAGATGAGTCAAGCCGTGACACCGTCGCACGATCCTGCGGCGGCGAAGGCCTCCTTCACTCCGACCCGAGAACGCGCCATGTCCACCACCGCACCCACCCCTGTCAAGAAGGATCTCACGCTGGCCAACAACTGGAAGTCCAAGCCACTGCAGGATTTGACCGACGCCGATGTGCTGGCCATGCCCGATACGGAATACATGAACGACGTGCAGCTGGCGTACTTCAAGCGCAAGCTCCAGCAACTCAAGCACGACATTCTGGTCAACGCTGGGGAAACCACGGAACACTTGCGCGAAGACACGGTGGTGGTGCCCGATCCGGCCGACCGGGCCACCATCGAAGAAGAGCATGCGCTGGAGTTGCGCACCCGCGACCGCGAGCGCAAACTGCTCAAGAAAATCGAACAATCGATCGCTCGTATTGACGCGGGTGACTACGGTTATTGCGACGAAACCGGCGAGCCGATCGGTGTCGGTCGCCTGCTGGCGCGTCCCACCGCAAGCCTGTCCATCGAAGCGCAGCAACGCCGCGAGCTCAAGCAGAAGATGTTCGGCGATTGACGGCCGGCCATGGCCAAGGCAGATCCTCCGGGTGGCTTTCTGTCCAAGGTGGCGCGGTTTGTGCGCCACCCTACGGTTGACTGGTCGGAGCTTGAAGCGCCAAGCACCGGTGTGGATGAAGAGCGCGCCGCGCTCAAAGCTGCCCTGCAGCGCAAACGCCGCAACGATCGGGTTCGCCATCATGAATTGAACACGCTGCGCGAGTTGATGAACCGCCAGCGGGCCGAAGCCCAGGCTGGCGCAGCCGCTGACAGCGCATCGTTGGTGCCGCCTTCGGTCGGGGCTTCCTCGGACAAAAGCCGAACCATCGAGCAGATCGCCCGCATCGAAGAACAGATGGCCGCTCATTGGCAGCAGCGCCAGGGCTCGGGTGCCGGGGCGGGCGCCACCATCCCGGCCAGGCTGGAGTCTGGCGTGACCGTGCCAGCCCACCTGCGGGCGCGTCAGGGCGGCAGCACCACCTTCCCGATGACCATTGACATGGTCACTGAAGATCCCAATCTGCATGCTCCCGACTGGGATGCCGCGCTGTCCCATGCCACCGTGGCCGAAGCTGCCGTGCGTTTTGCCAATGGGCAGGCCGCCGAAGCCCAGAAGGCCTTGCGGGCCCTGATGGCACAGGAAGGCCTGTCTCCCACGGCACGGGCAGCGGCTGTGGTGTTGCTTGACATACTGCACGCGGGCGGTGACCTCGAAGGTTTCGAAGAACTGGCGGCCGAATACGCCGAGCGTTTTGGCGTGCCGGTTCCGGCTTGGCCTCAGCCCAGCGGGGCGCTGAGCGGCGAAACTGCCGCTGCGCCAGCACCTGCGGACCGTGAGACGCCCGCCGGCGGGGTACAGCCTTGGACCTGTCCCATGCTGTTGGATGCCAGCGCGGTGGAGTCTCTGCAGCACTTGACCGCCAGCTCCAACGGAACCAAATGGCTGGACTGGACCCACCTCGTGTCTGCCGATGAACCCGCCGCCCGAGCTTTGTTGCAGGTGGTGGAGGTGTGGCTGGAGCGACCGGTGGAATTCCACATGCGCGGTGCGGCGGTGCTGCGCCGGCGTCTGAAGGCGAGTACGCCGTCGGGGCGCGACGAAAATGACAAAGTGTGGTGGTTGTTGCGCTTGGCCTTGCTGCGCTTGATGCGCCGCCGGGACGAGTTCGATCTGGCCGCACTGGACTACTGTGTCACCTATGGGGTGTTGCCGCCAGAGTGGGTTGAGCCCGTATGCCGGTTCCAGGTGGCCGAATCGGTGCCCGTGGTGTTGCCGGAGTGGGATGCGGGCAGCGCGGGGCCGGCAGGCGAGCCTATTCAGCCCCTGAGCACGCAGTTGGCCGGGCTGGATGTGCACGAGTGGCCGGCGCTGGCCACCACCACGCCCAGCGAGACGTTGTTTCCTGCGCTGCCGTCCACCCAGTCGCTTTGGCCAGCCACCCAGCCCAGTGGGGTGGCCTTGCATGGCGTGTTGACCGGCGACGTGACTCAGGCCTTGGCGGCGCTGGATGCGGCTCTGGTGAACCATCCCGTCGAACAGCCGTTCCGCATCGATTGCCGTTCCCTGCTCCGGGTGGACTTTGCGGCCGCGGGCAGCTTGCTGCAGTGGTTCATGGCCACGGGCGGGCGTGGCCTTCAAGTCGTGCTGATCGGCGTCAGCCCCTTGATTGGAGCGTTTTTCCATGTCGTCGGTATTGACGAGGCCGTGACCGTGCGCCTGCGACAATACTGAGCATGGAACACAAGGATTCTTCGCTTTTTTACGGCACCACCATCGTCTGCGTGCGTCGCCAGACGCCCGAAGGGGTGCAAGTTGCCATTGGGGGTGACGGCCAGGTGACGTTGGGCAACATCGTCGTCAAGGGCACGGCACGCAAGGTGCGCAAGCTGCACCACGGCCAGGTGCTGGCGGGTTTTGCCGGTGCCACGGCCGACGCCTTCACCCTCTTCGAGCGTTTTGAGGCCAAGCTGGAGAAACACCAGGGCCACCTCACGCGCGCTGCCATCGAATTGACCAAGGACTGGCGCACCGACCGCGTGTTGCGCCGTCTGGAGGCGATGCTGGCCGTGGCCGACAAGACGGCCAGCCTGATCATCACTGGCAACGGGGACGTGCTGGAGCCCGAACATGGTCTCGTCGCCATCGGTTCGGGCGGCGCTTATGCGCAATCGGCAGCCAAGGCGCTGCTGGACCACACCGGGCTCAGCGCCGAGCAGATAGTGCGCGAGTCGCTCAAGGTCGCGGGTGAACTTTGCATTTACACCAACATGAACCACACGGTCGAGGTGCTGGCATGAGCAGCATGACCCCCCAGGAAATCGTCTCTGAACTGGACGCGCACATCATTGGCCAGAAGGCGGCCAAACGTGCCGTTGCCATCGCACTGCGAAACCGCTGGCGCCGCCAGCAGGTGGACGCCAAGCTGCGCCCCGAGATCACGCCCAAGAACATTCTGATGATCGGCCCGACCGGCGTGGGCAAGACCGAGATTGCGCGCCGTCTGGCGCGTCTGGCCCATGCGCCTTTCATCAAGGTGGAAGCCACCAAGTTCACCGAAGTCGGCTACGTGGGCAAGGACGTGGACAGCATCGTGCGTGATCTGGTGGACATGGCCGTGAAGCAGACGCGCGAGGCCGAGGTGGCCAAATTGCGCACCCGCGCCGAAGATGCTGCCGAGGAGCGCATTCTGGATGCACTGCTGCCCCCGCCGCGCCTCGGCGACCATGAGCCCGCGCCCGACAGCACCGCCCGCCAGGTGTTTCGCAAGAAGCTGCGCGAAGGCAGCCTGGACGACAAGGACATCGAATTGGAGTTGACCGTCGCGCAACCCACGATGGAAGTGATGACGCCGGCCGGCATGGAAGAAATGGCGGAGCAGCTCAAGGGCTTGTTCGGGCAGCTCAATGCAGGCAAGCGCAAGACCCGCAAGCTGAAAATCGCCGAGGCGCGCAAGCTGCTCATCGACGAGGAAGCGGGCAAGCTCATCAACGAGGAAGAGATCAAGCTGGCCGCTGTGACCAATGCCGAGCAGAATGGCATCGTCTTCATTGACGAGATCGACAAGGTCACCAGCCGCAGCGAGGGCGCCAGCACGGGCGAGGTGTCGCGCCAAGGCGTGCAGCGCGATTTGCTGCCACTGGTGGAGGGCACCACGGTGTCCACCAAATACGGCCCGATCAAGACGGATCACATCCTCTTCATTGCCAGTGGTGCTTTCCACCTGAGCAAGCCCAGCGACCTGATCCCTGAGTTGCAGGGGCGTTTTCCCATTCGGGTGGAGTTGCAGTCGCTGTCGGTGGCCGACTTTGAAGCGATCCTCACGCAGACCCATGCCAGCCTGGTGCGCCAGTACCAGGCTTTGCTGGCCACCGAGGGCGTAACGATCACCTTCACGCCCGAGGGCATCACCCGGCTGGCCCAGATCGCGCACGATGTGAACGAGCGCACCGAAAACATTGGCGCGCGCCGCCTGGCCACGGTGATGGAGCACCTGCTGGACGAGGTGAGCTTTGACGCCACCCGGCTGGAGGGCCAGACCGTCACCGTCGACGCGGCTTACGTGGACGGTCGTCTGGGTGAACTCAGCCGCAACGAAGACTTGTCCCGCTACATTTTGTGATGTGTTGAGCGGCAAGCTCATGCAGGACTTTCAGTCCTGTTTCTAGGTGCTTGTTTTTCTTGAACTTTTAGGCCCGGTTTGCTTTGCAAATCGGGCCTAAGTCTTTGATTTCATTCAAAAAATATCGGATCAGACCTGTTGCGCGGCTGTGGTTTGGTGCTACAGTGGTGAAAAGTGCAAATTAGTGGTGAAAAGTGGGTTTTAAGGTCTGACTCTCGTGTTCCAAGGCGCCTCGTCCCTCAGTCTCGATGCCAAAGGTCGGCTCTCTGTGCCGACCCGGCACCGTGACGTCCTGAGCGCGACGGCCGGCAGCCAGCTCACCATCACCAAGCACCCGCACGGCTGTCTCATGGTCTTTCCTCGCAACGAGTGGGAAAAGTTCCGTGAGCGCATTGCGGCCCTGCCCATGTCGGCCCAGTGGTGGAAGCGCATCTTTCTGGGCAACGCCATGGACTGCGAAATGGACGGCACGGGCCGTGTCCTCATTTCCCCCGAACTTCGCGCAGCCGCCGGCCTCACCAAAGAAGCGGTGCTGCTGGGCATGGGCAACCATTTCGAGCTCTGGGACGCGGACACCTATGCGGCGCAAGAGGCTGAGGCCATGCAGGGTGATCTGCCCGACGCCCTCAAGGACTTTTCTTTCTGAGGCCCGGCGGTGCAAGCGTCCTACACACACTGCACCGTCTTGTTGAACGAAGCGGTCGACGCCCTTCAGGTCCAACCAGACGGTCACTACATCGATGCGACGTTCGGCCGTGGCGGGCATTCGCGGCTGATCCTGTCGCGCCTGGGGCCGGCCGGTGGCTTGACGGTGTTCGACAAGGACCCGCAGGCGATTGCTGTGGCCCGTGACATTGCAGCGGCCGATGAGCGCTTGTCGGTGCGGCACGAGGGCTTCAAGGCGCTCGCCGAGCTGCCGTTGGCCAGCGCCGACGGCATCCTGATGGACCTGGGGGTGAGTTCACCCCAGATTGACGACCCCACCCGGGGATTTTCCTTCCGGCATGACGGACCGCTGGACATGCGCATGGACCCGACGCGGGGCATGAGTGTGGCCGAGTGGTTGGCTGAAGCCGACATTGCCCAGATGGCGGAGGTGATACGTGAATACGGCGAAGAACGGTTTGCTCAACAGATTGCAAAGGCGATTGATCGTCGCCGACAGGAACGGGGCCCTGTTCGAACCACCGCCGAGCTGGCCGAGGTCGTGGCTGGCGCGGTCAAAACCCGCGAGCCGGGCAAGGACCCTGCAACGCGCACATTTCAGGCTCTTCGGATTTTCATCAACGCCGAGCTTGAGGAGTTGCAACAAGCGTTGAGCGCGAGCCTGCGGGTGCTCCGGCCCGGCGGCTGGCTGGTGGTGATCAGCTTCCACTCGCTGGAAGACCGCATCACCAAGCAGTTCATGGCCTTGCACTCCAAAGAGGTGTTTGATCGCCGCGCTCCGTTTGCCACGCCGAAGCCGATGGCGCTGGACGCCGTGGGTCGGCTCATGCCCAGTGAAGCGGAAGTGGCTGCCAACGCGCGTTCCCGCAGTGCGGTGATGCGCTTTGCCCGTCGCACCTCTGCGCCGGTGGAGGTGGCTGCATGACCCGGTTGAACCTGGTGTTACTGGCGGCCGTGTTGGGCAGCGCTTTCTATTTGGTTCACTTGCAATACGAATCGCGCCGCCTTTACGTGGCGCTCGAGCGGGCCCGGTCGCTGAGCGAACGACTCGCCGCTGACCACGAGCAGTTGGTGGTGCAAAAGCGCGCGCAGGCCACGCCAGCGCGCGTACAGCAGCTGGCCACCAACCAGCTGCAAATGCGCCCGGCACACCCTGGCATCACCGAATACGTGAGTGTTCAGGAGCCCAAATCGCCAGTGGCCCCAGGAGCGCAGCCGTGAGCCGCAGCATTGCTTACAGCTCCAGCCCTTTGCTGACCAGTGCCACGCCCATGTGGCGCAGCAAGTTTGTCGTTGCCATGCTGGCGCTGGCGTTTGTGGGGCTGGCCGGGCGGGCCGCGTATGTACAGGTCTTTGGCAATGAATTTTTCCAGCGCGAAGGCGAGATTCGCTTCGCGCGGACCCTGGAATTGCCGCCGAATCGTGGCCGGGTGCTCGACCGCAATGGACAGATCCTCGCCACCAGTGTGGTTGCGCAGAGCATCTGGTCGATTCCCCAGGACGTGGACATTGCCCACCCCAAGCTTGGCGAGGCGGCCAAGTTGCTGGAGATGCCGCTGGCAGAACTGAAACGGCGCCTCACCACGGACAAAACGTTTGTCTGGGTCAAGCGACAGGTGGATGAACCGGTGGCCCTGCAGATCAAGTCGCTGGACATCAAAGGCCTGTACCTGCGCAAGGAATACAAGCGCCAGTACCCCGAGGGCGAGGCTGCGGCCCACGTGGTGGGTTTCACCAACGTGGAAGACGTGGGTCAGGAAGGGGTGGAGCTCGCCTTCAATGAAAGCCTGTCGGGCAAGCCGGGCTCGCGCCGCGTCATCAAAGACCGCCTGGGCCGTGTGATTGAAGATGTGCGCGAAGCCATCCCGCCCATTGACGGGCGCGACATTCAACTCTCGGTCGACAGCAAAATCCAGTACTTTGCCTACCAGAAGCTGCGCGAGGCGGTTGCCGAACACAAGGCCCTGGGTGGCAGTGCGGTGGTGCTGGATGCACACACTGGCGAAGTGCTGGCCCTGGCCAACTACCCCAGCTACAACCCCAACCAGCGCCGCAACCTGACCGGCGAGCAGCTGCGCAACCGCGCCCTGACCGACAGCTTTGAGCCTGGCTCGACCGTCAAGCCGTTCATCGCCGCCTTGGCGCTGGACAAAGGCATGGTGAGCCCTGAAACGCCCATCAACACCGCGCCGGGCCGTCTGCAAATGGGCGGTTTCACCATTTCCGACGTTCACCCGTACAGCGTCCTCACCGTCAATGAGGTGATCCAGAAATCCAGCAACGTGGGCACGGTCAAGATTGCGATGCAGATGCAGCCGCGCGACATGTGGGAAGCCTATGCGCAGGCGGGTTTTGGCCAAAAGCCCCACCTGCCTTTCCCGGGCGCGGCCAGCGGCCGCTTGCGCGCCCACAAAACCTGGCGCCCGATCGAGCAGGCGACCATGAGCTACGGCTACGGGCTGTCGTCATCGCTGTTTCAGTTGGCGCAGGCCTACACCGTGTTTGCGCGCGACGGTCAGATGGTGCCGGTCACGTTGCTCAAGGCCGAGCAGCCGGTGGGCGGGGTGCGGGTGTTCAGCGAAAAAAATGCGCTGGCGGTGCGCAAAATGCTGCAGTTGGCAGCCGGCCCGGGCGGCACTGGCCAGCGGGCGCAGACAGTGGGCTACTCGGTAGGCGGAAAGTCTGGCACGGCACGCAAGCAAGAAGGCAAAGGCTACGCCGCCAAAAAATACCGCAGTTTCTTTGTGGGACTGGCCCCGGTGGACAACCCCCGCGTGGTGGTGGC
>JACCDV010530503.1_pt1 | contig 15125 bp, 9 predicted proteins | sample 7446131 | NCBI WGS metagenome assembly JACCDV01 (sample SAMN15323448, study PRJNA562643) | freshwater metagenome | isolation source: river surface water | place: USA:Blue River Watershed | collected 2017-08-17 | reverse complement strand
TGCTAAGTTCCCTTTATTCTTATTATATTCTATGCATTGTTCATTACATAATAATCGAAATACCGACTTAGCTTTGAGTTAATAATTTTTATCCTTGTCCCTAACTTTATCCCTCCACCGATTATCACTGCCTTTTTATTCCCATTTTATTTGATCTCAGACCAATCACTTATCTTTGTAATCGGTGTTTATAGGGCTCTTTATTCAATGCAGAATTATATACTTTTGGTTGGTCTTTAGTAGCTAAATTGGCAAAGCTTCTCATATCCTCTTGAGACAGTATATATTCCAGGAAATAATTGAAATTTGTATGGTATATAACTCTTCATTTATGGCTGTTGCCATACATCAATCCTCCCAAAGTTAGCCAGGCCTTTATAATTGGTAACAACATCATCCCAAAGGTTGGCGAAATAGTGGCTGTATTCGTTAGTTGAGTCATAGACCTGGACAACCCATGTTTAGTCTGAATCTCCTAAGAGATGCTCGTAATTTTAGGCGTTTAAGGTTATAGATACAGAAGGAATTTGATTGATGAAGCCACTATTTTTATCGTAGTGATCTCGTTTTTAAGGGTTCCCGAGAATCTACCAAGCCTGCATAATTGACTAAAACTTCTACTTGCAAGTATGGCAATTTGGATTTTTATCAGGATGATACTTCAGCACAAGTTTTTTGTATTGTGCTTTAAGTTCACCTTCGGATACCCCACTAGAAGTCTCCAATACTTAATAATAATTGACTTCCCCATCTAATTTAAATTTAGATAGCTTTACATATATATCTTTTTGATACTGAAGTACACCCATAAAAAGGCCGAGGATAAGAATGGCGTAGAATATGGTTTTGCTATCTCCACCCTTGTTTTTATTGCTTTATAGCACTTTTTATAGTTGCTATTTCTACTGTTCTTATTATTATAGTTTTAATCTTTACTACTCTTTCAGTTTCTACAATGCTTTCTTCCTCTATAGCTTCTTTTATTTACGGATTCTTTCCTTTTATTATTTTTACTTTCTTTATTTCTCAAGCCTTCTATCCAGCTATTACTGTTCCTCTGGGGTCAACACTATTTTGGGTTATTACTTTTTGATGGTCTACTTTTGATTTAGTAATAGATGTTCTTTGCTAAAATCGAAATTGAATATCTCTTTCTGGGGTCTTTGATACAAATCCTCTTAGTCCTCCTCCTCATCTGCTTGCTTGAGCAACGATCCCCATTTTGAGTTTTTCTCCACTTTATCCATTTCCTCATCCTCATCAACCTTCTTCTTATTTTTGCGAGGTGGCATGATTTTATTATAGTGAAGAGATGAGCTATTCAACTAATAAGATGATATTGAATATTATTTTAAATAGGAGAATCAGACAATCTCGAAGAAAAGCTTGGGATTCAAAAGCTCGATCTGGGGCTTTTCAATATCGATCACTCCTGCGGGTTGGGCAACAACTCTCTTTGTTGAGATCCTCTCTCCTTTTTTATTGGCTTCTGTCTTTTTCTAACTCATATATCAATTACCTTATCGTTTTCTTTGATACGATTGAGGAAGTCAACTCGAGATGTGGATAACTTGAGGTGCTCAACTCTAATGTGGAGTCTTTTGGGGATGATTCTATTCCTCACCTGCTTGTTGACGATGACGCCGACTGATCGGGGGTTGACGTTGAAGACGGTTCCTGTGCGGCCGTGGTAGTACTTGTAAGGCATGCCCTTGTGGATAGCACCATCGACGACAACATCGACAATATCGCCAATTCTGTATGAGGTGAGAGATTTGGCAATGTGGATGGCTCCGTGCTGCTTGAATCCTTTTCTGAATTTATGTCTGGTTTTTCTCTTGTATCCGTAGCTATGAGTCATCTCACTATGGTAAAAAAATAATAATCAATATTAATATAAAATATTATTTAAAATCCAAACAAACTCACAAAAACATATCATAAATCAATGAAAATAAAGGTTTAAATTTAATTAAGTAACAAATTTAGAAGGTGAAAAAATCAGCTGTCATCAGGCTTTGGAAAATCAAGGATTTTGGAGTCATCCTTTACCTGAGATAAACCATGTAATAATCCTTGATTGTTCTTTTCCTCAGCATTTGTAGATTTTATGTGGTTTCCATGGAAATGATCGATAAGATTTGTTGTGCCCTGTATCCTTGCATAGGCCAATTCGCAAATCTTTTCGCTATTGAAACGATCCCATCTCCTTCGATTAAATTACCTGTAGAAGTCATTAATGAATTTAGTGTGAATGAAGTTTACAAAGGCATAGCCAACATTACAAGAGTTATAGTTGTCCATGGGAAGATACAAGAAGTTGATTTTCATTTTATTGTTTCGGCTTATCTCCTCATAGAGCATTTCCTAGGTATACTTATTGGGAATATGGCGAATCATTAAAGTGGTTCTCCCATCCTCGTCTATCTAAATAAGCTTTAAAAGTTACCTTTTATGGTATTATTTTGTATTCGCAAATTTCATCGTTTAGGCTGTTCTTTTTCTTACGATGGGGTAACTGCCAAGGATACATATACCCTGCATTGCTGTAATAGGCTAGGCCATAGCTTGAAGGAACAAAAAGGCTTTGGATCTATGGATTGAGCTATGATGGAGAACTATTCATCAAGCTTAACTGTAATCCTGCTTTGCGTTATTGTGGTTATTATTGGGTTCTTACACCCAAATTATTGGGATGAGGTGGATTAGCGCGATAAAATGGGTAGTTTTGCTGAGCATTGATGAGATGATGTGGTGAGTGGTTGCTGTTGAAAGGTTTGAAATTACTAAAAATCTGCCTGATTTACTCTTAATCTATTTATTCGTCGCCATTATTTTTATTGTTTTGCTTGGGGGGAGGAGTGGCAGCAGGAAAAACCATGCTATCAATAAGTTAAGTAATGCCCTCGCAGTCAGCATCAGTTAATATCTTACACACCACACTTTCCAAAAAGGCCTTGTCTTGAAATTCAACATGCTCGTATTTCTCATTTTTTGCATTTCTTTTCCTTTTCGATCCATTGCTAATGTTAAGATCATTTTATTAACTCTTGGCCTTGCATTTGTCTCGTATAAAGCAGCCTATATTCTCCGAAGAGGTATCGAATTTGAGCTGAGGATTGGAGGGTTTCAACACTTTGCTCATTGACAAATATCAATAAATAATGTGATCAACAGAAAGTTGATCTTAATTTGATAAAGAAGATAAAAATATACTACATTTATAATTTTAAACATTTTGCAATAGCAACCTAATTTATTCTAATATAATCCCTGCATTCCATTCTATACCACAAACCAAAAATATCAATCGAATACCATAGCAACCATCAAGAGAGTACCCCTGAAGTTTGTCCCTAAAGATGAGATCCTCAATTAAATCGGCGTTGGATTCGATTAAATATAATAGAATACAAAATGTCTTCAATCCGAAATAACAGAACAAATTACCTTTAAACTTCTCTTTAATTTTAAAAGGAATTCAGCTATATCAATTTAATACAAGATGAGCTAAGCAGGGATAAAAAGAGGAGTCGATTAAAGTTGAAAAGTAAAATCTTAATGCCAAATATATCCAAGCCATAATACAGTATTAAAAAGGTTAAATCACTCAATTCATTGTCCAAAAGCTAAATACGTAAGAAATCGAAAACTGTTTAAAGATCGCCGTCGAAAAAGCAAAAATCTGAAAAGAAATTATTTTCGAAGAAATATGAGAGGGACAAAAAGATGAGTAAGCCAATTTTGGCCAAGCCTCCCGAAGCGAACTCCAAGTCAAACAAAAGTATTAAAAGCTGCAATCTTAAAAAACTTTATAAATAGGAGAGCACGAAGCGACTGGAATTATTTGGAAGGAAAAAAAGTAAAAAAGATTAGCATACCGTAAAAGTATAAAAAACATTAAAATCAAATAAAAATAAATCCACTGGAAAATTAAAGATAAAAAAGATTAAGAGTTTGAATGAGTTCGAAAATATCCCTTTATCCTCGATAACGAAGTAGCATCCGAAGCTGGGGCCAAAATAATCCAAAGTAATTGACGAGTATTTTGGGATGGACGATAAGCTATCATCCATCAATTAGCACAAATATGCTTCTAAAAAACCTTCCTCTAATTCAAAACTATCCAAATGTAAGACCAAAAGCAGTAGCAGCATTACTGTAAAAGAAGGAATCAAATTTCCTACAAGAGGCTCCAATAAAAGAAAATGATTTTCATTTTTTTGTATCTATGGCTAATCAATATTTTATAATGCTTTTTACCCTATACAACAGTTTTTGATTGATTTTTTCCCCTTAAGATTAAAGTTTATTGAATAATATTGAATGCTAAGAATATATTTTTGGGATAGGCTATTTTGGGGTAATGCCTGGGATATATTGTATGTATGTATTGTAAAGTGGGATTAAGCTATATGAGTACTATACATTAATAAATAATTGATGTTAAAACTAAGTTCTAAGAAATTAACCATTGACCACTAAAACAACCAGCTAAAATAGCATGTCGAAAAACTTGTCGAAAGTAGCCTTCAATTTACCTAGAATCATAGTAATTAGTCAATTAAAAATTACAACGCCAGTTCCAAAAATAAGCACGGGTTTAGGCAGTCGAAAGAGAGTTTGTGGAATGGGCGGAAAAGAAGGAAAATTAAATAAAAGAAAAGTTGTAAAAGTCTCTCAAAAATAAGCAAGAGTATATCAGCAAGATCGTTAAAAAATGTAAGCAGCATGAGAAGTATTTGGGAGAGAAAATGAAAAAATACCAAATAAAAAAGAAAGCCAGCTTAAGATAGGCTTGGAAACTTTCAGAAAAATACAAAAGTCACTTTGATAATTATCCCTCTCATAATGTTTCCAACGACAAATCCGCACCTAAAATAAAAAACGCAAATTTACTCTCCGAGCCTCACCTGCTGTAAAGCCAATAGTTCTACCCTGAGAAGATAGAGTAACAGAGATAGTATTTATAACCCAATTATGGGAATCAAAGCCTATTGAAAACCCATGGGAATACACATAAAGATTATCTAGTTGACTTGAACCAAAGCGTAAAGCAAATGAATGTTGCTGGATATGAAAACGCATAAATATAGTATTACTAATATCAAAGAGGAGAAAGATAAAAAAGTAGGGTTGAGGATAAATTAAAATAAACCTTCGCGAGATTCAAACAAAACAGTCTAGTTTAGTAGAAGACCAAAATCCAATAGCTTGGGTAGAGGCTGTAGAAAATTGAAAAAAGCAGAGTAATTGTGTTAATATAAAGAAAAGGAAGACAGAGCTGGTGAAAAAGAAAAGATAAAAGATTCAAAATACAATTGAAGACGAAGACAACCAAAATGAGAACTAAAAGAGGAAATAGAAAAAGGATAAGAATAGAGGATAGAGAATCCACAGTGAAATAATAATGAGGGAAAAGAGAGTGCATAATTGGTCCTAAATGAATAAGAACAAAAGATAGTATTAATTCCAAATGCATCTCCAAAACGGAACTCACTATCTATAAGACCAAAAGATCAAATATTTGAAAGCTTCCCTAGCCAAAAAGATAACTTCTTCTGCCATATAAAAAAAGTTGTATTATTAGCGGTTAAATCATTGATCCTATCATAGTATTATAGAATACATTCGGCAAGTCATTAAATTGGGTGTTTTAGTTGGCAGTTTATCGATAACACTCTTTATTCTATGAATTTCAAAAAATAAATAAAACAAGAAAATTTGAATTTATTGCTTAGGTTTTTCACAAAACTGACATTGAGGGAGTGAGTGAAGTTATTGGCTCTTTTCTGATTGAACGGTATATTTAATGTAGGTTTCTACTATGAGATGAGTATAAAATAATAATAGCTGCGTGATGTACTTTCCAAACTATTCTTAATTTTTCTAGCCCAACCTATTAAACGGATGCTCTCGAACGTAATACACACCCATTCACACAAGCTTCCCTCTCATGGGCAACCATGATACAAGCTATTTATAGTTTACATAAACCATCTTAAACAGACTAGTGGCAACATCATCTCCGACAAATCTTCAGAAGGTCAACCCATTTTGCCCTATCTGCTTGAGAATCGTAGAAAACAGCACCTTTTCAAGAACATGCCATATAAGAGATGATAGAAATTATTTAATTCACGAAGAGTGCCTGGCAAATAACCAATCATACGTGACTCAAAGCCTCAAGGAACCTATATAAAATGCATTAGCTGTTGAATAGTTAAGTTCAAATAATAAATATAAATTTTAATTTGGACTGGATCTTCGAAATTTTTATATCGACATAGCATTCATGCATCCAATCAGCTAAAAGAGCTTCATCAAGATTAACAAAAAGGTCCAATTAGTAAAAGACCACTTTAACCTTCATGTCAAAGAAGAAGAATAGGAATCTTTATTTCCTAATATCATCCTTCTACCTGTCAGTGATTATCATGTTCAAGTTAGTCTGGCAGAGATTGGAAAGAAAGAAAATCAGTAAAAGTTTACTAAATACATTTCCTTTAGGAGTTGTAAGTAAAACAAAAGGCTGCTTATAAAATGTGAGGAAATTACTCTATAAGCCGAAGTCATAAGTAAGAAGTAGTAAAAGCTAAAATTGATAGGACTAATGAACTATAAATATCGCTTTCCCATCCATGACTCCATGCCAGTCTTAAGAATACTTAGTTTTTCTATTAATATTCCAAAGGAATTCTAAGAGTCAGATGAAGATTATATAGGAAGCTCAAATATTGTCGAAAAGCTGCTGAGCCAAAAAGAGGATTAGATTAGAACATCCTAGTATAGTCCTATCAAAAACGGTTATATATGCGATCAAACAGCTTTTATCAATCCTCCCAAAAACATACACAACATACATGAAACCAAATATTCCTACAGTTCCAGCTAAAACTAAGCTGAGCAAGTTAACCTCGCAAAACTAATTAATACAAGCTCCCTCGTTTAATACGTAAAAAATAATAATCAGTCAAGATTGTTCCAAGGCTTCTTAGATAAAGCTACTACCTAAGAAATTTAAATGATTATTACGCATGTCAAAAGCAGTCTCATTGAGCTCATTACTCATGAGTATGGAAATTATATGGCTCAAAAGCTATTCAAAGTGTGCTCACCCCTTCAAAGGCTATTGATTCTCCATTAAATATCCCCCAAACTCATTGAACTGATCACTACGAAACAAGGAACGCATACCATTCAAGCCTTCATTTAAAGTTTTACCTTGAATTAATAGTACTCATTAGCATCAATTCAAATAATGCACAATTTTTACGAGTTGTGCCGTGACAATAACTCTACACACTTCATCCAGAAAGTGCTAAAGCTCTTCCCACTGTAGTATACAATTAACTTCTTTCATTACATCACTGAAAACCTCCTTTGTTTTGCCTTAGATCGTAATGCGATGTGTGTTATCAAACAAATGATGAGAAGGCTAAGATAACTTGATGACACACAAAAATAATACAGTCAAGCAATAGACATAGTGCGAAAACAAATTATTTTTAATGTTACCTTCAACGTTGACCAGCTAATCATGGACAAATATGGTAATTACGTAATTCAGTTTTGCTATTAATTATTTTAAACTGAGAAATGTTCAGGGATCACTGAAAGGATATTATCGAAATTCGCATACTACGCGAAGGAAAAGTATTCAAGCGATGTATTATTAAAGTGCATTAAAGTTTATTGGAGCGATAAAAGTATATATCGATCACTGAAGATTATTGACAGCAAATAAATTTCGGAAATTTTCAGAAATAAGGATGGTAATAAGGTGTTATTGTAAATGATGGAGAAATTGTAAGGGACTGAGTTTTGGGACTGGCTTTATGGCATTCTTATTCAGACCGAGCCAACGAAATATTACTATGAGAGATGGGGAGTTTGCCTTGGAAGCAGGAGTGGACAGGTGGGAACTCGATTCGTTGGATTTCCGGAGAAAAGGAAGAAAACCTATAATAAAAGATATTGATAGTATACATTCATCTGCATATTCTAAGCCATTTTGAGTTATGATAAAAGCCATAGATTTAGCAGGTTTAATATATTTTCATGGTTTAATGACCCAAGGCTAATGAAAATCAATATAGTATAGGTATATGTTGTATAAAGGATGAATAAATATTGGTGAGGACGATATTGAATGGAAAGTAGTTATAAATGTTCTATATTATTTATTATTTTCTAAGAAATGGCGAGCTATATAGCACAGGGCAAACAAACTAATTCCAGTGAAGAAGAAGAGTACTACTTCCTCCAGCCTATGTTCGAAAAACTCCCACCCAACGAAATCATATCTGAAAAATACGCACCCGATATAGTCCCTCAAGTGAAGCTTATGTATCTCACTCTAAAATTAGGACAAACAAAGACGAACGCAGAAATAACATTCATTACATTCCGCCCAAGACTAAAAATATTGAGCTCTAGAGTTATGCAGATCTGTTCAATCTATTTGATTTCTTAGGGAAATAGTATGCAGATAAAATTAACCAAGTTGTCTATTTCAAATTCAATAATGCCAAATACAATCTCAGTCCAGAACTCAAACTTCAAACGAGAATTATGCCCGCTTTTTACATACCCTTCCAGCAACTCTATAATACTAATTAAACATATATTACTAAAAATATTGGACTTCAGTTTCCTTAAAGATGTAATAATTGCATGCTGCCCACTGCCAAATACAATCGTGGATGCTCCTTAGATCCAATCTTTTGTTCAAATTACTAATCAGCCAACCTTTTTGCTGCAGTTAGAGTACCTTATTAGGTTATATAGAAAAACCCATTTGAATATGATTTGATCCTTCAAAATGATATCAATAGCTGCCAATCTGTCAACTGGTTTAACTTTTCTGTCTAGTTTTTGCAGCAAGGATACTATAGCTTTAAAATTGTCAACTTAGTAACGATAAACTTATGTAGACTTAAGATATGACAAAGATATACTAAAGAGGAATGAAGATTTCTTATTCCTATCTAAATCCTTTGGCCAATAAGTCAAGTAAAAAGAATGGACAGGGCTGGGGATTTTGTGGATAGAATATAAAATTTAGTAAAAGTTCAATTGAGAGATAATAAAAGAAGGGGTAAAATTATTATTAACTCTATTTCTAGTTTAAGTGCAAGAATAAACACGATATCATCATGTTTGCTTTTGATGTACCTTACAATACTCTTGACGCCTAAGCTTTCTTCAATAATATACTCTTCAAAAAAATCAAGAATATGCTCAAAATAGAAAAGAAGGAATTCGGAAAAACTATTTCAGGCTCCCCATTGGTCTCTTATCAAATATCTCGAAAAAAGTTAAGGGAATCAATCCAAATGACTCCTCCCCAATTTCTATAGACCCAAATCCAGCCAAACAAAAACAAAAGAATCTCCATAAACTTGCTGCCTATAAACAGATTGATAAACAGCATTGGCTAAAATCACAGCAAGAGCATAATAATAATGGGAAGGATATAAGGAGGGGACACTAGTGGTTCCTTTATAATGTAAGGAATGATTGATTACTTATTGGATACGATTGAGTTCTAATCCATGAAGAGAGTATTCGATTTCTACTTCATTCCTTTGGTAAATATTGATGCTGTTAAATATGGCTGTACTGTAAGCAACCTCACTGGAAGTACCTTAAATAAGAGTTGGGCCAATCCACATAAGTATTATCAATCAGAAATATTCTTTCTTAAGGAGTTTCTTAAAGAAATCAATAAAGAAAGTCCTATATCTCTCATCATTAACCTAACTGCTGAAAAATAAGAGTAAATATTTATTTATTTAGTTTACATTCTTCTGTGGTGGGAGTTAAAAATGATGCTGAGGATTCTTAAGACAGCCGAATCTTTCCATTTATTCTAGCGAAAAGAAATAAACACTTTTCTTTTGAAAAAAGTATCTTCTTTAGAAAAAATGAAAATAACTCAATATGCTGTGTTCTAAATGAGCTTTTCTCAAAGGCCTTAGTATACCAGCTCAATGTTTCCCACTTCTAATCATTAAGAAAGTACGAAGATAATTTAATGGTGAACCAAAGTGAAGATTAACTAAAGCAGTGCACACCTGAGATGTATAGAAACTTCGGCAAAGACCTTTTATCTTATTATTTATAGCATGTCAAGCTTTATGACAAAAATGTTTTACTCAAAGATAAATGGGTCAAATAGATTGAGGAAGTTTAAAGCTAAACCAAGAAAAGATCAACGATTTATGTTGATGAACTTGCAGTCGAGCAAAAATTTCCTTAGGAATTTTATACTGTTCAAAATCTTAATTGCCTTTTCCCGTCTGGTTTTAAGACAAGCAAGAAGGTTGTATCTAATAAATTTTTGAACCTCCCAGCGAAAACATTTTAAATGGATCGTCTTGAAAGATCAATTATGAAGTAAAAAGTTTTTAAGCAAACTCCGCATTCAGTAAAAGACTTTATTAGCAAAATCAATCAAACCGAAGGATATTTAAAGCCAAAATTTTAAACAAAAAATGACTTGATAAAAATGTAGGAGGATGTAAACAGTTAAAAGCCAATTTCACTATTTCAAATCGGATAGAAAAAAAGTTCAATCCTTCTCAACTGTCCCTCGAATAACTTGAACTTTTAGCTTTAGGCTGAGGGCAAATTGAAAAGCAAAGCCAGCAAAGAAAAAACCATTCTTGAAAAATAAGTGTTAAAAAAATAGTTGTCGACAAAATTCTTAAAAAAAGTAAAAATCGAAGATACAATTAAGGGGTGGAAATCTAAAGAAAAATTGCAGGAAGTTAAACTAGGATAGTTTTTAAATAATTCATGATCGTAAGCAATTTATATCATAACTTTTAAAATATCTTTAGATAGATCACTTTATTAACTAATACCAATAACCTCATTAACATATTTTCTCAATTTATTAAGTCTTCCGCTTTATTATTGGTGACAGGATCTCTTAAGCGAGATCCTAAAGCATCCCTTTGCGTATTTACACTGATCTATTGGGAATCATAATAAGTTCTTTATGCTGATGAATGATACTAAGTGCCTTTTACTTCATTTCTTATATTTACTCGGGATCTTTAGTTCTGAAAAGCTAATTAACTCTATACTCACGATCTAAATCAAATCCTTAAGAAATAAAAGAGTAGGGGGTTTATGCTCCAGTTGAGCCAGTTCTATTCAGGATGGCCTGATCGAGCAAAGGATTGCGACTATCGTTAGACATAGTGTTTAAATCGCCAATAACTGCCTAATTTGATTCGTTTATGGTATTGTTATTGGAGATAATATGATAGTTGTTAGAAACTACTTATTATTCATGCTATTTCCTTTACATGTTAAAGATCATTAGAAAGATGTCAGGGACTGTTTATACGGTGTAGTGCTATAGTTCATGGAACGTGTATGACACTTAAGGAGATTTTTCAGCGAAGGTGACTTTGCTTCTCTCGATTTCTATGAAACCCATTTAGAATCCGACTTAACGAATTACTGAAATTAGATTGACCTGTCGAGGCAAAAACCCAACAAACAAAGAGCTTATAGTCTTTGAACAATAAATTAGCTGTATTTGCTTAGTTTTTTTAATCTCAACCTTTTTGTTATTATCTATAAATGTGACGATTTCGTGTTTTTCTTTAAGCTTTTTCTTGACAATCCGCCATATTTATGGATTTAGAGGAGTCCAATCAATAAATGAATTAATTTCCAAGCTTATTGTAACTTAGTTAAAATTGAGATAATGGCATTTTTATTGAATATTGCTGATTAGCTGTGATTGATAGTTGATTAGAAATGGATCGCTAGGTTAATGAGGCTGTACACGAAATTTATGAGACTCAATGGTACGAGCTTAATTGACTATAAATCAGTAATAGATTGGTTTAGTGAATAGAATTATTTCCACCTTTATAGATGTGATTGGTACCATTTGGTGGGGACTAAGTAATTGAGGCCTGGACGAACTGCCGGTAACCCTCCTATTAAGCAATTATTCATTATTGACGACTTAATTTATAGTTATAAAGATCGCAAAGCACTAACGATTCACTATTTAATTATATATATTTAAACACATTCGAACTTTGCTTGATAGTCTTATCTCTTTCAAATTAGTCATTAGATAGCCGATTTAGAATGATCAGGAGAAAGATGAATAGATTTTTGGAGCTTCAAAATATCAAGCAAAACCTTATAGTTTTCCAGCGGAAGATATGGAAAAAGCTGAAATAGTCCCTGCTTGAACTCGGAGAGTTTAAGTAACTATCTTTAAATAACCCAAAGGGTGTGATATTATATATTCATGATAGGGAAGATTATTGATTCATGTATTAATTGGCCTAATGCTGATCATTTTAGGGCCAATATACTATTTTGCCTCCGCCTATAAAAAAAATAAATAATCCCAGCTGAAGCTAGCATTATAAATATTATTGCAAGCTTAATTTAATCGGCAAAAGTGTCAGGAACTTTTTGAAAGTATGCTTTTCGCTCAGATGCGTCGACGAATCGGATTCTAAAGTTATCGTATTTTTGATTATTGAAGATATAAATGGTCAATGTATATCCTGAGTATTGAGCAATTATCTTTTAAAAGATCGACTATTTAAAGATTTACTGCTCGGCCGTAAAGTTATCAGTGCCAAGGTAAAGGCTCGATATTTTTTCGTCATACTCAAGGACAAAGATGGGGCGATTGAGCCCTACTTAGCTAATTTGGTTATAATATTTGTTGAGCTCTAATATGTTGATGACACTGGGTTGTCGTATATAGACAACAGCAGGTTAATTACTTACGCGATAGCCCTTTTAAATCGGCGATCCTATAATTGTTCCTATATCTTATGACATTTCTCCCCAAGATATAAACTTAAGATTTGAGAATACATCTTTATTTTTATCAGCTTATTTTTTGTACATCTAAACCTTGTCCTCACGAATAAAAATTTTATTCAAAGGGCCTACTTTATCTATTTTTACATATTTTTGATTTCTAAGTAATTCTTCAATGTTGGGAAAGCCAACCTTGACATTATTTTAAAAGTCCTCAGCAAAAATGATATCAGGGCGGCATTTCTCAGTCGTCCAATCATTCGATTTGAGCACCAACTATCCCATTCCCTAAATATCGATATTCATTATTGTTGGCCTAGTTTGATAGTATTTATGGCAAATATGTGCGAGATTAATGGTAAGAACCTTAATTGGAGTAGCTTATTTTCCACTTGTTCCCACAGGACTAAGAGAGGAAACATCCCCCGCTTAATAAAAGGTCACTACTTCCCCACTAGCATTGCTCATGGCGAAGCTCAATGTTGTTAATTCAGGCTATAAAAGGTTATGGTACCTGGCCCTTTGCTCATTAGCCTAAACAATTAAGCCTTTCCAACCTGTAAGCATGGCTGTATTGCTAGCCTATAGTGGATAATATCCTCCGATATCAATAAAGTACCCATTCTCTATCCCACTAAGATATTTTGCAAATGTCAATGCTTCTGCCTTAAATTGAGCATATATTATTTTTGTTTCCTGCCTCCTTGCTGCGATGAGTAAAAATAGCATGCTTGCCAACAATAATCTTGTAACCATTAATTTACTTATATTAATATTAATATTGATTATATGTAAAAAGACACAAAGTTGGCGATGGATGCTGGATATATTTGTCGTGAGATTTATTCATTTTTCGAGTAATTATTGGATGACCCAAGAAATCAATTAGCGGTCAACACAATTAATTGCAATCCTTGATGCCAGCTAGCTTTTCCCTGTGTAATTTACTCTTTACCCTGGTGCTCTGCTTCATTACTATTTCAGCTAATTCTATAATAGCCTCCAAATTATATCATCATTGTAAAATTGACAAATAAGACATAGGGCAAAGAATAAACCAGAACGATAGTTGTATAAAATTTATTGCAAGCTAAACCTTCATAACTTATTATTAAAGTATTCAAAGCCAAGCTAGCGTACTAATTTATAGGTCATAGCTATCATGAGTCCTCAGTAGTCCAACTCCTCCCCTCCCTTTCTGCTCGCGGGCTGCTCCACTCTCCCTTCTCTGCCCAATCCGCTCGACTCTTTGCTGTACTCTCGCTTCTCAGTGCCTTGGAAGCCGCTGTTGGGTCTGTTGCCTCGGAAGCCTCCTTCTCGTTTGCTGCCGTTGCTCGGTCTGTCGTAGGAGCCTTTGAACTCCCCTTTGCCTCTGTCGTTCGGGCGGCCTTGGTGATAGTTGGGGTTGCCGTGGGTTTTGAAGCCCTCATCTTTCCTGAAGCTGTCTCCTCCCTGCGCACGGCCGAAGGGCGGCTTCCCTCCTCGCGAGCCCTCCCTTCTCTCCTCCCCTTTGTCCTCCCTTTGGGCCCTGGGTTTGGAGTATTTGACCCAAATCATTTTGCCCCCAATTTTGATGCCGTTCAAAGTGGCAATCGCGTTGTCGGCTTCTTTGAGGCTTTCCATCTCAACGAAGCAGAGGACTGAGCCGTCCTCCCTAATCTTTAGGTAAAAGTCAACGACCTTTCCGCAACCGCCGAACATGGCTTTGATGTCGTTCTGATCGGTCTAAGTGAAGGTGGGAGTACGTCGGAAGGGATGCCCGAGACAAAGAGGCGTTTGGTGGGCTCAATGAAGCCTTGGGAGTCTCTGTTCGAACTCGCGGAGTTTGAGCGGCTGCGGCTTCTGTGCTGCATTGAAGTAATTGAATATAACAGTGGCAAAGTGCATATTAATGACCTCCAATTTGATTAGTCTGACCAAATACGACCAAAATGTTTAATATACTAATTTTGTCTTTTCTATGCTGTCATACACAGTTTATTATATTTGCCTAAGTTAGCCCGAAATTTTTTAGTGGGTTATTGATTTATTCGAGATATTTCACAACCTTATTAAAATAGTATATTTATTTTTCGAATGAGATTTTTTACCAATATTGCTTTATAATTAATGGCGAGGATTTTATGTATGGTGCTGTTGTTAGGTGTAGTCGTGGGTCTGCAGGGGAACGCGTTGGTGTTTACGCAGGTGACGTGCATCTACGATATCGGCCGCGGCTCGCTGAAGACGCAGGGACGCAGCTACCAACATTATCTTTCCTCCTTCGCTAAGCTCCTCGAAACATCCTCGAATATGATCATCTTCGG
>JACCDV011142223.1_pt1 | contig 15127 bp, 10 predicted proteins | sample 7446131 | NCBI WGS metagenome assembly JACCDV01 (sample SAMN15323448, study PRJNA562643) | freshwater metagenome | isolation source: river surface water | place: USA:Blue River Watershed | collected 2017-08-17 | reverse complement strand
CCCGCCAACCACGAGCACATCAGTCTCTGGATTTGCTACAAAAATTTCTATTGTCTCACCATCAACTGCTTGGGACAAAATATCTGCTGTTACATACAAACAAAGGCTCGCTGTTAGTGAAATCCCCACCGGACTTGAGGTAAATGCAGCAACGCCATTCGCCCCAGAAAAACCACCACCCACCGTAGAACCAAACTGAGTCTCCGTTCCATTATATGACTCACTAAGACAGTTATACGGGGCGCTTGTATCAAGTTCGTAAAACAATTTAATATTTTTTAAACTATCTTGTGCGTGAATCGAGCCACCTTCAGAAAGAGTAACATTAGTCACTGAGTACGACCCTAAGGCCTCAAGCAAAAAACCTCCACCAAGATACACGTCAGTTCTATCGTTTCTCGTTTGGCTAATTTGAGTACCAAATGAAGTTAATTCGAGCTGTGGTCCAATGTCTGCTACAGTATCACCAATTACGTCAGTGGCGGTCACGTCATACCAACTTATAAACAGACGTTCATACGCCATGATATTCATATCAACTCCATACATATCTGCTGAAGTAGTATCCATCGGACCCTGCTCTGCTCCCCAGGTTGTCATACCATCAGTAGAACGTACCCAAAACACATTGCCGGTTGTAGCGGTTGCAATTGCTGATCTGGCTGTATATCCAACATAAATATCACCATTATTTTGGTCACGAGAAATTGCAACTTGTAAAAGACCACGAGTAGCCAAGTTAGTAAAAATTGCCGTCTTACTAGACCAAGAACCACCTGAATAAACCGCTGTTTTTAAGTCATGATCAGCTGTGGTAAAGGTGTCATTGTCGGTGATATAGGCCAAATAAATATCACCCGTATCAGTGTCGAGCGTCATAGCTGTACCAACATCATAGGTAGTATTACGAACCGCAGCTGCATCAATGGTGGTAAACGCATTCCAAGAAGTGCCGTTCCAAACACTTGATTGAAGTTGGTTGGCGGTACTGCGATTGATCAACATTACGTTACCACTCGCAAGAGGCGCTAAAATACTCCAACTGTCGACATTTCCCTGTGGCGCAGTACCAGGTGTACTCCAGCTTCCTGAAACCCCGCAATTTGTGGAGCAACGACGGAGCTGTGTACCGTTTGCGTCATCAACCACCATAAACAACGTCCCATCGGTTGCTTTAGTGATGCTATTTTCATTTGTTCCGGCCGCAAAAGTACCAGCCAAACCAGAAGCGGCAGTGACAGCAGTTGCAAGCAAGAGAGTGTCAGCGGTTGTATCGAGTCGATTATAAAACAACTCATCATTACCAGTATCAATGGTCGAGATATGAATAAACGAACCAGTATCACCTGGTGTCCACTGATCGTACCAAACACTAATACTGATACAGTCTGTCTGTGTATCTACCGCCACCGCCGCATTCCACGAAGTCCCGCCGTTAGTTGTCTTACGGTACACACAGGTACCAGTAGTACTTCGATAAAATTTATAACCAACCAAGTCACTCACAAAGACAGTTGAAGCTGCAGACTGTGTATGTACTGCCGCCGTAGTGTTAGGTGCTCCTTCAATAATCACCTGAGCTGCTTGTGCGGTATTTGGAATCAATAAAAAAGCTGCTACCAGCAATGACGCTGATGCTTCCAAAATAAAAGACAAAAGCAGCACAAACGAAGTGCTCAGCTTAAGCATAGACAAGATACCCGGGACGTTCATAATTTCCGTTCTCTCTATTGTACACGACCGAATTAGGTATTTAATTGCTGTTACCCACCAAATTATTCAGGAATAACGAATTCCACCACTTCGCTCAGTTCTGGCAATAGTTGAGGGATGACCGCTTCTAACTCTGTCGCCTCACTTGTAGCTGCTGGTGCGATTATGAGATCGGTCGGAGTGACAACTGTTGGCTCGGACGTAGTCGGCATGGCTTCTGTTAGATCCAACACGGCTGCACTAGAACTGGCTAAGCTAGCAGGAGGAGTACTCGTGGCCGACACAACACCAGGTGTACTTCCAGCCACAACCTCTCCTCCACTCAGTTCCTCAATTTCTGACTTACCACTTGGTTTATTTTGAATCAATGCTCTTGTTTCTCCAGTTGAATCACTATTCGGCAAATCGTCCGGGAGATTACGAGGTAGTGTATCGAGGTCAATAAACTTTTTAGCAAGCAAATCATAACCCTTTGTCACTATATCGCCATTCGGACGAATTGAGTCGTACACAAAAACCATACGTGGGTTTGCGACTGACAAACCGTCTGGATCTTCAATACTGACATACGTATCGGTAGTCAAATCATACATTTCAATCGTACGGTCATTAACCTGATCATGACGATTCCAAACGACTAAAGTCCCGTGAATATACGGGGCAACATTGTGACTTGTTGTTTTTGTAAGTTGCTTCTCACTTTCACCATCATGCAAAATAATATTCCATCCGCCATCCACCCATCGTTGCCAAACGGTATAACTTCCTTGACGATTTGGTTCCATATTATTTTCCGCTGTTTTTGTCAAAATTGTCTCTTGACCAGTATCAATTTCATAAGAGACGATCTGATAGCGATCATCAATGAGTCGCTGCCAAACTATAGTATTACTATTTTGGTCAAAAAACGGGGCGGCATCGTCGGTTTGGTTATGAGTGACCTGGAACTCTACACCAGCTCTTACAAGAAATATTTCTAAATCACCGTCCTGGTCAGGAGCAGCAAAGAGGGCGTCTTCAAGATTATTCTCTTGTGGCTTTTGACAGTAAAATGAGCCCGAGGCCAGCTCTGTACATTCAGCTTTATTAAAAGAAAATGAATCATCACTATACGCAACTGCCACCACCTCACTCACTACCTCGCTACTAGTCGCATTATCTTCGGTAATAAAAATATCATCACTTCGATCACTATCAGTATCTTCAGTATCAATCACCCCTTCTGGTTCTTCTGCAAATGAATCATCAAGAACAGGACCATCATCAATGGCTGAGTCAGTGTCGCTTTCAATTTCTTCTAACAAACCAAGATCCACTTCAAGGTCTTCTGCCTCCTCCGGCAAAGACTCAGTCACAGCGACGTCAGTAAAAGTCGATTCTTCCTCTTCAAGTAGAGTAATAGCTTCTGAATTAACTTCTCCAACCAAAGTAGCTTCTCCGCTCTCAATCACAACACTTTCCACTTCAGTTAACGGCATCTCTGTGTTTGCTCGTGCAAAATCAGCTCCTTGAAAAAAGAAGGAGAGACAAAGCAAAAGAACAGCCATCGTTCCGAGACGACCTTGGTAAACCATGCGGTACAGTGTGAGATTCTTTTTTGCGTTGTAACTAATCGAATTTGACGCAACGTCAAAAACACCTGTCATTGGTTTTTCGCGACTTTTTGCGGTTTTATTTGGAATTTTTCTACTCATCCTATACAGCCATTTGTAGCGGAAGAAAGCCTAAATCCCATCACAATGTAATATTAACAGTTTTATTCCACTGTTTTTAACACTTTATCAACAGGTTTTTGCACTGTTTAGAAAAAAGATTTCGCCAGAATTATTGAAAAATCAACAAAGTTCATCCGACCATCACTATTAAAATCGTAGGTAACATCCTTAGTGTGCCAAGACGCCATAAACGAACTAATGTCTCTTAGGGTAACCTCCCCATCACCATCAATATCTGCGGTAATTTTAACGCCAATATTTGCTGTAATTTTTGCCGGATCCTCATTCTCGTCATAAATAACAAAACTCTTTTTTGAAGCATCGCCTATACCAGTCACACTAACCGGAGTCCCCTTTCCGTCTCCAGCTAAAAGCTCTGCATTTTTAACCATAAACTCAGTCTTGCCGGTATACTTCGCCTGTACTTTAATCGTCGCAAGGAGGTGTTCACCGATAAAGCCGCGTCTAAAAGTCCCGCCACTAAGGGCTATGGTGTTAGTGGTAATTTCTGGCTCTTTTGTCCAAATTGTCAGGACTGATTGCGCCTTGTCTACCGACAAAACTTCAATCGCCTCCGGAAGATACTCGATAGTTACATCTACAGCATTAACTGGCACATGCGCATTAGCATAAATGTCAATTGAAAATCTTTCCCCTTGAAGCACGGTAGTGGCTGAGGGGGCAAGTCGAATAAAAGACCCTTGTGTAGCAATGCTCTGGGCACCTAAAAAAGCCAAGAGCCCAAGGACAAGCGGGAACATCTGTCGCACCGTCGAAGACTTTTGCCGTGGCAAAAGTCTAAAAAAACGCGTAACAATGTTCCCGATTAATTTCATATTGCCTGCAAGTCAGTACGGAGCACTACGACTTCTTCTGTGAGAGCAATCATTTCTTCTCGTAGCGTCTGTGCTGAAGCTCGGATATTCTCTACTGTCACTGAAGTGGCTGGTACATTATTTCGCAATGCGACAATAATAGCCTCCTGCGCATCAACTAACCGCAAAAATAATTCACTAATAGCTTGTTCTTTTTTTGCTAACTCTACCCATTTTTCGATATTGATTGCATTATGAGCAACACCAATTGCAGCTTGTATTTCAACAAAACCAGCCAGCGACCTAACCATTTCGGCCTGGATTGTTGTCATCATTGACCGACGCTGTGCCGTGACCGATCCACAAGACGAAAATAGCCCATGCAACTTTGCGACATCTGATTGTGAAAGCCCCTTTTCAAGCGATGACAGTAATGAATCGTACTCCACCATATCAGCCACCGCACACTCAGGCAGTAGGAGTTCCACTTCTTGGGTTACCGCACCACGCGCCAATAGTTTAGTGATTTCAAGTAGTGACTCACTCTCGGCGGCAATCTTTTCTTCAACTTGAGTATTTAAATTTTGCAGACGTTTTTCAATCACAAAATGACTACCGAAATAAACAACCAAAGCACCAATAATCAAGCCTGCTGCAATTACTTTTCGATTCATACCGTTATATTTATTCAGATAAATTTGAATTTACTTTATTCACCAGCCGATCAACATCTACTACTTCTTTACTGATTCGAACCCTTGCATCATAAAACGCTTGTTCGATTTCCGCAAAAGTTTGTTCTTCGAGCTTGGTGAGTTTTTTTGTTTTTCGTGACTCAGCCACAGCCAGCTTTTTTTGCTGAAGTAAATTAGCCACCGCATCAAATTCTCGACTAAGCACCGCCGTAACTTCAGATGATTCTTTAGAAACTCGCTTCTTAAAACGACGGTAATAGATCACCACAAACCAAACTAATGCAACCAGGCCTACCGACAACGCCAAGAGCGGAATAACCACCGACAATACACTTACAATCATTGAACCAATTCGAATAAATCCTGGTTGCTGTACAGCAATTCTAATTGATTCTGAGACATCTGAATGGGCTCCATAGGTATCTGTAGCCTTGGCAGTAACTATGTAAACACCACTTTGAAATGTTCCACTTGGTATCACAGTAAATACCCCATCAGTGTCGGCCGTGACTGTATACGTAACAGGTTCAGCACCAGATCGCTCTACCAAAACCTCTACAATCGAGGATGGACGCGTCTTCCCGCGGAGGACCGGAATAACCTCTTCATTTATCTCATTTGGATACTCAGTAAAAATGGGTCTATCAAATGACGAAATAGTAAATGAGTGAGTAGCAACGAGTGAGTTCCCAGCCTCATCAAAAGCTTCAATAATTACTGTATGGTAACCCGGCTCTAAGCTAGGCAATGTAATTTTATTAGACTTCTCAGTATCTATAAATTCAAACGCCTCCATTGCGTCGATTCTCACCATGTAGCGAACAATATCTGACGTAGCATCTGTTGCTTTTAACAGTATCGTTTGAATTGGATTTGCGTAATCAGCTTCCGGCAAAGCCTCAACCAAAAACTCAGTTGGTTTTTCGGTATCAATAGCGAGACGATAATGAGTGACTTTGCCCCACCCGTCTTCATTCTTAAACTGAATATGAAAATACGAAACGCCTTCAGGTAAATCTGTTAGTTCAATACTGCTAATTGGTGAGTCATAGACTTTTGTTGGGACAGTCGAAGCACTTTTATCAAGCAAGGTACGAACAGCTGTCACGTCAGCTGGTAGAGACCACGCTAAGCGTGCAACTTTATTAGTAGACCAAAGACTTGAATCTTCATGAGTATCAGAGGTAATTTGTGGTGCGGAAGGAGTATTCGCAGGAGCTACATACTCCACCACTACTTCAGGCTCGGGTGTAGTTGAGAGCGCTTGAATGGTGTAGGTTCCACCACTCATGCCTGTCAAAACGTTAGTACCCATTCCATCATTAGCCAACACTGAACCACCAGTCAGAGACACTTTTGGTGCCCCGGCTGCTTTAGCTCTAAAGGTAATAGAGAAGACAGTTCCCGAACTCCCAGTGTAGCCAGACGGTAAACCGCCACTGAAGCTTACTGTCCCAGCGGAGTTAGAGTATGTTGGCTCTGTTACCCAGAGATTAAAAATAGACGATGAACGATCAACCGAAACCACTGAGAGCTCATTGGGATTAAATTTTACCGTACCCTCAGCGGCATTTACTGGCTTCCCGGCCGTATTAACCACCACTCGCACAGAAAATGTATTACCAGCTGTATACACTCCAGTTCCTGGAGTTACCGAAAGTGTCGCCGCCATCAAAACCGTCGGCAAGGCCGATAGTATGGTAAGTAGTGCAATAAAGAACAGACGCATGGTTAAATTTTATGAATTAGATATTTCTACAACGTCAGTTTGATTGAGAGTCTGCCTGCGTCTGCGGTAATACCACCAGACAACAATCAACACAACGATACCAACTACAGCGAGGAAGGTCATGAATATGTACGTGTAGAGAGCATTTCGTGAGAGACTTTGTTTTGACTCTTCAGGAACATAAACAGCAATGTACTCATTACCTGCCTTATCAACCGCCTTCACCTGAATAGTACTATTGAGCGTTTGATCACTAAGCACATACTGTGTTGCATCAACTCTCACCCAAGGCACATTGGTTGCCCCCCATTTAAACTGACTGAATTCAAGTACTGACTGCTCCATCACTTCGTAGTGACTTAGTCCTGTTTGCTTATCGGTTGTACTAAAAACGATATAGTACTTTCCTCCATACGTAACATCATCACGGACAAGCTCAATACTAAATTCTTCTGGAGGAACCTCATCTTCACGAACAGACAAACGCCAATCATCTTTCAATTCTGAACCAGGGTCTTTTGATAACGTAAAGGATGCAGGCAAAGTAATTAAGGGCGCCCGAGTACCTAACCCATCATTGAGAAGCACTTGCGTTTCTGGCGCAAATTCTATCTTCGCTTCAGGATGATCAGAACCACCAACCTGAAGTCCAGGCGAGCGAAATACAATATCGGCAACAATGTTTGTTAGACGCGGATCACCATCTACTCGTGCGCAGTACCCGTTTGGAATTCCTCCAGCAAAAGTAATCGTTCGTTCTTCTTTATTAATTACAGGCTGCTCGAGCCACACATTAAGAATGGAACGTCCAATCGAGACATCAACTGGCTGTATGTTGTCAGAATAAGTCAACACAGCATCAACTGCATTTATACACTCTCCTGCCCCCTTGTCGGGCATTATACGGACTGATGCCGTAATTGAATCTCCGCGATTTAAGGTTGCAACCCCGGGGTCTAAATATAAAGTTGCCGCCTGTACTGTCGTACCAAAAATAAACGTCCCAAGCACCAACAGTGCAAGCCCAAAGAATTTCATACTAAGAGTATATCAAGTAGTTTGCTCTCATATACTAATTTTTGTACACAGACAAACAAAAAACCCGTCTCGTGGTGGGAGATAGGGTTCTTTGTGTTATAACTCCAAGCTTAGAGTCAGTATTCGGCTAGAATACTGGTGTTGCTACGTATGTCAGCGTAGCGGTGTAATCGTCTCCTGCTTCTTGCAAAGCAGTTACTTCAACGGTATACCCAACACGAGTGATACCTACTCCAGCAACAGCTCCATCAACTGGACCGCCGTTACTGAATACTTCAACTGGTGTGGTTGAGGCTGAAGCATACTCAGCTGCACCAAAGTAGTCAGAGTCATCTGAGGTAAGACCCCAGTGTCCGTAAGTATTCTCGTTACCGAGAGTCTTGGTTGGACTTGCCCAGGCTACTGGTGTGGTTGTGTACGCACCATCTGCAAAACCATCAATGTCTGCTCCAGTGGCTGAAACTAATTGTCCATCAGCTTGTACTGTAACAACAAATCCATTTGCTGCGTTTGTACTTACTTGTAGATCTTGCGCAGCAGTTGCTGGTGTATCTACAGTTAGTGTACCAAACGGCATGGCAGTTGAAGTTGAAGTACCAGTTGTTGTCTCTGTGTTTACAGACTGGTTGGCATTTACTCCTGTTACAGTGAAGTTGAAAATAGTTTCAACGGCGGCAGTAACAGTAACAACATCTACGATTGCTACACGAGTGGCTCCCGTATCAGTGTTTCCGACCGCGACAGTAATCTCGTATGAGCCTACTGTTGGATTAGTGATTTGGTTTGAACCAGTACCGCCTGTGGTGGCGTGGGTACCGATTTGGATAGTTACCGTTGCGTTAGCACCGATAGTATCTGAACCACTTTCGATATCAATGGTAGTTCCTGCAGCGGTGACGTTCCAGTCTGCACCGGAAGCAGCACCATCAATCAAACTTTCTTCAGTACCGTTTACATTCAAGTCAAGATCTGCCGCGACGAGAGATCCAATACCTGCAAAACTTGTTGTACCAAAATCAATTGAGATGATTTCACCAGCTGCAAGGCCGGTTGGTGTGACGAATGACAGTGTGTGATTTGACACTACACCCGGCTCAGAATCTGAGAGGGTGTCACTGAAAGAGATGACATTAGCAGCTTCTGCCTTAAAGGCTGATACCCCTGCGAACCAAAGAATGATTGCAAAAGTAACAACTGCGGTGATTGCTTGGAGCAACGAGAACGTGTTGTGCGTTCTTTGCATATTGCTCTACGTTGTATTAGTCCTGGTGCTTAGTTACCCTATCGCGACCACGCAACTAAATGAGCTTATACTCATGCGGAGAGTAGGTCTCCACTCCCGCCCTCCTATAAATGCGCTCCAAAACATACTTACTTTGTAACACTCGGCTGAAGTGCCCAGCTACAACAAAAGCTGCAACTGCAGTAAGACTAATTGCTTACCTCCAAAATAAGTACTCCTTCATTGTAGCGTATCAAAAAAAATAGAAGCGAAACTTATACACAAAAAAACGCACATCATGACTCATGATGTGCGTTTTGATTATTTTATCCGCTCCTCAAAGTAACTACTATGGTTAAAAATTATTTACTTACCCTGTCCAGTTAAACAATAATATTGAGAAGTCTTCTATACCAACTTTTCCGTTACTGTTTATGTCAGCCGGTGGATTTGAATTTCCTCCGCTTGTACCCCACCAGAAAATCAAAATCGAGAAGTCAATAAGATTAATTTTCCCATCTCGATTCAAATCAGAAGGACGTGTCGCTTGACCATTCACACCTACAAATAGCTGCAAGGCAGAACTGAAGCTACTTTGTGTCTGAAGTGTTGTTCCAGTGACAGAACGGGCCTTAAGGGTATGCTCAGCCACTCTGAGCGTGCCAGTGTTGAGGCTAAGTGCCCAAGCACCATCAGCTCCAGCCGTTACTGTCTCTACACGCTCGCTATTATTGATATGTAGTTCGATTTTTGCGTTCGGGACTGACTGTCCGCTCACAGTCACCACATCACCTGGATTTACATTCTGCGACGAGAGTCGAAGGGTCGGCGGAAGAATAATTCCACTGATGTTAGTGACCGCACCCTGCGTCACATCAAACGTTGTATTGAAGGTAATCGAACGAGTACCAGAAGTATCCATCGCCCAAAATCCCATCGAGGCCGTCCCGGGCGAAGCGTCAGTTGAGAACTCAAATCGTCCATCACCTGAAGCACGAACCGTCCCAACATTCTCCGTGTCGAGCAAAATGTTGATAGTTCTGCCTGGGTACGCAATTCCGGTAACACTCACAATCGTATCACCAAGATCTCGCGCACTTCCTCCGCCGCCGCCTGAACCACCTCCAGAAGTACCACCGCCACCAGAACCGGCCGGCTCAACCTTACATAGAGCCGAACAAAAGTCTAAGTCATCATTATTACCGTCGTCACACTCTTCACTGTAGCTTGTTTGCAAAATTCCATCCCCACAGTACGGTCCCCAGTTACTAATTGGACTACACTGACGACCTGCAATAGTCGTACTGTATAACCCCAGTTCCCCAGGCACATCACACTGCTCTGGATCATCAACTATTGAGTTACCACAAATACTTAAAATGAGTGTAGTGGTCGCTGTACCCATCGTCTCAGCTTGTCCGTGTGGCGTAAACAAAATGACCAGCAGAAGCCCAAGGGTGAGTTTAGCTGCGAATAAACGCATACTGTTATTCTCGATTACGTCTTATTTGTCGTCGGTTGTAGAAGAAATACAAGATAACGATAACGAATGCGAGAACTGGAAGTATGAGTGATATCTTATGTGGAATTGAAAGTCCTGAAAAACCAAAACCAGCTTGCTGTAGTGAACCATATGGTTGAATATTCAAACTAATCTCTCCTTCTTGTTTCACTTCCTCGTCATTATAGACACGGTAGCGGGCAATGTAATTTCCTGCCGGCAGTCGTGTTGGCACAGACGCCATAACCTCCTCAGTAGCGTATGGTGCCACTTCAGCTATATTGCCAATATTCTTAGTCTCTTCAAGTAAAACTTGTCCAGCAAAATCAAAGATGCGGAATTCGACCTCAGATGGTGCAATATCGACGTTACCGGTATTCTCGAGCAACATTGAAAAATTTATCTTACCCGGGAAATATAACCAACCAATTTTTTTACCTTCATTCAAATCAGAAACTCCAATCTTACGAATGCGAAAGTCTTTAATTTTTTTATCGATGACTGTGAGTGCAATATCAACTTGAGCACCAAGTGAGATACTCACCGCCCCTTCAGAGACCTGATTATCGTCAGGGACAGTCTTAATACGAATAACGCCCTTATAGTCTCTAAACTCAGCGTCTTTAGGAATAGACACCTTAACGGTCATTGGTACTTTTTGTTGACCACGTGGAAGCGGTATTGATTCACCTTCAACAATTTGAATCCAGTCAGATAGTTCTGGAGCGTCAATGGTAATGAGAGCCTTTTGCGGCGCATCAGGATTTCCACGCACTAAGAGAATTTGTTGCTCGTAGGTTGAGTTACGAGTGAGACTCGTATTACGCACATACGGCGGAGTGATACCAAAACCAGCTCGAGCAATTTCAGTCGACAAGACAAAAAAGAGCATACATATGCTGAAGAGTTTTTTCATAACATTTGCACGAGTATGGCGCACTCACTAATTATCGAAAATAAGTTAACAAAAAGCAACAGCCACTGTATGGATAACAGTGGCTGTTGCTTTTTACTTCTATTAAATATTACCAGTAGGCTGCTCCTGAAGTGACTGCATAGAAGGTGTTTAGACCTGTGTATGCACCAGCAGTGGTAATTTCTATCGGAACTTCGATACCCCAGTAAGTAGTACCGCCATTTGGTGTTGTTGTTGAGATTGTCTTAGCAACACGTAATTCAAGTAACTGAGGGGTTGATGATGAGAGGTCAAAACCTGAGTTATATGATACTGAGCTTGTCGCAAATTCTTGCTTGAAATCTGGAATAGTTGAACTGGCAGAGTTTGCACAAGGACTACCAACTGAAAATCCTGGACACATTGCTTCACCTTCAACGTTCTGGTTAAGGCCAGTATTACCCACCGAGAGAACTGTGGTGGTAGCATCGAGTAATCCGGTATTTTGACCCGGCTCAAGTGCACCGTACGGGATCTCAGCGGTAAGGAGATCGATGGCTGGGAAACTAAGAATATCAATTGGTGTTGCTCCTACTGTCATTGTGCCAGTTGCATTATTGTCATCAACTCCTGCAACAGCAGCTGACCATGTATCAGCATTATAAGGTGAAGTAGCGTCAGTTGGGTCAGCTACGAACCAAAGTGGGAATGTACAAGACCAAAGTTGCGTAGGGTCAGTTGGACCTGAGCAACTTGTTGTTGATGCTGTACATGATAGATTCCAGACCGCAGCTGGTGCTCCACTTGGATAGCAGTTATTCGGATTGTAGGCACCTGCCAAACCGGTACAGGTACTTGTTCCAAATGAAGTTCTGTAGAGCGATAGTTGGTATGAAGTCATTTCATCTCCTCCAAGAGCATTTTCACAACTATTGGCATCGGTAGTCTCAAAGTCTAGTGTATAGCCAGTTGTTTCTCCTGCTGGTACCGAGAGTGAGATATTACCGCCACTATTGATTGAAATAAATCCAGAGTTAACGGTCGGTGCGACATTGTTGACGGTAAAACCTTCGTTTGTTGCATGAACTCCTCCTTGACCACCGTGATTGTACTGGTCAACTATAAACACGTACGCATCGTACACATCGTCCTGAACTACCGCTGGCAGAGTGAAGCTAGCAGCAGCGCTAGAGGTGACACCAACTGTTGTACTTGCGAGTACTCCACTCACACAACTACGAGTAGCTGGAACAAAGTCGTTTCCATTACATACATAAAGGAAAATGTTATCAGGGCCACGAACGACGTTTCCGTCAGAAGAGGTTGAGTTAAAAGTAAGGAGTGCTCCAGGATTTACTGGCGAGTTTGACGTCACGTTAGTTAACGTTGGTCGGAAGTTGACATGGAATGGAGAAGAGTTAGTAGCATTTAACCCTTGAGAGTATGTGTTGTTACAACGAGGATTCACTGGGTCATTATCACAGACCCAAGCAAACCATGGCAGTACCTCACCAGTGAAAGCACCAACTTCTGTAGTGGTAGTTGCCACTCTCGCTTCGGTACTTTCTACTGTAGAGGTAGATACTCCCCACTGAACTCCGCCGTTACAGTATGGCTGTCCAGATACTGGAATAGTTGGAGTCGCACTAGTACTACAGACTATCAAGTAGTATGGTGCACCACCGTTATTTTCAGCAACAGCAGTCCAAGAAATTTGCGTACCTGAATTGGTTGGTGAAGAGGTTGAAGACTCAAACTCTTCATGTGCCAAGGTAATCCATTGTGGCGGGGTATTCAAAACCGTAATGGTAGTAGTGGCTGTTTGAGCCTCAACCTTTAAGAGCTCAGTCTTACCGGCATTAAATAAGAATACAAACGCAAAAACAAGTACCCCAGAAATAGCCGCAGCAATGGTGATCTTGCCGGCCGTCTCTATGTACTTCGACTTTCCTTCTAAGTTATACAACATACTAAAATGCTACTTTATAAAATTAAACCTCGTATTCTATTGTAACTAATTTATTAACTAGTTAGTAACTACTTATACACAAGTTTATCTACAGATTTACTCATAACGAATTGCATCAAGAGGATTGAGTGTAGAAGCTCGTCTTGCAGGAAATACTCCAGTTAAATAACCTACCGCAGCTGAGAAAAGAGCGATAAACAACAGGAAACCAATCGGAAATGAAAATAAAGTTACTGCCTGTCCCCCAAACTGTCCTGCAACGATATTTAAAAATAGATTAACGGTAGCACCGAGCGCCACCCCCATCACAATGCCACTAACACCACCCAAAAAGCCTACTACTATAGATTCTGAGATAAATAGATTTTTTACGTCTTTTGGTGAAGCGCCAATTGTACGCATAATTCCAATTTCTTTTGTTCTTTCAAGAAGCGTCACAGTCATAGTATTGAACATACCGATCGCTGAAACGATTAGCGCTATACCTCCAAATGTCGCTAGTACAGCCTGAATACCTTGGAAAATTTTTGATGCTTGCTCCACTGTTTTTGAAAGTGCAGTTACTCGGTAACCAGCTTCGATGAGTCGCTTCTCAACAATAGGCAAATTTTCATTTGTATTTACACGAACTTGAATTCGTTCATACTCCTCTATTCCCACATGGTTTGAGAGCTCAGGGAGCATCATCATGGCGTTGAGGACACCTTCTTCTTTTGTGATACCGCGTACGGTGTACTCCTTATCAATCACCACCTGATTTACATTACCGGTACCATCATCAGCTGGAACAAGTAATTTAAAAGATACTTTCTGACCAATAAACTCTGCTGGATCCTCAATTCCAAATAGCTTTAACACGGCTGGAGAGAGCATAATAGTATTTGTATCTCCACCCTCTTCATCTGTAAAAACGTCTCCCTCAACAGCAGTCACACCAGCGTAGCGCAAATATGGCGGTTCAACTCCTTGAATAAACACGTTTCCAGTAAGACCTTTATAGGTAATCAAAGCCGGAAAACGAGCCAAGGGCGCAGCATCAAGAACTTCAACATACTTTTTAAACGTATCCACCGTCTCTGGTGTAAGTTTTAGATTTTGCGCACCAGTTGCAGAAACGCCAAGAGAAAGCAAAGTCTCGCCGAACACAATCTGCTCAAGAATAATTTTTTGCAGTCCAAACCCGAGACCCACCAAAACCACTACCGCCCCAGTCCCCACTCCCATACCTAAAATTGTGAGCCAAGTTCGTAGTGGATTGGTTTTGAACATTCTCGTTGAAAGTTGAGCCAAGTCTTGAACACGCATAGTAATTTAATAATTTAAGACTAGAGATAACTAGTTTTTGTAACTAACATCAACACCTTGAGCAATAATTTTTTCAAAATAGCGAGTCAGACTATCTGCTTCTCGCTCATCAAACGACAAACCTTTGGCACTAACTCCGCGCATCAAACGCGAATTAAATTCATCAACCTCACTCACGCCAGTTACGCGATCAGCAATCATTTCAGACAGGTTTTCATTCTGCTCTTTTGAAAGCTTCATACCATATGCCAGCAGCATATGATCACGTAGGCGCTCTGCTAATTTATGCTGACTAAAAAATACATCACTATTATCCTTTTTAGCTCGAAACCGCCTGATATCATCAGACTGGAGCATCAGTTTTTCTGCTGTATGTGCCATACGCCGCGCTTCTTTTTCTTCAATCTCCACCCCACCCTGCTCTATTTTTAGAACAAGAGCTCGAATGAAAGTATCTTTATCGATTTTTCCTTTAATAAAAAGAGCGATAGCATGTTCAAGACGTATAAGCTGATCATAGGTATAGTTTT
>JACCDV010758214.1_pt1 | contig 15129 bp, 9 predicted proteins | sample 7446131 | NCBI WGS metagenome assembly JACCDV01 (sample SAMN15323448, study PRJNA562643) | freshwater metagenome | isolation source: river surface water | place: USA:Blue River Watershed | collected 2017-08-17 | reverse complement strand
GCCATCCAAAATCGGCTTCAATTGTAGCGTCACATCCGCATCCTCTGCTGCATATTCCTTGATATCTTCCAAGGCCACATCCCGCATGTTTCCTTGCTTAATCCCTTTTTTACCAATCAATGTCTCGATCGACAAAGGTTCATAATTCAAGTAAGCCATTGATAAAGCATCCATGTTGTGCCGCTTTTCGGGTTCGATGAGGTAATGGGCCAACATGGTGTCGTAACTGCTTCCTTTAATTTCAATCCCATAATTCGCCAAGACACTCAAATCATACTTGATATTTTGAGCGACTTTCTGAATGGCCTCATTGGCAAACAAATCCTTAAACAAATCGACCTGAGATTGCGCCTCCGCTTGGTTCTCTGGGAACGGAACATAGAAGGCCTCCCCTTTGCGATAGGCAAAAGACATCCCAACTAATTCCGCCTCTACGGCCGTTAAACTCGTGGTTTCCGTATCGAAACAGAAAGTGCTTTGTCGGCCCAAAAATCCAATCAATGACTTAATCGCTGCCTCGCCCTGTACCAAATGGTATTGATGTGCCGTATTCGATAAATTACTAAAATGAGATACTTTTTCGTCTTCCTCTTCGGCCATCATGAAATCTGCTGGCGCTGCCGCAGGTGATCCAAACATGTCCATCTGATTTGAAGCTACTTTCGGACTTGCCTTCGCTTTCGGCGCGGCAGGTTCAGGATCTTCGCCTAATATTCGTCGACGTAAGGTTCGAAATTCCAATTCATCCAACAAAGGTTCTAACAATTCCTTTTTAGGAGCGGTGATGACCAATTTATCTTCTTCATATTCGATGGGAACTTCACATAAAATCGTTGCCAAATGGCGCGAAAGCATGCCTTGCTCCTGGAAATTCTCCAGGTTTTCACGCAATTTACCTTTGAGCTTATCCGTATTCTTAAATAGGTTCTCCATGGAACCAAATTCCTCAATTAACTTCTGAGCCGTCTTCTCCCCAACCCCCGGAACACCTGGAATATTATCCACCGCATCACCCATCAAACCCAGCATATCGATAACCTGGTCGACGTTCTGAATATTCCATTTCGCACAAACCTCTTTGGGGCCCAAAACCTCGACGCCTTTACCCATGAAGGCCGGCTTATACATTTTAATTCGTTCCTCGACCAATTGCCCATAATCCTTATCAGGAGTCATCATATACACCTCAATATCGGGATTCGCACGCACTGCTTTCTTGGCAATTGTACCGATGATGTCATCGGCCTCATAGCCATCCATGATCAAAATGGGAATATCCATGGCCTCCACCAATTTCTTCACATAGGGAATCGCCACCGTAATATCCTCGGGCTGTTCTTGGCGCTGGGCTTTGTAGGGTGTATACTCGACATGACGAAAAGTTGGGGCAGAGGTATCAAAAGCTACCCCCAAATAATCCGGTTTTTCCTTTTGAATGACTTCCAAAATCGTGTTCGTAAATCCAAACACGGCACTTGTATTTAAGCCTTTTGATGAAATACGGGGAGTTTTAGCGAACGCAAAGTGGGCCCGATAAATCAGTGCCATCGCATCAAAAAGGAATAATTTTTTCATAGAAATTGACTAAATTTGAACGAGCAGAAAGCCCGCTCAAAGATAAGAAATAAATATTCTGAATTATGAATTTAGCCGCCCTTCGTGAGAATTATCAAAAAGGTGAACTTCTGGAATCCTCGGTGCATGTTGACCCCATCGAACAATTCAAAATCTGGTTCCAAGAGGCACAAAACTCCCAAGTTCTCGAACCGAATGCGATGTTTCTGAGCACAGTTGGGCATGACCATAAACCTGCAGGGCGGATTGTCTTATTAAAGCACGTTAATGAAGGATTTTCCTTTTTCACCAATTACCATTCCCGTAAAGGCGCCGAATTGGCCCATCATGGCCATGCGTCCCTGACCTTTTTTTGGGGGGAATTGGAACGCCAAGTACGCATCGAGGGGAATGTTCATAAGATGTCGGAGGTACTTTCCACCGAATATTTCCACCAACGTCCCCGTGAATCGCAGTTGGGCGCCTGGGTCTCCGACCAAAGTTCACGCGTCGAATCCCGCGAATATTTGGAACAACGCTATGCCGAATTAGCCAAACAATACGAGGGAAAAGAAATCCCTAAACCCGCGCATTGGGGCGGCTACGAACTCATCCCCGATTATTTCGAATTCTGGCAAGGTAGACCCTCTCGTTTGCATGACCGGATTGTGTATGAGAAAGCAGGGCAGCGTTGGGAACGGTATCGGCTAGCTCCTTAATTAGGTTAGAGGTTAGAGGTAAGAGGTAAGAATTAAGAGTTAAGAACTAAGTGATAAGAACTAAATTCGACTAGAGACTAGTGACTAGCGACTACGGACTACCACTGACTACTGCCCACTGGCTACTGATTCCTGATCACTTTCAATCAACTTTTTTATCAGTTTTTTAGTCATTTTCTGAATTAGACTTTTTTGCTTTTGCCACTATGTTTGTTTTCAAATAAACTCCTCATGCAAAAGCCCCCAAATTACTGTCCAAATCCGCCACTTAATATCAATAATCCGATATTAGAAGATCCACAAAACCCGATGATACCTGGTTGGCACAAAATCATTGTCGCCGAACGCCTCCGGAATCGAAACAAACCCAATAACCTAGATATCCCTTGGGATGAAATAATCCAAAGACTTAAAGATCAACATGAAAATCTATAATATCATTTCGACACCTCAATTGTATGTCGAAATGAATGAAAGCATTTTGTGGTATAATAGTCATGTTAAAAATCTTGGTAGCCATCTTCTTAAGCAGATTTCCATATCCACTGAATTCTTAAGTCGATTTCCACATATAACATTCATTCGGTACGCTCCTTATATTCGATGCTGCATAATTTCTCAATTTCCTTACATGATCCATTACCAGGTTAACGAAGCAACACAATCTATTTACATTATTGCCATTCTTCATATGAGGCGGAGAAGCTTGAATTAGGTTAGAGGTAAGAGGTAAGAACTAAGAGGTAAGAGTTAAGAACTAAGAGCTAAAAGTTAAGAATTAAATTAGACTAGAGACTAGAGACTTCGGCTCACCTTCGCATTCGGACTTCGGACTATTTGACTACTGATTACTGATTACTGACTACTGCCCACTGACTTACACCTCTTACCTCTTACCTCTTAGTTCTTACCTCTAACCTCTTACCTCTTACCTCTTAGCTCTTAGCTCCTCCTCGGATCCACCCGCCAACCCAGCTTCCGTAATTGTTGTACCCGCAAACTACGGTGCCCAAACTCCTCCATCACCACCCCCTGCATCCAATACACTCCATTTCCCCGAAACGAATACTTTTTCAAATCCGCCGGAAAATGCACCGTATCAAAAAACTCCCCACGAACATCCACGAAATACCCGAAGTACATGCGGTCGCCCGACTTCGTGCGCGTCGGCTTCAAGGTCACCAAATAACCCAAAATATCCCCCCGATCATACCTAAAATCCGCATTCAATAAAGTTTGAGGCAAATCCGATACCAAATCATAAGGCGAACAAAGCGGAAAACCCAGAATCTCCCACTGATCGAAAGCATCCTCCGCCGGATCATGCACCAATTCCGGCAATACCCCCAAATCCGACACCTCATCCCCAAACAATTCCATCGACACCACCGGTGCCGCCTTGCCCTGAAAACGCGCATGCGCCTCCCACAACAAAGGCTTCTTCTCCATCCCCAAATTCCGAAAAGCCCCCACGCGAATCAACAACACCGCCTGCTCCAAACCCAAAGACACCCGATGCGCAAAATCCTCCCAAGACCGAAAAGGCCCTCCCTGCCTACGCGCCTCCAACAAATCCTGTATCACCCGCTTCTCCAATCCCTTCACATGCACCCAACCCATCCATACCACCGACCCCCGAATCGAGGTTAAGTAATCACTCGCATTGATTTCAGGTGCCTCCACCTGTGCCCCACAACGCCTCGCCTCATGCACATAAAACTCCGTCCGGTAAAAGCCCCCAAAATTATTAATCACCGCCACCATAAATTCCAGCGGATAATAGGTCTTCAAATACAAACTTTGGTAACTCTCCACCGCAAACGACGCCGAATGCGCCTTCGAAAACGAATAACCCGAAAAACTCTCCATCTGTCGCCACACCTCCCGAGCCACTACCTCCTCATAACCCTTCGCCGCACAATTCACGAAAAAAGCCTCCCGGATCCGCTCAAACTCCATCCGCGAACGGGATTTGCCCGACATCCCCCGACGCAATACATCCGCCTCCGCCAAACTCAATCCCGCAAAATAATGCGCCACCTTAATCACATCCTCCTGATACACCATCACCCCATAAGTCTCCTTCATCAACTCCCCCATCAGCGGATGTACGGGCTCATACGAATCCGGCGCATGATAACGCTCAATATAAGCCTTCATCATGCCCGAAGACGCAACACCCGGTCGGATAATCGACGAAGCCGCTACCAGAGTCAAATAATCCTGGCACTCCAACTTCTTCAAGAGCTGACGCATCGCCGGCGATTCAATGTAAAAACAACCCATCGTCTCGTGCCGCATCAACTGCTTGCGCACCTCCTCATCCCGCATAAAATCCTGCACCCGATGAATATCCACATCCACCCCACGATTCGCGCGAATAATATCCACCGACTCCTTGATATGCCCCAAACCCCGCTGCGACAAAATATCAAACTTCGCAAAACCAATCTCCTCCGCCACATGCATATCAAACTGGCATATCGGAAAACCCTTGGGCATCGGTTCCAAAGCCGTGTAGGCAAATAAGGGCTCATCCGAAATCAAAATCCCCCCCGCATGAATGCTTAAGTAATTCGGGAAGTCCAACAACAAATTCCCATACTTCACAATCAGCTCCTGTATCTCCGAACTCACCTCCCGCATCGCCGTGGCAGGGTCTAACCACGCATCAATCTCCGCCTTCGGTAACCCAAAAACTTTGGCTAATTCCCGGTAAATCGACTTATCCCGAAACGTCACATAAGTCGCGAGCAAACACACGTGCTTCGCCCCATACCGCTTAAAAATATAATCGATGATGTCATTGCGCTCATCCCAAGAAAAATCAATATCAAAATCCGGTGGACTCGTCCGATGCGGATTAATAAAACGCTCAAAATACAAATCCAAAGCCACCGGATCCACATCCGTAATCCCCAGACAATAGGCCACAATCGAATTCGCCCCCGAACCCCGTCCCACATGAAAATAGCCCCTCGACCGCGCATAGCGAATAATATCCCAGGTAATCAGAAAATAGGCATCAAAATGCAATTCATGAATCACCTTCAGCTCCTTCTCCACCCGCGCCTTCGCCTCCCGGTCCGAACGCGGATAGCGATAACGCAAACCCTCATAAGCCAATTTGGTCAATAAAGCCAAATCATCCTCCCGACTCGACCCAAAAAGCTTGCGGTTTTTCGGTAATTTAAAATCAAAAGAAAAGGTGCAGTCGGCCAATAAACGCTCCGCCTCCTCCAACAAACCCGGATAATCCCGGCAAACCTCCCGCAACTCCTCCGGACTGTAGAAGCGTTCATCCGCCTGCGCCTGGTCTTTGGGCGAAAGCTTGCTCAACAAGACATTCTGGTCGATCGCCCGCAACAAACGATGCATCGAAAAACCCTGCTTGTTCAAAAAGGTAACCGGTTGGCACCACAGCATCCCACTCAAATCCTTCACATTCCACAGCGATTTCAGATCACTCCCGCGGACTCCCCAGCGTTCATTCAGGCCTAGGGTGCGTAAAACCTTCCGCCGACTGTACGGAAAGATCGTCCAAACATCCGCCCATTCCGGTGGACGATCGGGCCAATGACCGCCCGACAATAAGATTTGAGTCGCAAAAGCATTGATTTGAGCTAAACCCGTCGGGTTACGGGCCAAGCAGATATAGCCTTTGGAAAATTCCATCCCCACCACCGGCTTAATACCAGCCGCCGTGCAGGCCTGCACAAAATCGAAAATCCCGGATGTTCGGTGGATATCGGTAAGCGCCAACACACGTATACCACGCGCCACGGCCGCTTCCACCAGCTGCTCGGGCGAAAGCGTTCCGTAACGGAGGCTATAATACGAATGACAATTCAGGTACATGGCTATTCCGATTTGGGTCCTAAAGCATTCCGACGCTCCCCGCGTTCCATTAAACCACTGGCGCGCAACACCGACAAATCGCCATAACGATTCCGCAACAAATCCATCGCCCCATACAAAGGCACTAAACGCGCCCCATCATCAAACAGACTCAATTGCTCCTGCCCCTGCAATAATTTAGAAAAGCGCACCCCGATTAAGCGAATCAATAAACGACGGTCGTACAATTTTTCGAACAACTCATGCACCGCCGGAATCAAACGATGATCACTCGCCGAAGCCGGAATACTAATTTGACGGGTATGTGTATCGAAATTCGAATAACGTAACTTGACCGTGATGCAAGAGGTGCATTGCCCCATTTTCCGTAAGTCATAGGCTAGCTGCTCGGTTAAGGAGCCCAGAATACGTCGGAGCAGCGTCACATCCGTCGTGTCTTGCTCAAAGGTAATCTCCTTGGAAAGTGATTTTTGCTCGGAATAAGGAACCACAGGCCGCGAATCGATGCCATTCGCACGCTCCCACAACATGACCCCGGACTTCCCAAAGGTGCGTTCCAAAACCTTAAGCGGCATTTGACTCAGGGTACCCACATGCACGATCCCCATGTTGCGCAGGGTTTGGGCGGTGACCGCACCGATCATGGGAATCTTCCCAACGGGCATCGGGGCCAAAAAAGCACGCTCTTCGCCCGGCATGACCTGAAACTGTCCGGCGGGTTTGACGTGATTCGTCGCTACTTTGGAAACCGTTTTATTGACGGATAGGCCAAAGGAAATCTGCAAACCCGTTTCCGTCTGAATCCGTTTCCGCAGATCGGTCGCAAACTGGTACGAACCAAAAAAGCGCTCCATCCCCGTCATATCCAAATAAAACTCATCAATCGACGCCTTCTCTACCACCGGAGCACGATCCATAATCATCCGCGTCACCCAATCCGAATGCTGCGCATAAGCCTCAAAATCCCCGCGCAACACAATCGCATCCGGACACAACTTCAGCGCCATGCGCATCGGCATCGCCGACCGAACCCCAAAGGCTCGCGTCTCATAACTACAAGCTGCTACTACCCCACGGTCCGACAAGCCACCCACAATGACCGGCTTACCCACGAGACGAGAATCCCGGAGTCGCTCAACCGAGACAAAGAACGAGTCTAAGTCCATGTGCACAATGGCGCGATCTTGCATAAATTTGGTAGCTATTTGTGAATTCCGAATACCTTTCGTAACTTCGATGAGTATACGATAATATTTTGGATACGAATTTTATTCATTTTAATTAAATAAGCAAATCGCATGAGCACTTTTTTTAGTCAGAATTTACGTTTTTTACGCAGCAAGATGCCCGAGAAAACATCCCAAGAAAAACTGGCTGAATTAATCAACATCAAGAAACCCACCTTAGGCTCCTACGAGTCTGGACGAGCCGAACCTAAATATGCGGATTTGATCCAAATAGCTGACTTTTTCAAGGTTGAGGTCGACGAATTGCTCAAAGAAGATCTCTCCAAAAGATTGCCCGGCATGGGCAATAAACCCAAGCTACGTATTTTAGCCACGACGGTTGATTCGAACAACGAGGAGAACATTGAGATGGTGCCTGTCAAGGCTTTGGCAGGATACACCGCCTCCTACGATGACATCGAGTTTATTCAAGAATTACCTACATTCCAGGTACCCTTCTTACCTAGCGATAAAAAATACCGCGTATTCCCCATCAAAGGCGACTCAATGTTACCCTTGCAACCCGGCTCCTTGGTCTTCGCAGAATACGTAGAAGATTGGACATCCATCAAAGACGGCACCATTTGCATCGTCGTGACACGCGAAGATGGCGTGGTACTGAAGCAGGTCATTAACCACCTGGCAGAGCGCAAGGTCTTAATCCTCAACTCGACCAACAAGACCTATGACCCCTACCCGATCCTCGGCGCTGAAATCCAAGAAATCTGGAAGTTTGCGGGGTATTTTCACAATGAGTTTCCGAATGCGGAATAAAGTCGCTAGTCACTAGTCGCTAGTCACTAGTCGCTAGTCAGAAGGAGAAAAAAGTCCCGGGCAATAAGACAAACTAAAATCTTTCCACATGGACTTCGAACTCCGGACCTCTTACCTCTTACCTCTTACCTCTTACCTCTTACCTCTTACCTCTTACCTCTTACCTCTTACCTCTTACCTCTTACCTCTAACCCATGTATTCAAAAATAGCTTCCGCCCTCGGCATCCAAGAAAATCAAGTTCGAAAAACCATCGAATTACTCGATGAAGGTGGAACGATCCCTTTTATCTCACGTTATCGCAAGGAAGCGACTGGCAGTCTCGACGAAGTTCAAGTGGGCCAGATACGCGATCTACGCGATCAATATGTGGAACTGGAGAAACGAAGAGAGGCCATCTTGAAGTCCCTCAAAGAATTAGAAAAACTCACTCCCGAACTCGAAAAAGCCGTTCGTAGTGCCGAAACGCTCGCCAAACTGGAGGACATCTACTTGCCCTACAAGCCCAAGCGCAAAACCCGCGCCATGGCTGCTAGAGAAAAAGGATTACAGGCTTTAGCAGATAAACTTTTCGAACAACGCATGCTGGAACCCGAAGTGCTCGCCGCCGAATTCCTCGAAGATCCCGAAGAAGCCCTAGCCGGCGCACGTGATATCCTTGCCGAAGAAATGATGGAGACAGCGGAAGCGCGTGAAGAGGCCCGACAGCTCTTTGCCCGAAAAACCGTCGTCAAATCCACCGTAGCCAAAGGCAAACAAGAAGCAGGAATCAAATACAAAGATTATTTTGATTGGTCGGAGTCATTAGCCCAAGCACCCTCCCATCGTATCCTCGCACTATTTAGAGGTGAAAACGAAGGAATCTTAAACCTAAACCTTGCTGGACCCGATCAAGACGTACTCGATAAACTCGACCGACGCTTCATCAAGGGAAATAATGCCTGCGCAAGACAAGTCGAGCTAGCCATCCAAGATGGCTACAAGCGCCTCTTGATGCCTGCCATGGAAAATGAAATGCGCGCAGAAGCGAAAAAACGGGCGGATGAGGAAGCGATTCGCGTCTTTGCGGAGAATGTGCGTCAATTACTCTTGGCGGCCCCCCTCGGACAAAAGCGCGTATTAGCACTTGACCCGGGATTTCGTACAGGATGTAAATTAGTTTGTTTGGACCAACAAGGAACATTGCTCGACAATACGGCGGTCTATCCCCATACTGGACCGGGACAAGCCCAAGAGGCCGCCCATACGATTACTGCCTGGGTGAAAAAATACCAAGTACAAGCAATTGCCATCGGAAACGGAACGGCCGGACGGGAAACCGAAGCCTTCGTCCGAAACCTCAAACTCGAAGGAATCACCATCATCATGGTCAACGAGAGCGGAGCATCGATATATTCAGCCTCCGAAGCTGCTCGTGAAGAATTCCCGGATAAAGATATTACGGTACGTGGAGCGGTGTCGATAGGGCGCCGACTCATGGATCCCTTAGCCGAATTAGTTAAAATTGACCCGAAATCGATTGGGGTTGGACAATACCAACATGATGTCGATCAAAAGAAATTACAGGCATCCTTGGATGATACGGTTATTTCTTGCGTAAACTCGGTTGGGGTGGAGCTCAACACCGCCTCGAAACAAATTCTCGCCTATGTATCCGGCCTAGGTCCACAATTGGCTCAGAATATTATTGATTACCGGACGAAGAATGGGCCTTTCATTAAACGCTCCGACTTGAAAAAAGTCGCACGTTTGGGCGAAAAGGCCTATGAACAAGCTGCCGCATTTTTGCGCATTCGAAACGCGAAAAACCCCTTGGATGCGAGTGCCGTTCATCCAGAGCGCTATGAAATCGTAGAACAAATGGCCAAAGACCTGAATTGTAAAGTGGGAGATTTACTCGCCAATGAATCCTTGCGCAAGCAAATACCCTTACAAAAATATGTTTCGAAAGACGTGGGAATGCCAACGTTAACCGATATCCTATCCGAATTAGCTAAACCGGGTCGTGACCCGCGTGAACAATTCGAGGCATTTGAATTTACGGAGGGCGTCAATGAAATAAAGGACCTACGCGTCGGGATGAAATTACCAGGTATCGTTACCAATATCACGAATTTCGGTGCCTTCGTGGATATCGGCGTGCATCAGGATGGTTTAGTCCACGTGAGCCAATTGGCCGATAAATTCGTCAAAGACCCCAATGAAATCGTCAAGGTCGCCCAGAAAGTCATGGTCACCGTCACCGAGGTAGATGAGGCACGCAAACGAATAGCTCTGAGCATGAAGAAATAAAAAAGGCCATCCTTAATTGTTGGATGGCCTTTTTCAATTACTTTTTACAGCAATTGGGGAGCTTATCGTAGCTTTTCTTAATGGCTTTGACCTCATCGGCGTCATAGCCCGTTTCCGCAATAACTTGCTTAATCTTCGCCACATCTATCTTTTCCGGATTATAAACAACCGTGATATTGGATTGATCCTCGAGATTCAAATCCGACTTTTCGATTCCTTTCGTTAAAGCGAGATTCTTCTCGATCCGTTCTTTACACATTTCACAAATCGCAGAGGTCTTGATCTTAACGGTCTGCGTAGGTCCAGCCAATAACCCGAAAGGCAGGAGTAGAAATAATAATATATGTTTCATCCGATTATTTTTAAGCCCAGGCTTCAACCTAGGGAAGTTAAACTATTTCTTAACAACTTTTAAATCCATGGTGCAGGCCGGACACTTACCCTTTTTCGAATAGGTCTTCGTTCCTTCGCATTTCATGGGACATTGATAAACTTCTTTTTTCTCTTCTTGTTTCGCCTTCTTCGTTGTAGGAGTCTGTGCAAATGTTCCAAACATTGCCAAAACCATTCCGGTCATTAATAGGTACTTTTTCATAGACTTATTATTTAGTTGATTTTATATCTTAAACCCGTGTAAACCATTCGCCCGGCTACTGGGCCCCAAACCATGGTTGCATCAAACTCCCTCACAAACGGATCCGAAGCATTCATAATAGGATTGGGTTGTGTAAAATTAAAAAGATTTTCCACGCCTAAATACATTTCCCATTTTTTAAATTGGCGTGTTACCTGTCCGTAGACCATCGAGAAAGCAGGCGCTGTCGCCTCAGGCGCGTCACCTGAGTGGACATAGGCATTCGGAATCCGTCGAGGACCACTCCACTGCCAAGTCAAATCAAACTTCCAAATATCATAATTGGTCGCATAAGCTAAATTAACCAATACCCGATCCTTATTTAAAAAGGGCTTGGAAAGGCGGCGTAAACCACCATTACTACCGAGGTAATCAGCCGCTACATCCTGGTAACGGTAAGCCACTTTCCACTCCAAACGCGGTAATGGACTGTAATTCACCTCTACCTGTGCACTCTTGGAATAAGAGACCCCCGGGCTGCTATACATGCGAATCGAATGCGCAATCTCCATGTCCACCATCCATTGATGCGTAAAATCCGTTTGGAAATAATCAAAAACGATATTCCCTTTTCGAGTCCCCAATGTAAAATCATGTGTCAGACTCATTCCATAGTTCCAAGCCTCCTCTAAAGGGTTAAGATTCCCGACCAATTGGATATATCGACTGTTCGCTAAAAATCCCATATTCTCCGCTAGGGGATTTACCCGACGCCAACCTTTGCCCAAAGAGGCGCGAGCCATCCAATTGGGTGCAACATCCCATTTGGTATGAAATCGAGGTACCCATTTAGTGCCTAATTGATTATGAAAATCGATTCGATTTCCGATGACAACCGTCAACTTATTGGGTACAGTCCAGGTATATTCGCCAAAGAAACCAGGAACTATTTCCGTCCGTGCATAGCTCGAATCAATGTATCGCTCCTGGTAGGAATCATACAGAAAACTAGTTCCTGCCTTCCAAGTATGATTCGTATTATCAATCATCGACTGATAAATCAAATTACCAAACATACTCTGCTCACGACCCATATAGTTCTTGAATGAAAAATAGGCATCGTTTTGATGTTGGCTTGTCGATAAAATCAAGCCCACACCTTTCCAAGGCTTAGTCGGAAATAATTTCGCAATCTTGGCAAATGCTTCAAACCGTCCCGTATTACTTCCAAATCCATAGGTCAAATAACGATTCGAACTCTTCTTCGAAAAACCCAATTGACCAGCCAAACGATCTTCTTGCAGATAGCTAACACCTGCCTGCATCATCCAATGTTCCGAGGCGTATTTCCAACGATTCATGACATTTACCAATTGAAACAAAGGTAAATCCATGAAACCATCCTTATTTCCATCGAGGCGATAGGCTTGTTGGGAATAATGAGTCAATAATGCCGTGGATAGCTTGCCATTGAATTTATGTGCCGCATGTTGGTTAAGCTCAAATCGCCCCTGCGAATTGCTATAGGCATTTAAGAAATAAACCTCCGAAGTATCGGGTTTGGCCAGTTCCATGTTGATGGCTCCGGTCATCGACTCATATCCATTGGCGACGGAGCTCTGGCCTTTGGCTAAATCGATGGATCGAATCCAGGTACCAGGAATGTAATTGAGACCGTAAGTTGATTTTAGACCTCGAATGGAAGGAACATTCTCTACTTGAGTTTGCACATAAGTACCCGAGAGACCCAAAAGCGATATTTGTTTTGCCCCAGTCACGGCATCGCTAAAGTTGACCGATACACTCGCATTCGTCTCAAAACTCTCCGAAAGATTACAGCAAGCGGCCTTAGCCAAGGTTTTCATCGTGAGGATTTCCCTACTTTGAATCGATTGCACATCGTGGCCACCTGGACTCGCCACAACCTTTACCTCATTCAATTCGGCGGTATTTGCCTTCAAATGCACGTGCACAAACTGCGGCTTGGTAATCCATACGGAATCTGAATCAAATCCGACGGAACGAACGAAAAGCCAACCGGGGAATTGCTGTACTTTCAGGGAGAATAAGCCATTTTTCCCCACTATTGTTCCTTTTTTTTCGGGTTGGTAATAAACTGTAGCGCCCGGTAAATCCTCCATTTTCCCTTGGGAATCCAGGCTCATGACCCGACCAGTAATTTCCTGCGACAAGGCAGGAAAGCTCAATAAACAAAGCAAACAAATATATTTAGTAAACATGATTTCGAACATTTAGATGAATGAAAAGTCAAATGCTTTTCAATCCTAAATCCGATAAATCTGTAAATAGGCCCTTCGAACGCTGGGTAAAAGTATTTTTTGATCTGATGTGCCTAAAGGATTATCAACCTTAAACGAATGAATAAGATAACGAAAAGAAACCGTTGTGTTTTTTACCCATAAGTCCGAAATAAAAGCTTGCTTTTCAAGGACAAAAGAGGCTTGATGTTTTACCTGAAAATGTTTGTAATGACAACAAGAAGCTCGGGAAAAAGTGGTTTTATGAACCGGATTTGGTGATGTTTTTTTCCCACAGCAATTTGCCTTGTATTGCCAAGACGTTTTCTGAATACCCGTAAAAAGGCAAGTTGATTGACTCCATGCAAAACCTACGTTGGCAACCAAGAGCCAGGCAGCCAATAAAAGACAAAACCCTTTATTTAAGTTATTTCGCATGTGAAAACTTGAAAAAATCAATAAACAAAACGAATAAATCCGGTTATTTGTTCGAATTAAATGTAAATATAGCTAATTTGGCCCAACCAAACTGTGTTCAAGTCATTAAATTCGTATCGATTATCCTTTTATTCAGTATCATTCAAGGCGCATTTGCTCAAGGAACCACTACCCCCCAATACCGATACCTGATTTTATTTAAAGATAAAGAATCCACAAATTTTTCGGTCAACAATCCCCAGGCATTCCTAAGCCAAAGAGCAATTGCTCGTCGGCAAAAAATGCAAATTAAAGTCACAGAGCAAGATTTACCCGTTAATTCGTCGTATTTATCGCAAATCTCCAACCAAGGGGTTCAGATTCTATATCCCCTTAAATGGGTCAATGGGGCTGTGATAAAGACGGATCCCATCAAGCTAAAAAAGGTTTTAAGCCTTCCAGCGGTTAAGGGGTATTACAAAAACATGGCGCTCGATTCTACAAGTGGCATTCAAGGAAATTCATTGAATAGAAGCCTGGCCGAGGAATCCATATCCGATTATGGGGCTTCATTTGCGCAGTTAACTCAAATTGGGGCAGATATTATGCATCAAAATGGCTTCAAAGGAGAAAATGTCCTCATTACCCTTCTGGATGATGGTTATTTAGATGCCAATACGAGTCCGGTTTTAAGTCCGCTTTTTCAAGAAAAACGTGTCAATGCCACGCTAATTACGGATCCAACCATAAATACTGTGTACAAAGGGGGCTCTCATGGCACCGAGGTTTTAAGTACAATGGCTGGACAAGCCCCAGGTAAGCTTTTTGGAACGGCCTACATGGCAAATTTTGCCTTAGCGCAAACGGAGGAAAGTCAGCATGAATTATTGATTGAAGAAGTGAATTGGTTGCGTGGAGCTGAATGGGCTGATAGCTTAGGAACGGATATAATTAGCTCCTCATTGGGTTACACTACTTTTGATAATCCTAAATACGATCATGTATATAAAGACATGGATGGAAAAACGACCATCAGCACCAAGGCGGCGGTTTGGGCAAGTCAAAGGGGAATTATCTGTACTGTTTCTGCCGGAAATGAAGGATCCTCTTCATGGAAATACATTTCATCACCCGCCGATGCGGATTCAATTATCAGCGTCGCAGCAGTTGATCGAACAGGTATTCGAGCATCCTTTAGTTCCATGGGACCAAGTTTTGATAACCGGATTAAACCCGATATCGCAGCGATGGGATTAGGAACAATTACCAGTAGACCCGATGGTACAATCAGTGCCGTTAGTGGGACTTCTTTTTCTGCGCCATTAATTGCAGGGATCGCAGCTGGACTCGTGCAAGCGCATCCGACAAAAAGTGCCTGGGAAATTATGCGCGCTTTACGAATGTCAGGTACCCTCGCGATGAATCCCAATACCAATTTAGGCTATGGAATTCCTCATT
>JACCDV010510267.1_pt1 | contig 15132 bp, 12 predicted proteins | sample 7446131 | NCBI WGS metagenome assembly JACCDV01 (sample SAMN15323448, study PRJNA562643) | freshwater metagenome | isolation source: river surface water | place: USA:Blue River Watershed | collected 2017-08-17 | reverse complement strand
GCCACAACGTGCTGCTGTGCTCGACCATCATCGAGACCGGCATCGACGTGCCCAGCGCCAACACCATCGTGATGACGCGCGCCGACAAGTTCGGCCTGGCGCAGCTGCACCAGTTGCGTGGCCGCGTCGGCCGCTCGCACCACCAGGCCTATGCCTACCTGCTCGTGCCCGACGTCGAAGGACTGACCAAGCAGGCCGCCCAGCGCCTGGACGCCATCCAGAACATGGAAGAGCTGGGCTCGGGCTTCTACCTGGCCATGCACGACCTCGAAATCCGCGGCGCCGGCGAGGTGCTGGGCGACAACCAAAGCGGCAACATGATGGAGGTGGGCTTCCAGCTCTACAACGAGATGCTGGCCGAGGCCGTGCGCGCCCTCAAGTCAGGCAAGGAGCCCGACCTGCTGTCCCCCTCGGGCCTGTTCGGCAGCAACACCGACATCAACCTGCACGCCCCCGCCCTGCTGCCCGACGCCTACTGTGGCGACGTGCACGTGCGCCTGAGCCTGTACAAACGCCTGGCCACGGCCGACTCACTCGACAAGATCGAAGGCATGCTCGAAGAGCTGGTCGACCGCTTCGGCAAGCTGCCGCCGCAGGCCCAGGCCCTGTTCGACACCCACAAGCTGCGCGTGCAGGCCAAGCCCTACGGCGTCATCAAGATCGACGCGGCACCCGGCATCATCAACGTCACTTTCCGCCCCAACCCACCGATCGATCCGATGCGCATCATCGAGCTGGTGCAGAAAAACCGGCACATCAAACTGGCCGGCAACGACAAGCTGCGCATCGAGAAGGAATTGAAAGACCCGAAGGACCGCGCACAGTACGTGCGAGACCTGTTCAAGCAGCTCGGGCAGCCGATCCAGGCTTGAAGCCAATCACGCCAGGCCTGCAAGAGGCGGGCGCCTGCGCCTTCCTGCGCCCGCCGCCTTTGCCCTCAACGCAGCTTGCCAGGCCAATTGACACCAGGCAGCCATCTCCGCCTCGTCCTCCAGGGCTTGCGGCGGTGCCTCCCGGTAGCTCAGGTTCACCGTGCGCCCCCTGGCAGTGAAGGAAAAAGGCCGCAAACCGTGCGAATCAAAGACAGGCGCAGTCTCTGCATCCGTTTTGAAGTAAAGCCCCCCATCCGCCAACAGGGCGAACATGAGTTCTTCACGGTACAGCCCATGCCCGCCGAACATCGCACGGGCACGCACGATTGCGAACCTCCGCATCAGATCGACCACATGTTGCACCGATGACTCATGTGAATCAGATGAAGCACGCGCCACCACAACCTCCCTGCCAGTGGCCAAGAAAACCGAGAACACGGGGTTGCCAAGTGTGACGGATTCACAGTAACGTGAAAAGAATTCCATTGAAAATCCAGGCTCGTCCTGATCCCGTCTCACCATGATCAAGCAGTTCGCCGCAGCAACCGCCCTGATGGCCGCAGCCCTGAACACCGCTCATGCTGGCTTCATTGTCAGTGCGCAGTCTGCGGAAATCCTCTCCGGCCAGCCCGGTGAGGGCGCCATCAGCAGCACGCACAACCAGTACGGCCTGCTCTCCCCATACGAAAGCGGCGTGCAGGACTTCGACGACTACATCGCCAGCGCGCCCCTGCACGGTTACGAGCTTGTCTTGAAAAATGGGAGCGCGAGCTACCACACGGAATGGTTCACCAACGCGGGGGTCAGCACGGCCGTGGTGTCCTACGACCTGGGCTCGGTGCAGCAAACCATCGGCATGGCCCTGTGGAATGAAGACGCCAACGGCAGCGGCAGGCTCAACATCCTGAGCTCCCTGGATGGCCAGAACTGGGTTTCCCTGCTCAGCAACCTGACATCCACCGACCATGCCTACAAATCCGATTACAGCGCCGATGTGTTCTCCTGGGCATCGACCCCCACTCGCTACATCAAGCTGGAAATGAGCATGTGCCCGACAAGCGAGATCGGCCGAATCAGCTGCAGCATTGGTGAAGTCGCGTTCAACGTGACCGCCGTGCCAGAGCCCAGCAGCGTTGCCACGCTCAGCCTTGGGCTGCTCCTGCTCGGCGCCGTCGCGGCACGCCATCGCCGAAACTGAGCCCTGCCCCGCCCACATCGGTGCCCGTCGTGCTGTGATAATCACAGCCCTCGTGCACCGATTTTTCTTTCATGCCTGCCCAAACGCACTCGCCCGGCCTCGTCATCCAGGGTTTCACGCCCATGCTGAACTGGTCTTCGTTCAAGGCAATCGCCTTTGACATGGACTCCACCCTCATCAACATCGAATGCATCGATGAAATCGCCGACGCCGTGGGCAAGAAAAACGAAGTAGCGGCGATCACCGAGGCAGCGATGCGCGGCGAAATCACCGATTTCAAGGACAGCCTGCGTCGCCGTGTCGCGCTGCTCAAAGGCGTTCCAGCCGAAAGCCTGGACAAAGTCTACGAAGAGCGACTGAGGCTCAACCCAGGCGCCCAGCACCTGATGGATGCCGCCAAGGCCGCCGGATTGCAGACCCTGCTGGTTTCCGGCGGATTCACCTTCTTTGCCGACCGCGTGAGGGACCGACTGGGCATGCACGAAGCTCACGCCAATGTGCTCGCCATCGAGGGCGGGCTGCTCACCGGCGAAGTCATCGGAGACATCATCGATGGCGAAGCCAAGAAGCAGCACCTGAGCACACTTTGCGCCAGGCTTGGCTGCCCCACGAGTGCCTCGATCGCCGTGGGCGATGGTGCCAACGATCTACCCATGATGGGCATTGCCGGGCTGAGCGTGGCCTACCACGCCAAACCGAAGGTGCGCGAGCAGGCCATGGTGTCGATTCAGGAAGGCGGGCTCGATCGCCTGCTGGAAGTGCTGCGCTGAAACGCCGCACCCCAGCAGCACATCGTCAGATCAGCGGGCGCGAGGCCAGAACAATGCCATCCTCATCGGCATACAACCAGTCGCCCGGCCGCACCCAGACGCCCTGAACCTGGACGGCCACATCGCTCTGCCCTTCCTGGCGCTTTTCCGTGGGCAGCGGCATCAAGCCCAAAGCACGGATGCCCACATCGCATTCGGCCAACTCGGCCGAATCGCGCACACAACCATCGACCAACACGCCAGCCCAGCCATTTTTGGCAGCAGCCTTCCCCAGGTTGCCACCCACCAGGGCTCGACGCAGCGACGCCCCCCCATCGACCACGAGCACGCGACCATGGCCAGGAGAGTCAACCGCGGCCTTGACCAGGGTGTTGTCCTCAAAGCACTTCACCGTGCTGACCTGCCCCGAGAACTTGATCTTGCGGCCATAGTCCTTGAAAACGGGGGGCAGCACGCGGAAGTCTCCGTCGCTGTCGTTCTTGTGTTCATCGCACAAATCGCAGGTGGCGAAAATCGAGGCCATGGGCCCTCCAAATCAATGAATTTCAGGGATCGTATCCCAGGAACCGGCACGGACGCGCGTGCTACATTCCAGCCGCCCACCAGCACAAACAGCCTCTCAGGCCAAGTCACGTGACCGCACCGCTCGTCAGCGTCATCATCCCAGCCTACAACGCCGAGAAATACCTCGCCGAAACCCTTGAATCAGTCCTGGCGCAAACCCTCCAGGAAATCGAGGTCATCGTTGTCGATGACGGATCCAGGGACGGCACCGCTCGGATTGCACAGCGCTTCCCACGGGTGCGGTACGTGCATCAGACAAATGGTGGCGTCTCAAGCGCGCGCAATCACGCCGCGGCCCTCTCGACGGGCGAATTTCTCGCATTCCTGGATTCGGATGACATCTGGCACCCGGACAAACTTCGCCAGCAAGTCGAAGCCTTTCGCCTCCACCCTGACAGCGCCTTCAGCCGAACCGAGTTCACCTGCGATCCAGTTTCCTGGGAATCGCTCCCAGCGCAGCAGCCTGACTCGACACCTCGCCACCGCATCATCCCCGAGTTGAGCACCAGCTTCCTGGCACCGTACTTCACCACCTCAACGGTGATGGTGCGCAGGACCGCTTACGAAGAAGCCAAGGGCTTTGACACCAGCCTGCGCATCGCCGAGGACGTTGATTTCTACCTGCGCGTGCTGGCCAGGCACCCCAAGCTGATCCTGATGTCCGAGCAACTCGTGTACAAACGGCCAGTTGCAGGAAGCCTGGGTGACGACAGCGTTGCCGGATACATCCAGCTCCTGCAGGTGTACGACAGATTCCTGGCGCAAAACCCTCAGGCCAAAGAGGCCCTGGGGGATGCCAACGTCGCCCACGCCTACCACGCACTCCACCTCGCTCTTGCCCGCAGCCACCTTTGGTCGGGCAACAACCTTGCCGCCTGCCAAGCAGCGGTGAAAGCCATGGAACACGGGCCTGCCAGCGACGCCTGGATCCTGATTTTCAAGTCACTCATTCCCAAGAGCGTGCGCCAGGCTTTGCAACGACTCAGGCCCACCCCGCAGTGAGCTCGACCTTTGTCGAAAACATCGACAAAACACAACATCACGAGCCCCTTCATCCAGCACACGCCCCCGTGATCACACGGGCGACATCCGGGCAATCTCCGCTATCATGCCCCGACCCGGCGTCAGCGGAAGACGCCCCGCACACCAGAGGCCGCGCGTCGCCCTGAATCAGTCAGGGAGCACGCGTCAGCCGATGACGTCACGTTCGAAGTTTGTCGCGGTTCATCATGTACATTTTTTGGGGATTGTCTTTCGCGGGACTGGCCTTGCTCTTGATTGCGGCAGTGCTGGTGCGTGAAATTCGCAGCCGCCACATTGGCATCTGGTTTCGCTCCTGGCTGAAGCAAGACTGGCGCGCTGACGTCCCCGACGGCACGTTGCGTCACCTGATGTTCTGTTTTGTGGATCACTACGAGCCTGGCTGGGCACGTCCCACATACGAAGTCGAACGCCAACGGGTCCTGCGATGGAAGCAAGGCTACCCAGCCCTGTGCGCCAAGCACAAGGACGGCGACGGAAGGCCTCCTGTTCACACTTTCTTTTTCCCCGAAGAAGAGTACCGGGAAGAGCACCTCGATGACCTGGTCGATCTTTGCCGCATGCAACTCGGCGAGATCGAGATCCATCTCCATCACGACAAAGACACCGAAGCGGGATTGCGCGAAAAACTGCAGCGATTCACGCGCCTGCTGATCGATCGCCACGACGCCCTGCCGGTTGACCCGGTGACCGGGCAGGCACGCTGGGCGTTCATCCATGGCAACTGGGCACTGGACAACGCCCACCCTGATGGCTTTGGATGCGGCATCAACAACGAGCTGATCATCCTCAGGGAAGAGGGCTGTTATGCAGACTACACGCTGCCCGCCGCGCCCAACCCTTGCCAGACCGTCACGATCAACCAGATCTACTACGCCAAGGACGACCCCGACAAGCCTCGCTCGCACGATTTCGGCATCCCCGTCCGGGTGGGCACCCCCCCCAGCGGAGACCTCATGATCCTCCAGGGGCCGCTGACCTTCGACTTCCGCAACCGCAAGCTCGGCTTGATGCCCCGGATCGAAAACAGCGACGTTCGCACCAGCAGCCCACCGACACGTCAACGGGTGGACCTTTGGGTCAAAACAGGCATCCATGTCAAGGGACGCCCTGAGTGGACTTTCGTGAAGGTTCACACCCATGGCACCCAGGAGCCCGACATGCCGACGCTGCTGGGGCCAGCCATGGACGACTGCTTCACCTACCTGGAGACCCGCTACAACTGCGGCAAACGCTGGAAGCTGCACTACGTCAGCGCTCGCGAGATGTACAACATCGTGAAAGCCGCCGAACAAGGCCTCACAGGCGATCCGCACCTTTATCGCGACCACCTGATCCCCCGCCCCGCATACGCTCCACGGAAATCGGCATGAGTGGCCTGCAAACCGGCCTGCTCGTCATCGCGCTGGGGGGCTGGGCCTTGGTCCTTTACGCCTACGCCGGCTACCCGCTCGTGCTGAGTCTGTGGGCCGCATGGCATCAACTGAAAAGCGACATCCGCCATGTGATCCACAAAAGCGAGAGGCGGCAAGCCGCCCCCGAACAGTGGCCTGCGGTGGCCGTTGTCATAGCAGCCTACAACGAAGAACAGCACATTGCTGCTCGAATCAACAACCTGCTGCAACAAGACTATCCGACAGACAAAATCCGCATCTACATCGGCTCGGACGGCAGCAAAGACCGCACGGCCGACATCGTCAGGGGTTTTTCAGACGAGCGGATCAAGCCACTGATCTTCGAAACCAATCGGGGCAAAGCATCCGTTCTCAATGATTTGAGAGCACAGGTCACGGAACCAGTCGTCATTTTTTCTGACGCCAACACATACTTCCACTCCCAGGCCGTCAAGAGGCTGACCAAGTGGTTTGCCCACCCGGACATTGGCGGTGTCAGCGGGGAGCTGCGACTGCTGGGCAACGACGGGCAGAACCAGGACAGCCTTTATTGGCGAATGGAGCAGGCACTGAAGTATTTCGAGGGCCGCATCGGAGGCTTGCTGGGAGCCAATGGCGCCATCTACGCCATGCGCAAAGAGCTTTGGCCTGCACTGGCGCCACATGAAATTTGCGACGACTTCGTCATCGGCATGACGGCTTCAGCCAAGGGGTTTCGGCTTGTTTACGACCCCTCTGCCTGGGCTGAAGAAGAAACCCCTCAAGACATTTCAGAAGAGCACCACCGCCGCCTCCGCATTGGAGTGGGCAATTTTCAGGCACTGTTTGGACACCCTGAATTCCTGACACGCACGAACGCAGCCACGCGCTTTACCTACATTTCCCACAAAATCTTGCGCTGGGTCACTCCGCACCTGCTGCTGGCTTCATTGTTGGCTTCGCTGGCACTGGCCTGCCTCGCCGAAAACGACGCGGCGTTCAAATGGCAAATCTGGTCTGCCTTGCAGGTTTGCGGCTACGCCGCCACCGCATGGTGGTATCAACTCAGCCTGGCTGGCCGCAACTTGCCCTCCCCCGCTCGCCTGCCCACATTTTTCTTTGCATTGAACTGGGCGTTCTTGCTCGCGTCGATCAGGTACGCACGCGGCAGCCAGCAAGGTGCCTGGCGCAGAACATCTCGCTGAACCCCGCCCCTCCTCCGCCCCCTCAAGCTCGCCGGGAACCAGTGCCCAGCGCACCTTCGAGCATGCTAAAGTCATCCAGGATTCCCCGTTGCCAGGAGCAGACACAAGCGACACGCTCTGGGCGGTATTCTGCGCATTTCGCATGACCGCACATGACCACGGTCCGCGTTGAAGAAGCTCGCAGCATCAGAAATGAATGCGGCCTGAAACACCCATGATCAGGGCGCACATTTCGTTGTTTCAGGCGCACAACCGGTTCTGAATTCGGTTGCTCTCACGGTTCAACAAACAGCAAGCACATAAGGGTTGCCCCATGTTTCATCATCTTGCCGGACACCTTCGCCCATCCGTCAAACTGATCGCACTGTGCTGTGCGCTGAGCGCCACCGGTTGCACCAGCAGCAAGCTCCCCCCCCTCCCGAGCACCACCAGCCACACGCAACAGGTCTATCGGATCGGGGCACTGGATCAATTGTCCGTGGTCGTTTGGCGAAACCCTGATCTGACCGCAAACGTGCAGGTGCGCCCGGACGGACGGATTTCCTTGCCCCTGGTCGAGAATGTGCCAGCTGCAGGCCGCATGCCCGACGAACTGTCCCGCGACATCGAGGTGGCACTTGCCAAATACATCCGGGAACCGGTGGTCACGGTCATCGTCAACAATTTCCAGGGGGTCATCACGGAGCAGATCCGGATCGTTGGCGAAGCGGCGCGCCCTCAATCCGTGCCTTACCGTCAAGGCATGACCCTGCTGGACGTCATGATCCAGGTTGGCGGCTTGACCGAATTTGCGTCCGGCAACGATGCGGTTCTGGTGCGAACGTCTGAGTCCGGCAAGCAGTACAGCATCCGGCTGAAAGACTTGGTCAAGGGCGGCGATATTTCAGCCAATGCCGAAATCAGGCCGGGCGACATCATCATCATTCCCCAGGGCTGGTTCTGATCGTCCATCCCCTCGTTTCCGAGTCATATGGACGACCTCCTCAGACAGTTTTCCGGCACCCTGATGGCCATGCATGAGCGCCGCTGGTTTGGCCTCGCGGCAGCCAGCGTCGCCACCTTGCTCAGCATCGTGGCGGTCACGTTCGTGATCAAGGATCGCTACGAAGCATCAGCCCGCGTGTTCGTTGACACCCAGACGGTGCTCAAACCCCTGATGAGCGGGCTGGCGTTCCAACCAGACGTTGATCAGCAGGTCCGCATGCTTGCGCGCACCCTGATCAGCCGCCCCAACATCGAACGGCTCATCAGTTCTGCTCGCTCGGGCATGAACGACCTCAACCCGACAGAACGCGAAAAGGCCATCGACAAGCTGACCAAAGAGATTCGCGTGGCGCCGAGTGGGGACGCCAATCTTTTTGCCATCACCTACCGCGACGTCAACCCTCAACGAGCCCAGATCCTGGTCGAAGAACTGGTTTCGCTGTTCGTCACCTCCGGCATTTCCGACAAACAGCGGGACTCGGAGCAAGCTCGTCGATTCATCGACGAGCAAATCACCTCGTACGAAGCCAAACTGCTTGAAGCCGAAAATCGACTCAAGGAGTTCAAGCTGCGCAACTTTGGCCTGACCGGCACATCCAACCAGGACCACTACGCCCGCATCTCATCGTCCACGGACGAGGTCAACCGCCTGCGTGTCGAGCTGCAAGCAGCCGAGCAGGCCCGGGACGCACTGCGCCGCGAGCTCTCGCAGGAAGATCCCACCATGCCCGTCGAATCGATGGTGCCCGGGATGGTGCCCATCCAGACAGACACCGAGTCTCGCCTGGATGCCCAAAAGCGCCAATTGGACGAGCTCCTGAGGCGCTACACGGAGCAGCACCCTGACGTGGTTGCCGTGCAGAGATCCATTGCCCAACTGGAACGCCAGCGCAACGAAGAGAAAGCGGCCAGGAAAGGCTCAGGCAAGAATGGGCCTGCGCCAACCAGTCCTGTTTTCCAACGCATCCGTGTGTCCCTGGCAGATGCAGAAGCCAAAGTTGCATCGCTGCGAGGTCAGCTCTCCGCCGTTCAATCCCAACTCGAGCAAGCACGCGCCTTGGCTGGGCGCATGCCGGAAATCGAGGCCGAACTGACTCAACTCAATCGGGACTACGACGTTGTTCGCAAGAACTACGAAGCCTTGGTCACCCGGCGCGAGTCTGCATCGCTGGGTGAAAAAATCGACTTGACCACCAAAGTCGCCGAGTTCCGTGTCGTTGAACCTCCACGGGTGTCGCCGACCCCGGCCAAACCAAGCCGGCTGCTCGTCGCACTGATTGGCTTCGTGGCTGCCGTGGCCGCTGGCTTTGGCGTTGCATACGGGCTCACGCATTTGTTCCCGACCGTTCAGGACCTGAGGAGCCTCAAGGAGATCGCAGGTCGCCCGGTTCTTGGTGCCGTCTCACTCGTCGTCAACCCCATGACCTCAGAGTCGGCACAAAGGGCCAATCGACTGTTTGCCGCATCTGTCGGGGCACTGCTCGTCATCAACCTGTGCTGGCTCGTTGTGGTCAGGCAAAACTGGCTGCCCTGAAGGACGGACGATGAACACCATCGAGCAAGCTGCCAAACGCCTGGATCAACTGCGCAGAGCAGGGGTGATCGTTCCCTCGGATGTCGCGGACACGCCGCCCCTGACAGAGGAAACCAAGCCCGCATCCCCCCCGCCTACCGCCAGCACCGCGCCAGATCCAACGACGCACACCCCGACGGCAAACGAGGACCTCGCAGCCTCGTCCAGCGAGCGCAGAAGCCGAGAAGTGGTTCTTGATTTGCTGCGCATGCAACGTGCCGGCTTGCTTGTGCCTGGGCAGCCTCGCTCGCAATTGGAAGAAGAGTTCCGGATCATCAAACGCCCCCTTCTGGAAAACATCCGAAGGGAAGGCCCGATGCGTCCCCACCGAGCCAACCTGATCATGGTCACCAGCGCGGTGCCGGGAGAGGGCAAAACTCAGACTGCACTGAACCTGGCCATCAGCATCGCGATGGAGCTCGATCACACCGTTCTCCTGATCGAGGCGGACGTGCTCAAACCATCCCTGATGTCCCGGGTCGGGCTGCAAGCCTCCCATGGGCTGCTGGACTTGCTCGAGGTCCAGCAGACCGAGCTGTCGGATGTCCTGCTCAAGACCAATGTCCCGAAGCTCACGCTGCTACCAGCAGGAACGGCGAGCTCGCGCTCAACCGAATTGCTGGCCAGCGAATCCATGGATCAGCTCCTGTCGGAATTGGCCAGCAAGTACAACGATCGGGTGATCATTTTCGATGCGCCACCCTTGCTATCGACCACGGAGTCACGCGTTCTCGCCTCCCACGTCGGGCAGGTGGTTGTTGTGACGGAGGCCAACATCACGCCCGTCGAGTTGCTCAAACAGGCTTACGCCACCCTGGAGCAACACCCGGTTGTTCTGGGCATGCTCAACAAGTACAGGGGACCCAAGGGGGCCTCGGCTTATGGCTACCATGCGCAGTGACCCCCTACAGGCCATCTGCCTCACCATCGGGGCAAGCTGGATCATGCTGGCTGGCGTGGTCCACGCGCAAACACGCACTCAAGGCGTGACCCCATCGCTGGCCCTGAAGCTGGAGCACACCGACAACGTCGATGGCGTCAGCGATGACGCCGCACTGCCTCGCCAGTCCGAGGACATCCTCACGATCAATCCGGCCCTGCGTTTTGCCATCCAAGGAGCAACGACCACGGTGGATGGCCAGTTCGGCTTGCTGGTGGAACAAAGGCTGCAAGGCACGGGAGCCGATCGCATTGCCCCGGATGGTCGCGTGCGTTGGCGAACGGCCCTGCCTGACAAGGGCCTGGGCATTGAAGCCGGTCTGCGCTCTCAGCAGGTCAGCTCGTCCATCAGCTCCGTCGGCAGCGCGACGAACAGCACCGGCAACACCGTCACGGAAACCCGCGCCGACCTCAGCCCATTCCTCGAGCGTCGAGTGAACGAGCGCGAAAGCGTGACCGGAAGGCTCAATGGCAGCATTTTGCGCACCGATCCGCAGAACGACCTGCAACGCTCGACACAGACCCGCTCAGGCAGCGCGCAGTTGGCGTGGATCAGCCGCCCCGCCCCCTTCGGCTATGCGCTGGAGGCCAACAGCCTGAGCGAACGCAGCCGATATGACACGCCGGAGCAGTCCACTGGTGTGCCCCGCATCGAGGAACAAGGCGAAACGCGACAGACGACCCTGCGAGCCACCATGCTTTATGCGTGGCAACAGGACCTGGAGATGGGCCTGATTGCGGGCACGGAGCGGGATCACCGAAGGGTCACCATCCTCTCCGGGGGCGTCAAGCGCACTTCAGAGCGTGACTTTGATGGCGCCTTTGGTGGCTTGCTTGTCAACTGGCACCCCACTCCTCGGACCTCCCTCGCTGCCCGCCACGAGTCACGCGAGAGCGGTCGCAACTGGCATGCCGAGCTCACGCATCGTTTGCGCCGCACGACCTTCGCGCTGATCAGTGAGCAAAACACCGTGCGCAACGCCCCGACCCTGACTTCGGCCACCAGCCTGCCTGCGACGGCCACGCCTGGTCCTGGAGGAGTCACAGAAGGCGCCCCGGTCACGACGTTGACCCGCAATGACGCATCGAGTGCTGCGCTTTCTTCACAAAGAAACACCAGCCTGCGCGTGACCTACACCGGGGTTCGCAGCACGTTGAACCTGACTTCAGGGCGTTTCCAGGCTCGCGCCTTGCTGGACACCTCTGGCGCGATGACCGGCACGGACCGCAGCCGTTACACCGCTGGCTCAATCGCCTACCGCCTCACGCCAGACACCACATCCCATGCTGGCCTGAGGTGGAGCCGGGCAAGAGATGCCTTCGGTGTTGCTCGCCGCGAATGGCTGACCACCCTGGGTCTGGGCATTCGCTTGTCTCAGTGGACCAACCTGGACTGTGGCTTGAGCGTCCTGCGCAGCAACGCAACGTCTTCTGCCACGCCGGATGGCGAACAAACGGTGATCCACAGCGCGCAAGTCAGGCTGGAGCACCGCTTCTGAGGCATCACACATGTACGAGTCGTACTTCGGCCTGACCGGCGCCCCCTTCCTGCTCAACCCGGACCCCAGCTTCTACTTCGACAGCCGGGGGCACAACAGCGCCCTGTCTTACCTGAAATTCGGTCTCTACCAGGCCGAAGGCTTCATCGTCGTCACGGGCGACATCGGCGCCGGCAAGACCACGCTGGTGCGCACGCTGCTCAGCGACATCGACAACGAGAAGGTCATCGCCGCCCAATTGGTGAGCACCCAACTCGAAGCGGGTGACCTGCTTCGCTCGGCCCTCACCGCCTTTGGTGTGCCCGTCAAGGGCCAGACCAAGGCCGAGCTGATCGCATCGCTGGAGGCCTACCTCACGCTGCTGGCCACCCAGAACAAGCGCGCCGTGCTCATCGTCGACGAGGCCCAGAACCTCAGCCGCGACGCCATCGAAGAGCTGCGCATGCTCTCGAACTTCCAGTTCGGCAACCAGGCGCTGCTGCAAAGCTTCCTCATCGGCCAGCCCGAGTTGCGCGACATGCTGCTCTCGCGCAGCCTGGAGCAGCTGCGCCAGCGCGTGATCGCGTCCTACCACCTCGGCCCGATGGACCGGGAAGAGACGCGCCGCTACATCGAGCACCGGCTGCACAAGGTCGGCTGGGAAGACAACCCGCACTTCGACGACGACGCTTTCGACGAGATCTACCAGTGGACCTCCGGCATCCCCCGCCGGATCAACCTGCTGTGCAACCGGGTCCTGCTGGCCACCTTCCTGGCCGAAGGGCACATCGTCACCTCCGCGGACATCGCCCGCGTGGCGCTGGAGATCCGCGCCGAGATCGGTGAAGCGACGCCCAGCGCCCCGCCTGCCGGAGCCGGACAGCAGCCTCTCTCCTCGCAGCACGCCAGAGAACCTCAGTTGGCGCCCTCGGGTTATCAGCCCGGCATGCCGCACCCCGGCGTGCCCACGCTCACCGACAACGTGGTACTGACGCCGCTGCAGCCCCAGTTCGCCACCCCGCAGTTCCATGGGCAGGCGCCCGCAGGCACCCAGCCTCACGTGCTGATGCTCACGGCCTCCCGCGCCGGCTGCATCCGCGCGGCCGCCTTGCAACGCGCTTTCCTCAGTCGCGACGACCTGCCTCCTCTGCGCACCCTGTTGATCGACGCTCCCGGGCGTTTCGAGCTCACCTCCGAGTGGTGCGAGCACATGGGACTGGCAGCACCAGACGTGTCCATCCGCCTGCCTGGCGGATCGTCGATCACCCAGACGGCCGACGCCCTGCGCCAACTCGATCACCTGCTCAACGAATACCGCCCCGCCGCGATCATCGTGCAAGGAGGCGAAGACGCTGCCCTGGCGGCCAGCCTGGCTGCACACCGGCAAGGCATCCCCGTTCTGCACCTGGAGGCCGGTCTGCGAAGCTTCGATCGCAGCCGTCCTCAGGAAATCAACGCCATGATGAGCGATCACATGGCCGACCTGCTGCTGACCTCTGAGTGGGTCGCCCACGACAACCTCACGCGAGAGGGCATTCCGGCCGACCGGGTGGTTTTCGTCGGCAACCTGATGATGGACACCATGCGCGGCATGCTGCCCCAGGCGGCACCACCCAAATACACCTTGAGGCAGTTCAACCAGTCACCGGAGTTGCTCAAGGCCGGCCGGGGCTACGCCGTGGTCTACCTGCAAGACCAGGGCATCGCTCAAAACCCGGAAGCCCTGCTGGAGCTGGTGATCACCTTGAAGTCGGTGGCGCGAGACATGCCGCTGATCTGGCCCATGACCGATGCCACCCAGGCCTGGATCGAGAACAACCACGCGCTCGAAGGCGTCTCGCCCAGCCAAGTCGGCCTGCTTCCGATCATCCCGTATTTCAAGATGATGGGGCTGATCGGCACCGCTGCTTGCGTGCTGACCGACTCATCGGCCGTGCAGGAAGAGGCGACCATCCTCGGTGTGCCATGCCTGACCCTGACCAACTACACCGAGCGGCGCATCACGGTCGAGCAAGGCACCAACATCGCGGTGGGGCGCAACAGCAGCCTGATCCACCGCGCCGTCGCCGAAGTCATCCGCGGCGGAGGCAAGAAGGGGCGCCTGCCCAAGTTCTGGGACGGGCTGTCCTCCCAGCGCACGGCCGATCACCTTGCCGCATGGTGGAAGCAGCGCCAACCTCGCGCAGCCAACACACAAGGGTAAACACCCAACCCGAGGGGGTGGGTTGGGCGCAAAGCGACAACCCTCCCCCTAATGTCCAGGGGTCCCCCACAAACGGAGGATATTGGCGCGCCCTCATCCCGCTGACAATCGACCCATTACAAAATCTTACCAAAGCAGGTCATTCGTTGCAGGCCACCAGCCTGCGAAACGGCGCGACAGAGAGGCACCACATGCTGCGGGTTTTCCAACACCACATTTCGCTGGCCACCCTGGCCGAACTGATCGCGGACAGCCTGACCAGCTTCCTGGCCATCATGCTGGGTGTCCTCACGCTCGCTCACTTCTACGGTGACGGCGACGCCCTGGGTGTCTCCACCGTGCTGCGCTCGGGCCTGGGCTTCGCCCTGCTGATTCCCCTTCATTGCGGCCTCGTGGGTGTTTACCGCGAAGGCGCCACCCGCCAGACCGCGCGAGCCAAACTGGGCCGCGCCGTGCTCGGCTGCCTGATCGGCGCGCCCATTGCCTACCATCTGGCCGTCAAGACCCTGGTCGATGGCACCCAGGCGCCCCAGCTCATGGGTTTTGCCATCGCTTACCTGATGGTGGGCCTGGTGCTCGTGCGCGGCCTGCTTCTGACTGCATGGCACGGCTCCCTGGTGCAACAACGTGTTTTGATCGTTGGCACCGGTAACGAAGCCCACGCCGTGGCCGCCGACCTGAAGTCGCGCCGCCGCACCAGCCACGCCGTGGTCGGTTTCTACCCCGCCGGCCAATCCGTGCTGCCGGGCGACGACAAGCGTTTCAACATCTTCTCGCGCGACACCGCCATCGACGACATCGTCAACAAGCACGACGTCAACCAGATCATCGTGGCCGTCAAGGAACAGCGCGGCGGCAACGTCCCCATGGACCAGCTGCTGCAGGCGCGCATCCAAGGCATCCCCGTGATGGACCTGGCCACCTTCTACGAG
>JACCDV010164805.1_pt1 | contig 15134 bp, 11 predicted proteins | sample 7446131 | NCBI WGS metagenome assembly JACCDV01 (sample SAMN15323448, study PRJNA562643) | freshwater metagenome | isolation source: river surface water | place: USA:Blue River Watershed | collected 2017-08-17 | reverse complement strand
TGGCCATCTTTACCAATCAAAAAAAGTTAAAAGAAACAAATGAGCCAGGAACTGAATTTTTTTGAAGCGGTACAGCAGCGCAGGTCTGTGCGCGTATTCGATCAAACAGACAATTTTGACGGCACCATCGTTCAAAAATGCTTGGAGGCGGCCATCCTCTCCCCCAACAGTTCGAACCTGCAACTCTATCAGTTTGTGCGGGTACCGGAATACTCTACCCTGAAAGATCGCCTAGCCCAGCTCTGCATGGGACAGAAAGCTGCCACTACCGCTCGGGAACTGGTAGTAGTCCTTACCCGCAGAGACCGCTGGAAAGCCCATGCTAAAGCCAATTTTGACTTTATCTCCGCTTCGGCATCGGGGGAAGGAGATAAAAAAGTGAAGTTGGCGCTCCGCTATTACGGCAAATTGGTGCCGATGCTGTACCAGAAATTTCCGGGCTGGTCTTTTGTCAAAAAGTTAATTGCACTTACCCAAGGACTCCGCAAACCCATGGTGCGGGAGGTGAGTGAAACTGCAGTGAGAATTTCCGTTCACAAGAGTGCATCCCTTGCCTGCATGACCTTTATGCTGGGGATGAAGGCGGCGGGTTACGACACTTGCCCCATGGAAGGCTTTGATTCCAAGCGAGTCAAAAAGCTCCTCAACCTCCCTGCGGGATCCGAAATCGCGATGATTATCGCCTGCGGCAAAGGAATGCCTGAAGGAATTTATGGGGAGAGATTTCGAGTTCCCACCTCAGAATTGATTGTGGTGAAGTAGATCCTTTGAGGTCTTTCCCATCCTTTGAGGTTTTTTTCAAACCTCGAAGGATTTAAATTGCGCACCACCGGATTGTAACTTCCCTTGTGCTTTTATTTCTTTTAACCTATCGCCCCGCAATTCTGCGGTATAGACTTCCTTCGGAGCAATTGTGGGATAATTGAGATACTACACCTTTGCCCCAGGTAGGGCAATATGTTAATAGAAGAATCAAATTAATTTTTAGGCAAGCTCCGGAGGAGCGACATAAAAAACTTACCAAATAGCGCACCGCCGGAGCGCACCAGATATTGTATTTCTAATTTTCTATTAGCACAATACTCCTCCGGAGCAGGTTTCCGAAATAACCGACAAATCGGAAAATGGATATTTGCCACTTAGGTGCCTGCCCCGCAGAATTACGGGGGCTATAGGCAAATAGAAAACCTGAATTGTGTTTTTGGTAAGCTCCAAAGGAGCGAAATGAGACATACTAGGTTCCTACCTCAGAATTGATTGTGGTGAAGTAGATCCTTTGATTGGGGGAACCTTTTTTTCACGCTGATCTAAACAGAAAAAATACGCTGATTTTATTCTTTTAATCTGCGGAATTTTTCCGTGAGAATCTGCGTGAAACTCTTGTAGCATTCAATCCAAAACCTTCGAGGTCTTGGAGACCTCAAAGGTTAATCTTATCGGCCTCGCCAAAGAGCTTGATGGCCTGCTGGTACACCTCGTTGATGTCGTTGATAACCTTGTAGAAGGCGCTATCGTCGTAGAGTTGACGTCCCAAATGTGCCTTGATCAGGATTCGGAGGTACTCCTTGGACTTTGCAAAATCCTTCGCATCAAACTCCACCTTATTTTTCTTACCAAAGGCGACCAAATCATTGAGCATCGCATCGCTGACCTTGAAATTCTTGTAGTAGTCCTCCACAGAGATTTTGGTGAAATTGCCCTTGTTTTTGCTCACATAATCCAACAAATACTCACGGGAAGTGTCCGAAGAAAAGAGCTTGTTGACATACGCACTATTCATTGTAGTATCTAACGGTACAAAATAGTCTGGCATGATTCCTCCGCCACCGTAAACGGTTCTACCCTTTTTGGTTTGGTACTTGAGGCTATCGTTAAGTTTGATGCTATCCGCAGAGAAAAACTCCCCTTGCTCAAAGCGGTTTAACTCGTCTCGCTCGTAGGCCTCGTACCCGTTGTCGTAAGGCTTCTGGATCGATCTTCCCGATGGCGTAAAGTAGCGTGCGATGGTCAATCGCAACTCTGCTCCATCCGAAAGGTCAATCGGCATCTGCACCAAGCCCTTACCGAAAGATCTTCTGCCTACAATCAGTCCACGATCGTTGTCCTGGATAGCTCCTGCTAGAATCTCCGAAGCAGAGGCAGAGCCCTCGTTGATCAAGACAATTACCGATCCCTCTTCAAACATGCCCGGCTTGGATGCATAGGCCTTGTTGCTGTACTGGCTCACTTTTCCTGATTGAGAAACAATCAAATCTCGGCCGCCCAACAACTCGTCAGCCATGTAGATGGCCGCTCCCATGTATCCGCCTGGGTTGCCTTGCAAGTCGATAATTAATTTCTTCATGCCCTTTGCCTGCAAGTCCGCCACCGACTTTCGAAACTCATCGTAGGTAGTCGCCGCAAAACGAGTCACCTTGATGTAGCCAACTTCCTTGTCGACCATGTAGGTGGCATTGATGCTGTATTGCGGAATTTTGGCGCGGGTGATCGAATACTTGATCAAACTAGGCACATTTTTACGTTTGATTTCTACCGCAACTTTGGATCCACTCGGACCACGTAGGTAGTCAAACACATCTCGGTTGGTGATGCCAATGCCAGCTACAGTCTTGCCATCTACCGAAATAATCTGGTCACCGGATTGAATGCCCAAGGCCTCGGATGGCCCTCCGGTCAGCGGTGCCACCACATAAATGGTGTCGCGAATGATGCCAAACTCCACCCCAATCCCATCAAACTCACCCTCCAATTGAGACTGAACCAAGGAGGCATCCTTGGCAGGGATGTAGCTGGAATGGGGATCCAACTTTTCCAACATTTTGGTAATGCCAAACTCCACCAACTCGTTGGTGTCTACACTGTCCACATAGTCACGGTTGATGTAAGTCATGACCTCCTGCAACTTGTAGAGCGCAGCCCTTAGGTCATTTTGACCCCCATTGGGTTCTGCAAAGGTGGCACCTATCCAAATTCCCCCCGCAATCGAAAGGGCAATAAGCAGTGGAAGACGGATTTGCGAGGAGGTATTTTTGGTTGAACTCACGGAGAAAGGGGTTTACTTTTCGAATTAAACAATCTAAGACAGAAAATGTATTTGCTTGGTTACAATTTTAGTTAAAATTAACGTCCTTGACCGCTAAGCAAGTACATAAAGATGGGATTTATTTAGGATTATCCACAATATCAAAGTGACGAAAGGAAACAGGAGCCGAAGTCCAAGAAAGTGGGCTGTGAACCGTCGACGATTATCCGCAGTGATAAAGGTTCCTTTTGAATAACTAGAAAGAATGCGGATAATCCTGTAGTTATTTCCCTTTTTTAGTTCAAAAAAAATTATTTTTGTGGTATGCAATCACGGAAGGCACTTGAAAAAACAGCTGTAGGAGAACTCGTCTCCGAAAACTATGTTTTCGCCGCCGTATTGCACTACTTTGGAATCAGTTTTTACCAGTATCCCAGCGACTCCCTGGAGAAAGTTTGTCAAAAACACAAAGTCAACCCGAGACAGCTCATCGCACAACTCGAGAGTTGGGCCCTTCAAAAAGACCCTACCCTCGAAGAGCTTTACCTCAATCCCATCGAATTGCTCGTTGCCTACCTCAAAAAAAAGCACTACTACTTTGTGCGGCAAGAATTGCCCTTCTTGTCCAACATGATCTCTGGAATAGTGCCTGAAAAAGATTTTGAACCGCTATTGAGTGACTTGCGCATCCTTTTTCCGCTCTTTGTGGAAGATTTTATTCACCACATCCACGAGGAAGAGAGTCGACTATTTAACCGGATCACATTACTTCAAGATATCGAAGCAGGAGAATTTCGGATTCAAGATGCCTTGACCATCCTGGAGCAAGAACCTATCCACTACCTTGCCGAACACCACGAGATTCATGACGACGAAATGGAAGGAATCCGCAGGCTCACACAAAACTATGCCTTGTCTGCCGATGCCCCATTGGCCATGAAGGTGCTGTACCACGAATTGCAAAATTTTGAAAAGGAACTCTCCATCCATGCGCGCATTGAGGACGAACTCCTTTTTCCCAAAGCAGTGGAATTGGAAAAAGAAGCGTTACGCAAAATTCGCAAACAAATACAAACCAACTGATGCCTAGAGTACTAGCGATAGACCTGGGCACCAAGCGCACCGGCCTGGCAGTAACTGATCCCTTACAGATCACCTGCAATCCGCTTGAAACCATCGAGACCGCCAAACTGATTCCCTACCTACAGGCCTATTGCGCCAAAGAGGCTGTGGAAGCCCTAGTGCTCGGACATCCTACCCGACTCAATGGGCAGGCCAACGAAATGACCCCCTTGGTGCTTGCCCTGAAGGACAAACTGGAGTTGACATTTCCCGAACAAAAAGTGGTGCTCATCGATGAGCGCTACACCTCCAAAATGGCCATGCAAACTCTCATCGCCATGGGCAGCAAGAAAAAAGACCGCAAGGAAAAGGCGGGCAACTTGGACAAGGTATCTGCCGCAATTATCTTACAATCCTATTTAGAAAGACAATGATTTATCCTATCGTCGCTTACGGCAACCCAGTGTTAAAAAAGGAAGCAGAAGAACTGCCTGAAGGAAGCGACCTGACCCAGTTGATCCAAGACATGTACGCCACCATGGACCATGCCCAGGGTGTAGGCCTAGCCGCTCCCCAGATCAATCAGGGTGTGCGTCTATTTGTCATCGACAGCACGCTGATGCTGGATGAAAAGGACGAAGAAAAAGGCATCCGCCGTGTATTCATCAATCCCATTCTACTGGATGAGTACGGAGACAATTTTGGCTTTGAAGAAGGCTGCTTGAGTATTCCTGACGTGCGGGCAGAAATCATCCGTCCCGAAAAATTAACCCTAGAATACTACGACGAAAACTGGAACCTGAAGGAGGAAGAGTTTAGCGGCATGACCGCCCGGGTCATCCAACACGAGTACGATCACTTGGAAGGAATCCTATTTGTAGACTACCTCAAAGGCCTGAAAAAGCGCATGATTCAGTCCAAATTGATCGACGTGAGCAAAGGCAAGGTAGCCACCGACTACCGCATGATCTATCCCCTTCGTTAATGGAAAAAAGACCAGCACTCCGTATCGCCCTGGTGCAGACTGACTTGCATTGGCAAGATAAAACCGCCAACCTAGCGGCGCTGGAGGAGAAAATCTGGTCTTTAAAAGAGGTTTGCGACTTGATCGTCCTACCGGAAATGTTTCCCACGGGTTTTTCCATGGACTCCGCCGCGCTGGCTGAGCCGATGAACCTGCAGGTGCACAAGTGGATGAAGCAGCTCGCTGCACAAACCGGCGCAGTAATCACCGGTAGTGCCATCATTTCTCAGGGAGGCAATTATTTCAATCGACTGCTCTGGGTGGATCCAAATGGCACTACTCAATCCTACGACAAGCGACACCTCTTCCGCATGGCCAACGAGGACGCAAGCTTTGCACCTGGCGAACAACTTCCCGTATTTGAACTGAAGGGCTGGAAGATCTGCCCGCAAATCTGCTACGACCTCCGCTTCCCGGTATGGGCCCGCAACCAATGGAAAGAGGACGAGGCTGCATACGACCTGCTTTTTTACGTGGCCTCCTGGCCTGCAGCACGCATTTCTGCCTGGGATGCCCTGCTTCCTGCCCGTGCCATCGAAAACCTTTCGTACAGCCTTGGGGTCAATCGGGTGGGGGTAGATGGAAACCAGATCCCCTACAATGGGCATTCTGCGGTCTATGATTTCAAGGGAGATAAATTGCTGGATCTTGGAGATCAGGACCAAGTTCAGGTGATCAGCCTCGATTCCAAGGCCTTGGAAGAATACCGAAGCAAGTTTCCCGCCTGGAAAGATGCCGACCCGTTTACCTTAGACTCCTAGCCCTTCAAGTAGGATTTCCATAAACGGAACAAAATCCGGCTTGATTTTTGTATTTTTGTCCACCTAATGCTCTATTTGGGGAATGTCGCTGCAAGGAGCCGCATTCAAAACCAAGAGTTAGGTCAACCTTTTGAACTCATTTTTAGCAAAATTCTGAGCCCATGTCTAAGACACCAAAAATTCTCTATACCCTCACCGATGAGGCCCCTGCATTGGCCACTTATTCGCTTTTACCCATCGTACAAGCGTTTACCAAGACGGCAGGGATTCAAGTAGAAACACGAGATATCTCACTTTCTGGTCGTATTCTTGCCAATTTTCCAGAATTCCTAACCGAAGCACAGCGCATCAACGACGACCTAGCCGAGTTGGGCCACCTCGCGACTACACCAGAGGCCAACATTGTCAAGTTGCCCAATATTTCGGCATCTGTGCCTCAGTTAAAGGCAGCCATCAAGGAATTGCAAAGCCAAGGATATGCTTTGCCTGACTACCCGGAAGAACCCAAAACCGAGGAGGAAAAAACCATCAAGTCCAAATACGACAAGATCAAAGGTTCTGCTGTGAACCCGGTCCTTCGCGAAGGCAACTCGGATCGACGCGCTCCCCTAGCCGTAAAAAATTACGCACGCCAGCATCCCCATTCCATGGGCGCTTGGTCCGCAGACTCTCCCTCCCATGTAGACAGCATGACTGCTGGGGATTTTTACGGGTCTGAGCAATCGCTTACTGTAGACCAAGCCACCCAACTGACCATTACCCTCCAAGGCACCGATGGCAGCACCGAAGTGCTAAAATCTGGTTTGAAGGTGCAGGAAGGTGAAGTCATCGATGCGGCCACCTTGAGTGTATCCCAATACCGCGCCTTCTTGAAAAAGGCAAAAGAAGACGCGCTGAAGAAAGGGATTCTTTTTTCCTTACACCTAAAGGCCACCATGATGAAAGTATCAGACCCCATCCTCTTTGGGCATGCGGTTACCGTGTTTTTTGAACCTGTTTTCGCCAAGCATGCGGCCACTCTAGCGGCGATAGGTGTAGATGTCAACAATGGATTTGGGGACCTTTTGGCCAACTTAGAGAAACTTCCAACCCCTAAAAAAGAAGAGGTTCTACAGGACATCGAGGCCTGCTATGCCACAAGCCCAGCAGTAGCCATGGTCAATTCCGAAAAAGGAATCACCAACCTACACGTGCCAAGCGACGTGATCATCGATGCCTCCATGCCCGCCATGATCCGTACTTCGGGTAAGATGTGGAATAAGGAAGGAAAACTTCAAGACACCAAAGCCATCATCCCAGACCGTTGCTATGCGGGGGTATACCAAGCAGTATTTGATTTTTGCAAGAAAAATGGGGCCTTCAACCCGGCCACCATGGGCTCCGTTCCCAATGTGGGCTTGATGGCTCAAAAAGCGGAAGAATACGGTTCACACGACAAAACCTTTGAAATTCCATTTGCCGGTACCGTAGTCGTTACCGATGCGGCAGGCAAGCAGCTATTTGCACATGCCGTGGAAAAAGGAGACATCTGGAGAATGTGTCAGACCAAAGACGCGCCGATTCAAGATTGGGTGAAACTGGCAGTGAGCCGTGCCCGCTTGTCTGATACGCCTGCAGTCTTTTGGCTAGACAAGGCCCGTGCCCACGACGCACAACTGATTCAGAAGGTCAATACCTACCTTCCACAGCACGATACCAAAGGACTTGAAATTCATATTCTATCACCAATTGAGGCTACCCTATTCTCTTGCGAGCGCATCGTAGCGGGCAAGGACACCATCTCCGTGACCGGCAACGTGCTTCGTGACTACTTGACCGACCTCTTCCCTATTTTGGAAGTAGGTACCTCAGCCAAAATGCTGTCCATCGTTCCCTTAATGAATGGAGGGGGCTTGTTTGAAACCGGCGCGGGAGGATCTGCCCCCAAGCACGTGGAACAATTTACTGAAGAGGGTCACCTCCGTTGGGATTCCTTGGGTGAGTTTTTGGCCTTGGCCGTGTCTTTAGAGCACCTCGGACAAACTTTTGACAACCCACCAGCCCTCCTCTTGGGTGAAACCCTAGACCAGGCTACTGGAAGGTGGTTGGAGGAAGACAAATCACCTGCTCGTGTAGTCGGCAAATTGGACAACCGAGGTGGGCATTTCTACCTAGCCTTGTACTGGGCGCAGGCGCTAGCTTTGCAAACCAAAGATCCTTCATTGGCAGCCAAATTTACCGCATTAGCCAAAGCACTGGTAGACCAAGAAGCCAAGATTGTAGACGAATACAACAGTTCCCAAGGAAAAGCCATCGATCTCGGCGGCTATTACCGACCGGATGCAGCCAAGTGTGCGCAGGCCATGCAGCCAAGTGCTACCTTCAAACAACTTCTGGCCTCCTTGGCCTAAAGGTAAAACCGGGTGAAAATCCCGGTTTTTTTTATTCCTCTTTTAGAAGCTACCAGTCTAGACTCCTGCTATTCTTGGGCTTGTGCGAATGGAAGGTTTACCCCCTCTCTTTTTTTGATTTCGAAATCGATTGAAATGCAGAATTCCGCGTTTTGGAGAGCAAAGGCAAGATTTTAGTTTGGGCAGACCCGATTTTTGTAATAAATTCGCTTGCATTTCAGCGTGTTTTAACGACAAAAGTTGGAACTAACCGAACTAGAAAAAATTAGTAGCACTATAAAATCACTTAATGATGAGCAAGATTAAAATTGGTATCAATGGATTCGGCAGAATCGGTCGCCTCGCTTTCCGCGTTGCACAAGAAAGAGCTGATGTACAAGTAGTGGCGATCAACGATTTGATCGATGTGGACTACATGGCCTACATGTTGAAGTACGACTCTACGCACGGCATCTTCAAGGGTACTGTGGAAGTTAAAGACGGCAACTTGGTGGTGAATGGCAATTCCATTCGCGTAACTGCAGAGAAAAACCCAGCGAGCTTGAAGTGGGGTGAAGTAGGTGCGGATTACGTCATCGAATCTACCGGTATTTTCTTGACCAAAGAATCTGCTCAAGGCCACATCGATGCAGGTGCCAAGAAAGTGATCATGTCTGCTCCTTCCAAGGACGACACGCCCATGTTTGTAATGGGTGTCAACGAGCATACCTATACCTCAGACATGACCTTTGTATCCAATGCGTCTTGTACCACCAACTGCCTTGCACCAATCGCAAAGGTATTGAATGACAACTGGGGCATTGAGGAAGGCTTGATGACTACCGTGCATGCCACTACCGCTACACAGAAGACCGTAGATAGCCCTTCCGCCAAAGACTGGAGAGGTGGCCGTGGTGCGGGACAAAACATCATCCCTTCGTCCACTGGCGCTGCCAAGGCCGTAGGAAAGGTGATTCCTGAATTGAATGGCAAACTCACTGGTATGGCCTTCCGAGTGCCTACACCAGACGTATCTGTGGTGGATTTGACGGTACGTTTGAAAAAACCTGCTACTTACGCAGAGATCTGCGCCAAGATGAAGGAAGCTTCCGAGACCACGATGAAAGGTGTCTTGGGCTACACTGAAGATGCAGTGGTATCCAATGACTTTATCGGAGATCCACGCACCTCCATCTTCGATGCAGAGGCAGGCATTCAGTTATCCAACACCTTTGTGAAGGTAGTGTCCTGGTACGACAACGAATGGGGCTACTCCAACAAAGTAATTGACCTGGTCACCTACATCGCCAAGAAATAACGCAAAAGCCCCGTTTGATACGGGGCTTTTTTTATTTGAAATACAATGGAAATGGAGTGGAAATAAATTAGAAATACGATGGAAATACAATAGAAATAACCCGAGCAGGCTCGGGGAAATAGGGGATTCAATTCGTATTTCGATGGTATTTCACGCAGCGAAGCGAAGTGTATTTCAACTATATTTCACGAAGCTGCCCGCCGCGGCGGGTATTTCAACTCTATTTCCTTTAGGTATCTCAATGCATAATACAACGAACAGAATTCCCCTCCGATCGACTAGTAGAGGAATTGCCTAAGGTTGAACTACTTAAGTATAGAAAAACCGATTTATCACCATTAACCGTAGTACTGCTCCAATAGTTACCGGAGGTGCCGACATGGATAAGGGAACCATCGTTGGATCTTCGGTAGCCTGAAGTGGTTAATTTAAGTGGAGATTCAAAAGCACTTGTGACAAAATTATTAGAAACCCAGTAAGCCATCTCTCCAATCCATTCTGAGTCTGTTGGTAAACGGAACCCACTTGGACAAGGGTTGTTCACCCCATTTACACCTTGCCATAAATTAATATTTGGAAAACTACGCCAATCCCCTGAGGCACTTAATGATCCAAAGATAAAGTTCCCATTTCCTGGTGAGTCAGAATTGCTCAATGTAGTTGTAGTTGGGGAGGTCCTTATTTGATGCCCATCAGCAGCTCTTCCCCATTGGTATAAATCACCATAAGCCGCTGCATCTGTGCTGCTAGTAGCAACTCGCGTAGCCCCTAAGTTGCGGTCCATCCATCTTCTACCTGTAGCTGAGGTTACTACTCCAAAAGGTGAAACCGATCCCGATGCTGCTGAAGCCACAGAATTTCCAGCTGCATTGGTAGCCACAACGGTAAACGTGTACGATTGATTTGTGGCTAATCCTGTCACTACTAAAGGTGAACTTCCTCCCGTAGCAGTGAAGCCTCCTGGGGAAGATGTGACCGTATACCCTGTAATGGCACTGCCGCCATTAGAGGAGGGCGCATTAAATGCTACACTTGCTTGCGAATTACCTGCAGTAGCCACTGGGTTAGTGGGCGCACCAGGAACTGTTAATGGTGTTACGGGTGCCGATGCTACTGAAGCCATAGAATTTCCAGCTGCGTTTGTAGCCAGAACCGTAAACGTATAGGCTGTCCCATTACTTAACCCTGTCACTACTAGCGGTGAACTTCCTCCCGTAGCAGTGAAGCCTCCTGGGGAAGATGTGACCGTATACCCCGTAATGGTACTGCCTCCGTTAGAGGAGGGCGCATTAAATGCTACGCTAGCTTGTCCATTACCTGCAGTAGCCACTGGGTTAGTGGGCGCACTCGGAACTGTTAGTGGGGTTACGGCTGTCGACGCTACTGAAGCCACAGAATTTCCTACTGCATTGGTAGCCACAACCGTAAAGGTATAGGCTGTTCCATTACTTAAACCAGTCACTAGTAAGGGTGAACTTACGCCTGTGGAAGTTCTATTTCCTGGAGATGACGTTACTGTATACCCTGTAATGGCACTGCCTCCAGTAGAAGTGGGTACATTAAAAGCTACACTTGCTTGCGCATTACCTGCAGTAGCCACTGGGTTAGTGGGCGCACCAGGAACTGTTAATGGTGTTACGGGTGCCGATGCTACTGAAGCCACAGAATTTCCAGCTGCGTTAGTAGCCAGAACCGTAAACGTATAGGCTGTCCCATTACTTAACCCGGTCACTACTAGAGGTGAACTTCCTCCCGTAGCAGTGAAGCCTCCTGGGGAAGATGTGACCGTATAGCTCGTAATGGTGCCTCCACCATCAGAAACTGGTGCAGTAAAAGCTACGCTGGCTTGTGCATTGCCTGCAGTAGCCACTGGGTTACTGGGGGCATCAGGAACTTCAAAACTTACCTGGCCACCAATTAGATTGGTCCAGGTTGAACCATTGTAAATTTGTAATTCACCAGAAGAGCCACAATTCGTACACCAAACAATAAGCCCTGCAACAGGTGATGCGATGGCATTTCGTTGAGCCCGTGTCATGCGTGGGGGTAAAAATCCTTGCGTAGTTGAATTTGCTTCCAACACCGCTGAAGCACTTGCCTCCGATGATGCACCTGCAATTACTTTCCCATTCACAGTTGCACTCGTTAAGGTCCCCACAGTCGTTAGACTTGAGTTCGTAACCGTAGCGTTTAATGTGTTTCCAGTTAATGTGCCAGCTGCTGCTGGTACAGTAATGTCTGCACTTCCATCAAATGCTACGCCATTGATATTTCTGGGTGTTGCCAAGGTTGTTGCTGTGGCCGCATTGCCTGTAGTGGAACCAGAACTTCCAATAACACTTCCTACGATGGGATTGGTAACCGTGAGATTCGTAAGCGTGCCCACACTGGTTAGGCTTGAGCTTGTTACCGTAGCGTTCAGGCTAGTTCCAGTTAAGGTACCTGCTGCTGCCGCAGGAATGTTTGCACTCACCACGTAGGGACTCGCAACTGTTCCACTTCCCGTTAGGGTAATGTTTGTTCCGGCGGTGGTCACACCACCTACGCCTGGAGCTCCATTGGTTCCGTTTGTTCCGTTGGCCCCTGCAGGGCCTGTCAACCCAATTGGACCTTGAGGGCCTGTAGCTCCTGTGGCACCTTGGGGTCCTTGTGGGCCAGTAGCACCTGCAGGGCCCGTCAATCCAATTGGACCTTGGGGACCCATAGCTCCTGTTTCACCTCGGGGACCTTGGGGACCAACAGCGCCTGCTGGACCAGTCAACCCAATTGGACCTTGGGGACCTGTAGCTCCTGTGGCACCTTGGGGACCACTAGCACCAGCAGGGCCTGTCAACCCAATTGGACCTTGGGGACCCGGAGCTCCTGTGTCTCCTTTGGGACCTTGCGGACCAATTGCTCCTGCTGGACCGTTTGCCCCTGCGGCACCGGCTGGCCCAATCGGGCCTTGAGGACCTATTGCACCTGCTGGGCCCGCTGGACCGGGAGTGGAGCTGCCTGAGGTTTTGGCATACAAAGCATAAGGCACACTCACCAACTGGCTTACGCCCAAAATAGTGTAATTGCTTCCTCCTGAAGGGTCTATTTCTGTTTGGATAAAGTAAGGTCCCGTAGACCAGTTGAGTCCGGCAAAGGATCCTGACACCACCGTGCCTGCACCTATTTCCAAGGTGACTAGCCCGTTGGTATTGCTGCGCGGACTTTGGGTCTCCACATAGGCGGGGGTACCACTGGCCGAACCGCGCAAGATACTGATGCGCATGCCTACCACTTTATCTACCACCAAGGCATTGGCATTGTCTCTAACTACGGCTTGGTAGCTCATTTTCTCTGGGGCCTGTGCCAAGGCATTCAAACTGAACAAACAAACGAAGACGCTGACTAGTATATTACTCATAGGATAGTATTCCACTTATTTTTTGATCACTTTAACTACTTTGACCAGTTTATTGCCTTGAATTAACTTCAAAACATAAAGCGCTGAAGAAAGGTGTTCCATTTGTAGCTGCGTTTGTACATCGACCACTTGCTGACGAATCACTTGCTGTCCTTTGGCATCAAAAAGAAAAATCTCCATAGGGGTATCAGGCCTGTAATTTTTTAGCTCGACGGTAAGGAAGTTAGATGTCGGATTGGGAAAAACAGTAGCTGCCAGGCCAAACCTGTCCTCATCTTCAATTCCTGTAATAAGGAAGATTTCGAAGCCTTGTTGCACTCCTTTGGAAAGGGAGGTTGCGCTGTTCGATTGGGCCGTATATACCGTTTGTCCAACGCTGTAAGCGAAGGAACCTCCAGTTCCGCTACCATTGCCTCCAGAGGAAAGGGCAGTCTGTTGTGCCTGCAGCTGCTGGGTAAAGAAAAACATCCCTACAAAAAATAGAACTACCGAAGCATTTTTGATAAAGCAAAAGCTGAATTTGGAAATCATTTTCTGCGAGCGACTCTGCTGTTTCGGTGCTAGTTTCCTCTGACTATAAACCCTGAAGAACAGGTACCATGGTGAACACAGGTAGTTAACAGCCTGTGCAGCGTGAGAAAAATGGAGGATTGGTTCGGGATTTAGGCCAAGAGAACGGCTTGCTACCGAGTTTTGAGCCCGCAAAATCTCTCTGATAAAATGCATTTTGAATGTAGAAGTGCTCAATAAAAGGGTAGATAGTCGCAGTGGGAGGCAAGGCATTTTTCTTGAGAAGCAAGACATTAATGAAAAAAACACAAAGAATGCCTGTCTGGGATGAATCAATCATTACTTTGGGAGGCAATATGATTTCAAATATAGTAGATTGACTGGTAGAAATAAATTAGGAATACAATGGAAATAAGGTAGAAATACACTAGAAATAACCCGAGCCTGCCTGCGACAGGTAGGATTTAGGCAGTAAGTAGAAACCCTACTTGGTACTTAGTACTTCGTACATTGTACAATTTAAACTCACAACCTTGTCACATCCTCTTTCTTGATGTAGGCAATTTGATCCTTCCATTCAATTTCGTACCAGATATCCTTGGAGGATTTGATGGTGACGCGGTGCCCTGGCTCCACCAACTCAATGAAATCTCCACCTGCAGATGGCTTGGAGCGAATTAGGGTAGGACTTGAGGTAACCAATCCTGTGGAAGGACCGTTTAGAAAATTATTGGTTGCAAATATTAATCCAATCAATACGATGGAGGGACCATAAAATCTGCCCTCATTCAATTTTTTTCCTTGAGACCAAAGCACAATCAAGGACATGATGAGAAATAAGGTGAGCCCTCCGACGATGATTTCTTTGTATTCTACCAGAAACAAGACAAAGCGCATGCCATCACTCACTTCATAACCCGCCAATTCAGCTTGTCCGGTGAGTGTTTTGATCTTGGAAATCGTTTGGGGATTGGGACTCAAGTCATAGTACTTACTCAAGTACAAGGTAGCCCGTTCGCTGTCTCCAATTCCTTCTGCAATGAAGGCCATTTTGAGTAACATGGAGGTAGAATAGATCCCAGATTCGAAGTTTACCTCGTAAATCTCCATTGCTTCCTTGTAACTTCTCTGGTTAAACAAGGAATCTGCGATCATTAGCCTAGGCACATCCGCTTGACAATGAATGCTTTGCAATAGGAAAATGAAAAATATGGAAACTTTTATGAGAAAGATGGATTTGATTCTTGGCATTTAGAATTCAGAGTCATAAATTTGCAGTCCAATTACGGCATTGAACTTTCAAAAAGCAAGTTCATTTAACCGAAATTAAGTAACCGATTCCGTAGCTCAGCTGGTAGAGCAATACACTTTTAATGTATGGGTCCTGGGTTCGAATCCCAGCGGGATCACAAAATTAACTCGCAAGGGGTTAAAGAAAGTTTCGGGGTGTAGCGTAGCCCGGTATCGCGTCCCGCAAGGGTGCGGGAAGTCCGTAGGTTCGAATCCTTTAAGTAGCAAAAGGCTAGTTAAAAAAAATTGAAGTAAAAAAGTTTCGGGGTGTAGCGTAGCCCGGTATCGCGCCACATTTGGGATGTGGAGGTCGTAGGTTCGAATCCTGCCACCCCGACTTTATTTGACTAGTAGTAGTCACTGGGTCCTGTAGCTCAACTGGAT
>JACCDV010331773.1_pt1 | contig 15146 bp, 20 predicted proteins | sample 7446131 | NCBI WGS metagenome assembly JACCDV01 (sample SAMN15323448, study PRJNA562643) | freshwater metagenome | isolation source: river surface water | place: USA:Blue River Watershed | collected 2017-08-17 | reverse complement strand
TGATGGCTTCCGCTTTGCGATGGCGGGGCTTGATGGCGGGCGCCTCAACATCGGTGCCTGTTCGCTTGGCGGGGCGCAACGCTGCCTCGACGAGGCGGTCAAATACACCAAGGAACGGCAGCAATTTGGTCAGCCGGTTGCTGATTTCCAGAACACCCAGTTCATGCTCGCGGATATGGCAACTGACCTCGAAGCTGCGCGCGCGCTGCTCTATATGGCCGCGTGCAAGGTGAACGCCAATGCGCCCGACAAGAGCCGTTTCTCCGCAATGGCGAAGCGGCTTGCAACCGATAATGGCAGCGAGATTGTTAACAAGGCGCTGCAATTGTTCGGTGGCTATGGCTATTTGCGCGACTATCCGATCGAGCGTTTCTGGCGCGATCTGCGTGTCCACTCGATCCTCGAAGGTACCAACCAGGTGATGCGGATGATCGTTGGAAGGGATTTGCTACGCCAATGAAAATAGCCTTTATCGGTCTCGGTAATATGGGCGGCGGGATGGCCGCGAACCTTGTGAAGGCTGGACATAGCGTCAACGCATTTGATCTGTCGGCCGAGGCACTGGCGCGCGCGAAGGACAATGGTTGCGCGACCTTCACCAACATGCGCGATGCGGTGGCCGATGTCGAAGCGGTTGTATCGATGCTGCCCAATGGCAAGATCGTCGCCAACGTCTATGCAGGCGAAGTCATCGGCCATGCGCCCAAAGGTGCGATCCTGCTCGATTGTTCGACGATTGATGTCGATACCGCCCGCACGGTGACCGCGGATGCGACCGCAGCCGGCCATGAAATGGTCGATGCGCCGGTATCGGGTGGCATTGCTGCAGCCAATGGTGGCACTTTGACCTTCATGGTCGGCGGCAGCGACAGCGCTTTTGCGCGGGCCGAGCCCATCCTTGCCGCGATGGGCAAGGCGGTGATCCATGCAGGTGCCAGCGGGGCAGGGCAAGCAGCGAAGATCTGCAACAATATGTTGCTTGGCGCATCGATGATCGCGACCTGCGAGGCGTTCAAGCTTGCAGATAAACTCGGCCTAGACCTCCAGACATTTTACGACATCTCGTCCAAGGCTTCGGGCCAGAACTGGTCGATGACCAGCTATTGCCCCGTTCCCGGCGTCGGCCCGCAATCGCCTGCGGACAATGACTATCAGGGCGGCTTTGCGACCGCACTGATGCTGAAGGATTTGAAACTGGCGATGGAAGCCGCGGCCTTGGTCGAGGCCGATGTGCCGATGGGCGAAAAGGCCGCTGCGCTTTATGAGGCGTTGGACAAGGCCGGGCAGGGGGGCTTGGACTTCTCGGCGATCATCAAGACGCTTTGAACCGGCGACAGTTGCGGCGCGTCTGGTCATGCCGCGGGCCGATTGCATTTGGGCTCGCTGCGTTATACTCTTAACCCACGGGTCGTCTCGTCCGGACAGGCGAGGCATGAGCAGATAGACGCCATATGAAGCGACAAGATGCACACCGCATCGCGCTTCTTTAGGCCATGGCGTTTGCCCGGCTATGCTTTCTCACCTGCTCCTTATGCGGAGGAACGCGCCATGAGCTTGGCCCATTATACCCCGATTGCCTTCATACTGACCCGCCATCGCAAGACTGCAGAGGATTTTTACCGAGAGAAATTGGGGCTAAATTTTGTGGCTGATGACGGGTTTGCAGCCGTTTTCGACCTTGATGGTGCATCATTGCGGATTACCGAAATTCCCGATTACCAGCCCGGGCCCCATCCCGTGTTGGGCTGGAAGGTTGATGATATCGAGGCACAAGTGCGGGCGCTGACCGATCGGGGGATTGTTTTTACCATCTATGAGGGGCTGGGGCAGGACGCGTCCGGAATCTGGACCGCGCCTGATGGTTCGGCAAAGGTTGCGTTTTTTTCTGATCCCGACGGAAACGGGCTTAGTTTGACGCAGGTGATGCGGCCCGATTAGAGGATTCCCGCGCCGCGACCCATGTCGCCCATAATCCTCCGGCCATCGTGACGCCCAGAACGATGCTGTAAAACAGCGCACCCTGTTTGGGTGGCCCGAACAGCAGATGGTCCAGCGTCGGGACGAAAAGACCGAGCATCAGCCCGCTGAACAGCCCCCATGCCGCCGCCAGCGGGGCAGGGCCGGTGCGAGGAAGCATCCAGGCTGCGGCGAAAAGTGCAGCGGCGACGGCAAGCTCGTCAAAAGCCAGAGGGATCAGGCGGATGTCCCCCGCCCAGCGGGCCAGTTCGCTTGCGGCAAGCAATAGGGCAAAACCGAAGCTGATCGAGCGTAAGATATTCATGGCCGAACATATGTGCGGTGTCGCGGCACAGCGCAAGCGGTGCTTGTCGGTCGCTACCGGGGCAGCTAGGGCGTCAACATGGATCGCAAGCGCGCATTATCATTCCTTGTCACCGGCCTATTCGCCTTCGCTTCAGCAACTGTTGCGCTGGCCAATCCCGAGGTTGACCTTGCCGACCGCGGGACGGTGCCAAGCTGCAGCATAACCGACCAACTGTCCCCGGCGCTGTCTGCGCGTGCTGACCAGATCGGGTTTGCCCGCACCCCGCAATTGATGCCCAGCACGGTCACGCGCGCCCAATTTGGTGGTCGGCTGCGCTGTGCCCAAACGCTTGACGGCAAGACGCGCACTATCGGTATTGCCCTTGTGGAGGATTTTGTCCGCGACGGCACAAAATTGCGCGCCTTGTATCAAGGCGACAGCATCGTCTTTTCGCTTAGCGGCGAAACCCCGGCGGCTACCTATCCGACCCGCAAGGGTGAATATCGCTGCTATCGCGGCGGCGCAGCGGCGGTGATGCAATGCACGACCGGCTTTGGCGCCAAGGGGGCGAGCCTGCTCGTTTTGCAGAACCAGAATGAGGATTACCGCCTTGGCCTGTCGATCAGCGCCTATGATTGGCCTGATGGGACCGGGCGCCCGATCGCCCCGGTGACTTTGACGGCGGGCGCACGTGCACCGGTGATGGCGGAATGGTTGAACCAGTCACTTGGCGATCCGGATGATGCCGCAGCCTGGACGGCGGTGTTTGAAGGCCCGGATTATAGCGATGCCCTGTTGAAGCAGGAAGGTCCGGTGCCTGTCGTGATCGAGACGCGCCTGTCGGGCGACCTGCCGATCCGCGCCGAATTTGATTTTGCCGAACTGATCGCGCTGTACAGGGCTGCGGCGATGCTAACGCGCGAAATGCCGGTGCGCTGAAATCCTTCGCTGAGATTGATGCGCGCTATGCCTTGAATTGCTGCTCAGTCTGCTTATCCTTTGAATAGGTGGTGCACATGAGGGGTTCGATATAAATGTCCGATGAAGATCAGCCGCTTCCCACCGGCTACCAACTTTCCGCGCTCGATCCGACCTATCGCGAAACGCCGTGGGTGCCGCTTGATCGTCTGCGCGCCGCCGATCCGGTGCACCATGATCAGGCATTGGGCCGTTATTTCCTGACGCGCGGAAAGGAAGTTTCGGAACTGATCAAGAATCGCGACCTGAATGCCGACCCGCGCAAGGCGAATGAAGGCAGTTTCTCCAAGACGCTTTATGGCAATAACAGCAAGGAATTGTCGATCCTGATGCTCGACGATCCCGAGCATAAACGGCAGCGAACCCTGGTGCTAAAGGCGTTTAACAAACGCTCCGTCGATGCGTTGGTGCCGCGGATCGAAGAAATTGCCCGCGGCCTTGCCGACGATATTGAGGCGGCAGAAGGCGAGTTTGATTTTGTCGCGATGTTCGGTTCGCCCTTGCCCACGACTGTCATGGCCGAATTGCTTGGCATCAATGCCGCAGACCGCAAGGATTTCCGCCGCTGGTCGCTGGGCTGCATGCAGGCGCTGAACCCTTTCCGCACGCCCGAGCAGACTGCGCTATATGAGGAATCGACGACTGTGCTTGCCGATTATCTAGCGCGCGAAGTCGATATTCGCCGGACCCAGCCGAGCGACGACCTGATCACCCGCCTTGCGCAGGCTGAGGAGGAGGGCGACAGCCTTACCACACAGGATATCGTACTGCTTATCCGCTTGCTGTTGATTGCAGGCAATTCGACCACTACCGACATGCTCGGGGCGGGCGTCGTCCAATTGCTGAAAAATCCGGATCAGCTTGCCAAGTTCAAGGCGCGGCCCGATTTGCATGACAATGCGATGGATGAAATCCTGCGGGTCGAGCCGCCGGTGACGCAGGTGTTGCGCAGCGCGCACCAAGATATGCAGGTCGCCGACAAGCAGATTTTCAAGGGTGATACGATCCACATGTCGCTCTTCGGCGTGCATTTGGACCCCGAAATGAACCCTGACCCGCATAAATTTGATATCGAGCGGAAAAATGTGCAGCATTTCGCCTTTGGCGGCGGCGCGCATTATTGCCTAGGTGCAGGGCTCGGCAAGGCGCAGGCGAAGATCGCGTTGCCCTTGCTGTTCGAACGCTTCCCCGACCTTGGCTTCGCGCCGGGCCGGGAGGTGAAGCACAAGGTCGCGCCGGCATTTAACGGCTATGGTGAGGTCTGGCTGGTGAAGTGAGCCAACCGTTGTGAAAAAATTGTCATCCCCCGACTTGATAGGGAATCCATGATGGGAAGTGTCGGTTTACGTTGACCTGACAGACCATCGGTTCCCGCTTTCGCGGGAATGACAAATCCCCAACATTTATTTTTTAGGCGGCAATGGGAAAAAGCCGGAAGTCCGCTCGATATAGGCGGCATAATCAGGCCGGTTTTTCTTAAGGCTGCGTTCGAGCAAGGGCTTGCCCGACCATTTGGTCAAAGTGAAGGTCAGGAAGATCGGGCCGATGACGCTCACCCAGCCGACCGGCCCGGTTTCGGCCGCAACCAGCCAGATACCCCACCATGTGCAAGCGTCGCCGAAATAATTGGGGTGGCGCGTAAAGCGCCATAACCCGGTGTCGAGCACCTTGCCCTTATTGGCCGGATTGCTGCGGAAGGACTTAAGCTGCGCATCGCCGACGGTTTCAAAAAGGATACCGATCAAGGCGATGGCGATGCCCAGCCAAGCTATCGGACCCATGACCGTGCGGCCGCCCTCACTTGCCCAGATGCCCATTTGGGCGGGTAGCGCGGTGATGAACAGCAAAGGGGCCTGCGTCAAAAACACCATCAGCAGCGCAGTTTTTGCCCAGCTCCAGCCTTTGGTTTCCATCGCATGGCCCATGATCTTTTTATATCGCGGGTCTTCGCCCTCGTGCCGCCAGCGGGTGACCAAATGTAAGGCAAGGCGCATGCCCCAAAGGGTGGTGAGCCCGAGCAGAACATCTGCGCGGCGGCCGTCGCCGTCGATCTGAAACCAGCTAGACCAGGCTAGGATGACCATCCCGAATGCCCAAAAGGCATCGATGAAAGACACATCGCGGATGCGCACCGCATAAGCCCAAAGCAGAAGGATTGCTGCGAACAGGATCACAAGGTTGAGTGCCAAAAGGCTCAAAATATCGGTCATGTGTCTTTCACTCCCGTTATGCTCGCCATCTGCTTTTCCGGATGCTTCGGCGTCACGCTCGAATAGATTGCGGCGACCTTCGCCATGTCGGCATCATAATCGCCGGTCGGCCAGATCAACGGGCCCAGACCGCCGGTTTTAGTGCCATAATCCATCATGCCCACTACCATGGGCACCTTGGCAGCCATTGCAATATGGTAAAACCCCGTTTTCCATTGCTTGACCGACCCGCGCGTACCTTCGGGCGCGATTGTCAGCATGAACTCTTTCCGACGATCAAATTCATCGATCATCGCCTGCACATAATTGCCACCCTTGGAACGGTCGACCGGAACGCCGCCGATATCGAGCAGAAAGTTGGTGACCGGCCAGCGGAACAGCGATTTTTTCGCCATGAAATGCGGCTGGATACCCAGAGTTTGTGTCAGGCCGAGATAATAGAGAAAATCCCAGTTGGACGTATGCGGCGCCGCGATAATGACAAAGCGACGCGGTTCGGGAACCACGCCCTGCACGGTCCAGCCCTGACGCCGGAAAAACCACATCAGCAACGCCTTTACGGCGCGCGAGATCAAACTCGGTGTGCGCGTTTGCAACGCCATTCTGGTGCGACCCTCCTACCCCTGACGAAGGACAATGCCCTCCGTTACATTCAAATGCAATTGGCTTGTTTCCCTTATCGCACGGCGCTAGGCGACAAATTGCAGAATGAAAAATAAAGCGGGATTGCCATGACAGACGCCCATACCCCGGTCATTTCAGCGACCGGCCTTTACACGCCGAGCGACATCATCACCAATGAAGAGCTGGTCGCGAGCTTCAACGCCTATGTGGATCGCTACAACGCGGAAAATCCCGACGCAGAGCCGCTGATGCACAGCTCGGTCGAGTTTGTCGAAAAGGCAAGCGGGATCAAGGCCCGGCATGTAATCGACAAAAGCGCGATCACCGATCCGGCATTTATGGAACCGCGTTATGCAGAACGCCCCAATGATCAGATTTCGCTGATGGCGGAAATCGGCGTTGCCGCCTGCCGCGATGCGCTGGCCAAGGCAGGGCGCGATATCGCCGATGTCGATGCGGTTTTGTGCGCAGCGTCAAACCTGCAACGCGCCTATCCGGCGATGGCTGTTGAAATCCAGCATGAACTGGGGATGGAACGCGGCTTTGGCTTTGACATGAATGTCGCCTGCTCGTCCGCTACCTTTGGCATACAGACCGCCGCAGACTATATTCGTGCTGGCAATGCGCGTTCGGTGCTGGTTGTAAATCCGGAAATTACCTCGGGGCATTTGAACTGGCGTGATCGCGACAGCCATTTCATCTTTGGCGATGTGGCGACCGCAATCCTTGTCGAGGCGAAGGATCTTGCCCCTGCCAAGCATTGGGAAATCCTCGGCACCCGTTTGAAGACCCAGTATAGCAATAACATCCGCAACAATTTCGGCTTTTTGAATCGCGCTGAAGGCAAGGGCCCTGTCGATCAGAGTGGCCCCAATACGGACAAATTGTTCGTGCAGGAAGGGCGTAAGGTCTTCAAGGAAGTCGTGCCGATGGTTGCGCATATGATCGTCGACCATGCCGCGCATTTGGGACTGGAGAGCAACAAACTGCGCCGTCTCTGGCTGCATCAGGCAAATCAGGGGATGAACCGCCTGATTGCACAGCGCGTTCTGGGCCATGAAGCCAATGAGGATGAAAGCCCCACTGTACTTGATACCTATGCCAACACCTCAAGCGCGGGTTCGATCATCGCCTTCCACAAGCATAGCGATGATCTGGCGGCGGGCGATATCGGCCTGATCTGCTCGTTTGGGGCAGGCTATTCGGCGGGCAGTGTGTTCGTGCGCAAAGTGGCCTGAGCCCGCAAAGCAAAAGGTTATGCTATCGGGCGGCCAGCGACCATATTGAAGGCTGCGCCAAACCCGTCCGTCGATCAGCCCGGGCCAAGCGAAGGGAATTTTGCGAGGATATGGTCGAAAACGGCAGGGTGTAGCGGTGCGACAAAGGCGCAGCCATAGCTTTCGCCGATCCGCCAGACGACCTCTGCCTCGAGCGGACCGAAGCCGGGCAGCGTGATGAATATCCGCCCATGGTCGTTCAGATGGCTGACGGTGGCGATGCGGCATCCCGATTGGGAGATGTCGACAATCTGCGCCTGCATGCGCCCGCCGCCAAATTCCCGCAGGTCAATCGTAATGTTGACGTCGCCACGCGAATAGCGACGAAATTCGATGCCCTTGGCGGGTTCGCTTTTCCCTTTTGCGCTATATGGCATCCAAAGCCGCCTCGAAAACATGCTTGATTTCCATGGGCCTTATCATGCCAAAAGTGAAAATCCAGTTTCCAACACCAAAATGGATGCAACTCGCGCGCAGCGCCGGCTGATCAATCGAGGATCAGGCCAAGCGCTACATAGATCAGCAAGGCAGAGCCGAAGCCGAACAAAGTCGCGAGTACGAAAATGACGCGGATAACAGTCACATCCATGCCGGTCCATTTGGCAAGGCCGCTGCACACGCCCCAGATTTTCTTGTTGGCGCGATCAAGCATGAGTTTTGTCATTTTACTATTTCCTTTGAGGGGTTGGATTGCGGGTTTGTTTTCAAATTCCAGGCTCATCAGACGATCCCGCCGTTCAGCGCTGGTGCAATGCTGGTTCTGATCATGACAAAGGCGCAGAACATGGCGGCTGTGAATGCGAAAAGCTGGTTGCGGTGTTGGGCGTTCATCTCAAATTCCTTTTTGAAAGTCAGACCTGCCGATCAGGCAAGTTGGGTTGATACCGAGGTGATGGCGGGAGCGATGCTGGTGCCGACGGTGATGAAGGCGCATGCGATCGCGGCGAATACCGAAGCGAATTGGGTGCGGGTCGAAAGTGTCATTTTAAAGTTCCTTCTATTGGCTTTCCGGGATGTTCCGGTGATGTCGATGAGATTGCATGAGCCGTGCCAACAATGTGAAATCTCATAAAAACAGATGTATAAGAGGATTTACACATTTCAGGCAGGATGTTGCAAAGCTGAACATTGGGAAAATATCCCAACCATTCGCATCTATGTTGCGTGCGATCGCGGCCGCGGGGCCCTTTTTATTTGGGCGTTGACCGCGGCCTGTGCTGCGCTAGGGCCTTGTCATGGTTATTGACCGGTTGGACCTTACCGATTTTCGCAATCATGCGGCGATAAGCGTGCAACCCGCTGGCCGATTTGTCATTTTGCATGGCGCGAACGGGGCGGGCAAAACCAATATCCTCGAAGCGCTGTCCTTGCTGGTGCCTGGACGCGGGCTGCGTCGGGCCAATTTGCACGAAATGGCGCGTCAAGCAGGCGCGGGCGGCTTTACCGTCGCCGCGCATATGGGGGCAACGGCATTGGGAACAGGGGTGCTGGGGCAGCAGCCGGGGCGCCGGATCGTGCATATCAATGGCGCCAATGCCGCCATCAACGATCTTTCGGAATGGCTCGCGATATTGTGGCTGACGCCCGCGATGGACCGATTGTTCGTCGATGGTTCGGGAGCTCGGCGGCGGTTTCTCGACCGGTTGGTACTCGCGCTCGAACCCGCCCATGCGCGCAACAGCAGCCGGTATGAAAATGCAATGCGGCAACGCAACCGCATGCTTTCCGAAGGGCAGCGCGACGCAGCCTGGTTCGATGCGATCGAGGCGTCGATGGCCGACCCGGCTGTCGCCATAGCCGAAAGCCGGGCGCGCACGGTGGCGCAATTGTCGGCAAGGTTGGCGGGCATGCCGCCGTCCATCTTTGCGCGGCCGCTGATCGAACTGGAAGATGCTGCCACACCTGATCGCGATGCCTATATCGCGATGTGGCGTCAGGGCCGCCCGCGCGATCGTGCGGCCGGCCGGACCCTTTCAGGTCCGCACCGCAATGATCTGATCGTCCGGCATGAAGGCCATGGCCAAGCAGCGGCATCCTGTTCAACTGGGGAACAAAAGGCGCTGCTCTTGTCGCTGATCCTCGCCCATGCGGGCCTTGTTGCCGACATACGCGGCGCACCGCCCATATTGTTGCTTGATGAAGTTGCCGCACATCTTGATCCTGAACGACGCACTGCGCTTTTTGCGCGGCTTGCGGCGACGGGCAGCCAGGTCTGGATGACTGGCACAGAGGCGGCCTTGTTTGACAGTGCCGGGGATGACGCAACGCGTATCCATGTTTCCGACGTGGCGCTTGGCGCGGCGCACGGCCTGCGCTAGATATGGCGTCCATGATCCCGCAATCCACCGATCCGGTCAGTCGCTATGTCAACCGTGGCATCCGCAATCCCGACCTGATCGAAGCGGCATTGGCGATCAACGAAGACCGGCTGGCGGACGCTGAACCGTTATTGCGCGCCCATTTGCGGCAAGATCCGCTGGATGTAGCCGCGATCCGGCTGATGGCGCAGCTGGCGGCGCGGCTCGGGCGATATAAGGATAGTGAGGCACTGCTCCGGCGTGCGCTCGAACTCGCGCCGGATTTCATTGTCGCGCGGAGCAATCTTGCCGGCATATTATATCGGCAGAATCGGTTTGAAGAGACGGTCGAGCTGCTGAACGACGTCCTTGCCGCCCAAGGTGATGATGCCGGCGGGCAGAGCCTGATGGCCGCAGCGCTAGGCCGTATTGGCGAATATGACGAGGCATTGGCACTTTATGGCGCGCTGACTGAGCGGTTCCCGCAGCATGCAAAGCTGTGGATGAGTTATGGCCATGTGCTGAAAACCGTTGGCAAGCAGGACGAAGGCATTGCTGCCTACCGTCGCGCGCTTGCCGAAGAGCCGACGTTGGGCGAAGTCTGGTGGAGCCTTGCCAATCTGAAAACGGTGCAATTTGACGCCGCCGATATCGCCGCCATGGAAGATGCGCTGAATAGGGACGAGAGCCTGTCTGACGATGATCGGCTGCATCTGCATTTTGCGCTGGGCAAGGCTTATGACGACCGACGCGAGGCGGAGGCGTCATTTGGCCATTATGACCAGGCGAACCGGATAAGGCACGGGCAGCTGGAATATGATCCCGACATCATTACCGCGCATGTCGATACGATCATCGCGCGCTTCACCCCAGAATTCCTGTCCAACCGTTCCAATCTGGAAGAGGGCGCTGCCGATCCCATTTTCATCTTGGGAATGCCGCGGGCAGGTTCAACGCTGCTTGAACAGATATTGGCGAGCCATAGCCTGATCGAAGGCACGATGGAGTTGCCCGACATGCCGGCAATTGCACTTCGCGAGGGCAAGGGCGTGGCCAGCGGTTGGGTTGATGCTGTGGTCCAGATGTCGGCAGACCGTTTGGCTGAACTGGGGGACGATTTTCTGAACCGCACCCGCGTTCAGCGCAAGACGGATCGACCATTCTTTATCGACAAGCTTCCGAACAACTGGATCTACACCGGCCTTATTCACCTGATCTTGCCGAACGCGAAGATCATCGATGCGCGGCGTCATCCGCTTGACTGCTGCTTTTCCAATTTCCGCCAGCATTTCGCCAAGGGACAGGCATTCAGTTACAGCCTATCCGACATGGGGCGCTATTATGCCGATTATGTCCGCTTGATGGCACATTTTGATCGCGTGCTTCCCGGTCGGGTGCATCGTGTGATCCATGAACAGCTGATCGAGGAACCCGAGGTGCATGTGCGAGCAATGCTCGGCTATGTCGGCGTTCCGTTTGAAGAGGCCTGCCTCAACTTCCATGAAAACCGCCGCGCAGTCCGCACGGCATCGAGTGAACAGGTGCGCCGTCCGATCAATCGCGACGGTGTCGATCAATGGCGCGCCTATGAAAAATGGCTCGACCCGTTAAAGTTGGCATTAGGCAGTTTGTGGCACAGCTACCCTGAAGTTGAAGACCGAGCCCAAAACGCGGCTGTTGTTGCCAAATCGCAGAGATAGGATGGAATGACAATGTTGAGCCTCCCCAATATCCTGACATTGTCGCGCATTCTGGCGGTGCCGATGCTGGTCTTCCTGCTGTGGCCGGGGGTGAAGCCGGAGAGCATCCAACCGCTGCCGGTCGATTATTGGCTGGCCTTTGCGCTTTACTGCTTGATGGGAATTACCGACTATTTCGACGGCTATGTCGCCCGCACGCAAGGGACCGTTTCCAAACTGGGGGTCTTTCTTGATCCGATCGCTGACAAGATCATGGTCGGCGCGGTCATCTTGTTGCTCGTCTTCACCCGCGATATCGATGGCTGGCATGTCATCGCCGCGCTGATCATATTGCTGCGCGAAATCACGGTTTCCGGCCTCCGCGAATTTCTGGCGGGGCTTCAGGTCTCCGTTCCGGTTTCCAAAATGGCGAAATGGAAAACGACGGCGCAGCTTGTTGCTTTTGGTGGACTGATCCTTGCAGGTGCGTTGCCGCTATGGGATTGGCTGAAAATCACCGCGCTCGGCTTGCTCTGGGTCGCAGCCATTTTGACGCTGATCACCGGCTGGGATTATCTACGCGCCGGCGTCAAGCATATGGATTGATGATGCGGGTTGTTTATTTTGCGTCGGTGCGCGAGGCCATGGCCACCGACAGTGAAGAGGTCGAATTCCCCCAAGCCATCGTGACGGTTGCCGATGCGGTCGAGTGGCTGTGCGGCAACTCACCTGCCCATGCATCTGCCTTTGCACGGCGTGATCGGCTTCGTTTCGCTTTGGACCAGATCATGGTGAAGGCTGATGCGCCGCTTGATGGCGCGCGCGAATTTGCGATTTTTCCACCGGTGACTGGCGGATGATAACCGTTCGTATCCAGCGCGCGGCATTTGATACAGCCGCAGAAATTGCCGCCTTGGACGGCGAAGGTATAGGCGCGGTTGCGACCTTTACCGGAATAGTCCGGCGTGATGGCGGGGTCGATGCCATCGAGCTTGAACATTATCCTGGGATGACTGAAGCAAGCCTGACGCAAGTTTGCGAAGACGCCATGCGCCGTTGGCAGCTGGCGGGATGCACGATTATCCACCGCGTCGGGCGGATGACGGTCGGCGAAGCGATTGTGCTGGTGGTGACGGCATCGTCGCACCGGGCGAATGCGCTGGAAGCCTGTGCCTATCTGATCGATCGGCTGAAAACCGACGCGCCCTTTTGGAAAAAGGAATTTCGCGATGGTGCGGCTATCTGGGTCGAGGCCAAGGATAGCGATACGGTGCGTGCCGAACGGTGGGATCAATGACCGCGGATCACGTTCCCGGTTGACCCGCGCTGCCGTCAGACAGAAACGACCTCGCGGATGATGTTTGCAAGAAGCTCAAACTCGGGCTGGCGAGGGCTGTTCGTGCGCCAGACGAGGGCAATTTCACGATTGGCGTAGGGTGCCTCCAATGGCCGCGCCTGCACCTGCGTTCCATTCAACAGCCCGTATTTCACAGCCATTTCGGGGATCAGTGTTTGGCCCAGCCCGCCGTCGACCATCTGGATCAGCGTGTGCAGTGATGTGCCCAGCATCATCGCCGACGCGCGCAGTTCGGGGCGGTTGCACGCCGCCAGCGCATGATCTTTCAGGCAATGGCCGTCGACAAGCAGCAACAGCCGCGATTCGTCGATCATTTCGGGAAGGATGGTATTCGGTGGATTGTCCGGTTCACCTTTGGGAAAAGCAACGAAAAACCGGTCGCGGAAGAGCGTCGCATGCTCGATATCTCCGCAGGCAAAGGGGAGTGCCAGCAACACACAGTCGACCTGGCCCCGATGCAGCGCATCGCAGGCTGCGGCGCTAGTTTCCTCACGCAGGTAGAGTTTCAGGTCGGGATAACGACTACGCAGTTCGGGTAGCAGGCGGGGGAGGAGGAAGGGCGCGATGGTGGGAATGACGCTGATCCGCAGTTCGTCTGCGAGCGGCTTTCCGCTGGCACGCGCCATGTCGGCCAGTTCTTCGGCTTCGCGCAGGATGCGATGCGCCTTCAGCACCATTTTCTGGCCGAGCGGAGTGAATCGTACCACCCGTCGCGTGCGTTCCACCAGCACCAGGCCAAGCAGCGATTCGAGTTCGCGAATCCCGGCCGACAGTGTCGACTGGGTGACGTAACAGGCGTCTGCAGCCTTGCCAAAATGGCCATGCTGTTCGAGCGCGACCAGATATTGAAGCTGTTTGAGCGTTGGGAGATAGGTGCTCATTTATGGCTGTCCTGTCGATTAATAGGCGCTTCATTAATCGATTTTACCGATTTAAGCCATGTGTAATTGTCATCTGCTGTTACGGAAACAATGGCAAAAGCGGCAAGGGATGACTATGTTCCTTATTGCGACCCGAGCCAGACCAGGAGAATGTCCATGGAAAAGGCCGGAAAAAATGCGGCGGGAGACGTAACAGCGATGCTTTCAAACATCGTCGACTATCTTGATTCCATCAAGGCGCGCGATCCTGCACCGCGCAGCCGCTGGGAGATTTTGCTCTATCCGGGCGTGTGGGCACTCGCCCTTCATCGCGTTGCGCATTGGCTGTTTCGCGGCGAGATGTATTTTCTTGCGCGTTTTGTGAATCATTTTTCCCGCTTTCTGACCGCGATCGATATCCATCCGGGGGCACAGATCGGGCGGTTTTTCTTTGTCGACCATGGATTTGTCGTGATCGGCGAAACTGCTGAAATCGGGGATAATGTTACCATCTATCAGGGTGCAACGCTCGGCGGCACTAACCCGACAGGAGGGCAGGGCGGAAAACGCCATCCCACGATCGGCGATAATGTGATCATCAGTCTCGGCGCCGCCATATTGGGGCCGATATATGTTGGCGCGAACAGCCGTATCGGGGCCAATGCCGTGGTTACCAAGGATGTTCCCGAAGGCGCGACAATGGTGGGCATTCCTGCCAAGCCGACTCTGGTTGAGGTCAAGCCCGAAACCCAGAATTTCGTGCCCTATGGTACCCCCTGCACCGAAAGATTCGATCCGGCGACGCAAAAGCTGGAAATCCTGCAGTGCGAAATGGAAACCCTGCAAAAGCGGTTGGCCCTGTTGCTTGAAGAACGTGATGCTGCGGCCGCAGCAAAGGGCAATAGCGGCAAGAAGGGTGGTCGGACCTCGGCTTGAGCGCGGTTATCACGCCCTTTCCGGTCAGCGCCCGCTTGCCCAGCCAAGTGGGTTTCGACCGTGACGAACTGACGCGCATTCTCGACCTGTATGGCCGCATGGTCGCTGCTGGAAATTGGCGTGATTACGCCATTGACGTTGGTCGCGACATGGCGGTCTTTTCGGCCTTTCGCCGCACTGACGAGCGGCCCGAATACCGCATCGTCAAAAACCCTGCACTGCGTAACAAGCAGGGGATGTGGGCGTTGATCGGTGAGGGCGGCGCGGTGTTGAAACGCGGACATGAACTGGCCCCCGTTCTCGCGCCGGTCGAACGCAAACTTTTGAAACTGGTAGAGCCATAAAAAAAAGCCCCCCGGCCGCGTGGCAGGAGGGCTTTTCTCGAACTTTCAGGCGGTGACTTAGCCCGCTTTGGCCTGCAGCAGTTTCATCGCCTGCATCGATTGTTCGCCGCCCGACTGGGGAACCATCTCGCCAGTGCGATCGCTGATCTCGGCGAAATTGGCAGCGACGCCTTCCGGCGACAGATCATCACCCGACAGCAACTTGCCTTGCGTCATGGTGACATTGGCTGTGTGGAAGAAACCTGCGCCCGCACCCATGATGACATTGGACGGCGCATCTTCGGATACCAGGAACAATGCAGCAGGCACGACATTGACCGG
>JACCDV010001636.1_pt1 | contig 15146 bp, 12 predicted proteins | sample 7446131 | NCBI WGS metagenome assembly JACCDV01 (sample SAMN15323448, study PRJNA562643) | freshwater metagenome | isolation source: river surface water | place: USA:Blue River Watershed | collected 2017-08-17 | reverse complement strand
GGCCGGGGTTGGCCAGCACCAGCACGCGGCGCTCGGCTTTCTCGATCGGGGTCAGCTCGCCGGCGCGCAGCAGCAGCGGCTTCAAGCTGGCGTAGGGCCAGTGGGTGGCGCGGGTCTGGCGCGTGGGTACCTTGGGCGGCAGCACGCCACGCAGGCTGGGCCACAGCGGCACCAGGTTCAGCGCCTTGAGCTCGTCGCGGTAGTCCTGCGGCAGGTCTTCCAAGCGGCCTAGTTCTTGCATTTTCGTCTCCGTAATGCCGTTTGCGAAAAGTCAGCGGGTGATTGGTTCAATCAAGGCGCAACATGACGCGCATGTTCTCGATCCGCACGGGGTAGGTGCGGATGTCTTCGGTCAGGGGCGCGCACATCGCCTTGCCAGTACAGACATCGAACCGCCCCTGATGCAGAGGACATTCAATCTCGCGCCCCTCCAAAAACCCATCACTCATGCGTGCCGCACCATGGGTACACAGGTTGTCGGTGGCAAAAATCTCGCCCTCCACTTCGTACAGGGCAATTTCTTTGCCGGCCACTTTGACGGCCACAACATCGCCCTCAGGCACATCGTCCAGTGCCGCCGCGTCGATCCAGTTTTCGCTCATGAATGCCTCGTCAAATGGGGTAGATGATGGAGTTGGCGATCATCTCGCTGTCGTACACGCACAAGCGCGACTGGAGTTTGAGCCCCTCTGGCTTGCGCACGACCACATCGCGGTAAAAGCCTGCGTTGTAAACGGTGGACTCGCCATCCAGCTTGGTGCGGATGACGGCGTAGTTGGCCTCCGAATGAATGCGATCACCATCCAGGTCGTGCTCCACCGCCACGATCCGGGGCGTTCCGACGATGTGCCGCTGGTAGTACGGGTCGTGGTACATGGTTTCCTTGACCCCGTAAACACGGTCCTGGATCATGGCTTTGCTTTCCAGCGCCAGCAGGCACAAGGGCAGGCCCTGCTCGAAGTTTTCCCGCGGTTGCAAACGGTAGGTTCCGTTGTCCACAAAGAATTCGGGCCATTTTTCCCAGTCCGCCGAATCGCAGACCATGGCGTAGTCGCTGTAAAGGCTGAGCAGTTCGAAATAAGTTTTGAAGTCGATCATGATTTATTCCCCCATCACCTTGCGCCAGTAGTTGTACATACCGCGAATCAACGTTTCGGTCACCATGTGGTCGGTGTCGCCAATGTCGTGGCCACCCATTTCGATCACGGTGCGGTGTGCTGGCTTTTGCTCGAAGCCTTCCTGCGACCACTCAATGACCTCGCCGTCGTCGGCCGAGACAAAGCCGGCCGGCCCGAACAGGTTGGCCTGAATCAGGCGACGCTGCTCCATTTCAGGGCTGTCGTCCTCAAATCCAAAGTGCGTCCAGACGAAATCGAACGAGCCATGACCGTTGGGCTGGATGTGGCGCGTGGAGACGCTGTTGACCTGCTGCTGAATGATGACGCTGGGGAAGATGGTGGTCATCACCGCCGTCGGGCCGCCCCACCAGGCCTCGGGCACGATGTCCAGCAACCGGGCATCGTTGAGCTTCATGGATTCCTTGAAGCTGTCCACACCCGTGACCACTTCGTCGTTCTTGCCGCCCTGCCCCCGGGTGGAAATCATCGCGGCGTGGCGGAATTTCTCGTCCATCTTCAACTCGGACTTGTTGTCTGCGCGCCAGAGCCCGAAGGTGGAAAACCAGGTGTGCAACAGCCCTGGGTGGTAAGGGTCTTTGATGTTTTCCTGCATCAGCTTCCAGTTGCCCGGAATGCGCTGACGGCGGTAGCCGAGCACCTTCAGCTTGCGACCATTGAAGACGCGGTCAAAGTAATGAAGGATGGTCGGCCCCAGAAACTCCTCCAGCGGCTCTACCGAATGGTCAAAAGACGCAAACACCACCCCGCCGCGAACCGCCACCTTCAACTTGGTCAGGCCGTGATCTTCGAGCTTGAAATCCTTGGGCATACCGCCGTTGACCTTGCCGTCCTGCTTGACGCCCCGCCGGAACGGCACACCTTGCAAGTCGCCCTTGAGGCTGTAGTTCCACTGGTGGTAGGGGCAGAAAAAGTCTTTGGCGTTGCCGTTGCGCTCGCGGCAAAAACGCATACCGCGGTGCGCGCAGACGTTCTCGACCACGTTCACACCACCGTCCGGATCACGGACCATGACGACCGAACGCTCGCCAATGACCGTGCGACGGTAGTCCCCAGGGTTGGGAATTTCCGCTTCGAGACCGACATAACACCAGTGGCCGTTGTAGAACAAGCGGTCCAGTTCCCGCTTGTACAGATCCTCGCGGGTGTAGGCCCAAAACGGCACGCGACTGGTGCCGTCGCCTTGCCACTCAGGCGCATCAGGGAACACGGTATTTGTCTCGCTCATCTCGACTTCTCCTGGGTAAATGTGGTGGAGGGGGAAACCGAATTGCGCCTCAAACCCCGCTGGGGTAGAAGGCATCGGCATAGATGTGCTCGGGCGCAATGCCCAAGCGCTTGACCAGCAAATTCAAAGCATCGACCATGGCGGGTGCCCCGCAAAGGTAGGCACGCCAACCGGTCAAAGAGGGCAAATCCTTCTCGATCGCATCGGTCACCAGACCGGCGCGATGTTCACTGCTCACAGGGCCCGTGGCAATCACGATCTGCACCTTCAGTTGAGGGTGATGGGCTACCATCTCTTGCAGCCTTTGGGCGTCGTACAAATCTTGCTGGCTGCGAACACCAAAGTAAAGGTGGATCGGGTTGTTCATGCCGCTTTCGAGAGCGCCTCGCACGATCGAAAGTACCGGCGCCAAACCGGTGCCACCACCGACGCACAGCATCGGGCCCTCGTACTTGCGCCGCAGATACGCGGTACCCAATGGCCCGCTGATCCGAATGGCATCGCCCGGCTTCAACTGGTCAAAGACATATTCAGTGACCCGTCCATCGGGCACCTTGCGGATCTGAAACTCCATTTCCGCATCGCCCGGCAAGCCTGCCATGGAATACGGGCGGATGTGATTCGGCGTGAATTGAAGCGAGACGTATTGGCCAGGGCTGAATTCCAGCGGCTTGGCCAGTTTGACCTTCACACGGCGGATGTCGTGTGTCGCCTCTTCGATGGAGGTGACCGTGCCTTTGACGATCTTGGCGGGGTGCACCACCACTTCGTCCACCTCGGGCAACTCGATGGTGCAGTTTTCGGTCAGCACCGCCTGGCAGGCCAGCACGTCGCCATCGTCAGCGCTGGTGGAATGGCCGGACTCTGGCCCGGAGTTCATCACTTTGCCCTTGACCACGCGACAACGGCAAGTGCCACAACGCCCAGCCATGCAGCTGTACGAAATCGGAATGTCGTTTGCACGCAAGACATCGAGCAGGTTGTTGCCGATTTCGACGTTGATTTGTCGGTTCAGAGGTTCGACGACGAGTTCCATGTTCGATGCACCGGGTGGTGTTGTCTCAAGATGACACGCATTCTGGAGAGACTCGGCTTATCAGTCCATGCATCGGACCTGATAGACAAAATCACTGTTGTGAATATCATGTCCCGCCATGAACCTCCGTGATCTGGACCTCAATCTGCTGGTTGTCTTCAACCAGCTGCTGCTGGACCGCAGCGTTTCTGTCGCTGCAGACAAGCTGGGACTCACCCAACCTGCCATCAGCAACGCGCTCAAGCGGCTGCGCACCGTCTTGAATGACGAGCTGTTCCTGCGGACCTCACGGGGCATGGAGCCCACACCCTATGCGCTGCACCTTGCCGAGCCGGTGGTGTATGCGCTCAATACACTGCAGTCAGCACTCATACATCGGGATTCTTTCGACCCGGCCTCCAGCCAACGCACCTTCAACCTGGCCATGACGGACATTGGCGAGATTTATTTCATGCCCCCGCTGATGGAGGCGCTGGCCAAGCGAGCACCGGGCATCCGAATCAACACGGTTCGCCCTCATCGGGGCAACCTGAAGGAGGACATGGAGTCGGGCACGGTCGATCTGGCGGTCGGACCGCTGCCCGATCTGCAAACCGGTTTTTTTCAGCGGAGACTCTTTCGCCATCGCTACGTCTGCATGTTCCGCAAGGGCCATCCCGCTGCGAAGTCCCCCATGAGCCTGCAACAGTTCACCGAGCTGGAACATGTGGGCGTGGTACCCGAGAACACCGGGCACACCGACGTGGACGGATTGCTGGACAAGGCTGGCATCAAAAGACTCATCCGCCTGAAGGTGCCCCACTTCATTGCGGTGGGCGCCATCCTGCAAAGCACCGACCTGATCGCGACCGTACCCCAGCGTTTTGCCGAGCGGGTACAGGACGCTTTTGGTCTGGAAACATCCCCTCACCCTGCCCGGCTTCCAGACATTGCCATCAACCTGTTCTGGCATGCCAAATTCAACCGTGACCCAGCGAGCTTGTGGTTAAGACAGCTGTTGGTGGAGCTGTTTTCTGATGGCGCAGCCCGACGTGAAAACTGACATTGGGGTACAAAGAATCGCAACACATCACCCGCCGTGATCCCACACATTCACGCGGCTGATGCGCACATGCGGCCAACTTGGTTCAATATCTTCAAGTGGGTGCCGTTCGCTTTGCCAGCGGCCTATTCCGTCTGTCAACGCAAGGTTTCACCGTGAGTCACACTCCTCGCGCCCTGTTTTTCACGTCGGCATCACAGCGGGTGGCATTGGCTCGCCAAAGGTACTTTGAAGAAGGGGTCGTTCCGACCGGCGTGGTCAAAAAGGAAGTTCTGGATTCCTGGGCGCGCTGCCAGCGGTTGCGACTGAATCCCACGGACTCGATCGAGTTCAATGAAGTGTCGCCGAGTCGCGCGCATCTGGCCTTCCAGAGAAACCGCCTCCTCATCGAGGCTTGGGCAGGCCAGACCAGCGAACTGGAAAGAATGCTCGCAGGCACGTCGTGCTCGGCCATGCTCACCGACGCCACCGGTGTGTTGATTGCATCGACCGGGCCAACCTCATCCGACGCTCAAATCACACGGGTGGCCCACCGGGTGGGCATCAATTTTTCAGAAGACGCGATTGGCACCACCGCCCCTGGGCTGGTTCTCAAGACCGGACAAGCTGCCACGGTCCTGGGCGGAGAGCACTATTTTGATCGCGTACAGCCCATGTACTGTGCCGCGGCACCCATCCGCAATATTCAGGGCGAACTGGCGGGCGTGCTGGACATTTCCAGTGAACACAAACCGTTTGAATTTGATGTCAATGCGGTTGTCAGCCTGTACGCCACCAGCATCGAAAATCGACTCCTGGTCACCCAATCGCAAGACCAGATGATTGTTCGCCTGCAGGTCACACCATCCCTGCTGGACACCCCGATGGCCGGATTGGTGGGTATCAACGCCCTGGGAAATCTGGCATGGGCCAACGGGGTGGCCTCTCGCATGCTGGGCATCGACCTCTCCGACATCACCGGCAGTCAAGCGTCAGCGGAAAGTGTTTTCGGACTGTCCGCCCACCGCCTGTTGACGCTAAGCGCCCCCAGCCCGTCGAGACTGGCGAACGGCCTGAGCGTGTGGATCAAGGTGGAAGCTCCGGCCACCGATGGCCCCAGCCGCATTCAGGTCGCCGCAGGCAGCCAGACACCCATGGTCTCGGCGCACCGCACCACCGAAACTGCCCACACGGAGCCCGACCAAGGTATCGAGCGACGGGCATCAGTGCCGCTGACTTCCACCCTCAAAGATCTGGACAAGAGCCTGATCCGGCAAACGGTGGATGCGTACCACGGAAACATCTCCAAGGCGGCCAAACATCTGGGTGTGTCCAGAGGTCTGATCTACCGGAGATTGATGACGGATGGTGAAACGCCACCAACAACAGACGCGAAAACACCAGAAGTTGTCTCAGAACAGAACAAAAACATCTAAGGGTTATCCCGAAATTCTGATCTCACTTCTCGCTCTTTACGCTTGATCTTTGTCGCCAGTTCGCGATGGTCATGGGGACCATCCTGGAAACGGCAACGACGGAGACAAGCATGCAACTTCCTTTCCAAACTCAGGACGCTTCATCGGACAGCGGTCGTCAGGAGCGCCTGGAGCGAGCCTTCATCACCGGCAAGCTGTCCAGACGCGGCTTCATCAACGCGATTGCTGCAGCCGGATTGGGCACCGCTGGCGTGTCGGCACTGGCCGATGAACTGCAAGCCATCCGGGACAACCAGGCACAACGTGCCGCGCAGCTCCAAGCCGCTTACGACTACATCGTGGTCGGCACCGGTAGTGCGGGTTGCGCCTTGGCTGGGCGCCTGGCGGAGCGCACCGACGCCAACATCCTGATCATCGAAGCTGGCAGCTGGGATACGGACCCCGCAGTCATGAACCCTGGCATTTGGTTCACCAACCTGGGCACCGAGCGCGACTGGAAACACGTCGCTCTACCGACGCCGTTCACCAACAACCGCCCGATCCCGGAACACATGGGCCGCGTGGTGGGTGGTGGTAGCAGCATCAACGCCACGATCTGGGCTCGCCCATTCAAGAGCGACATGGACTTCTGGGCCGATGCCTGTGGCGACAAAGACTGGAACTACGAGTCCGCCTTGAATGTTTTCCGCCGCATGGAAGACTGGCAAGGCGCGCCCAGCCCGCGTTACCGCGGCAAGGGTGGCCCTGTGTGGTGCCAGCCAGCGAACAATCCTCACCCCATTGCGCCCGGCATGCTGGCGGCTTGCAAGAGCCTGAACCTGCCCGTGCTGGACGATCTGAACGGCGAACGCGAAGAGCGCGGCACCGGTTTCGCCTTGATGAACCAGATCATCAAAAACGGCCAGCGCAACAGCATGGCACGCGCCTACCTGTACCCGGTGCTTGCCCGCAAGAACGTGACGCTGATCGTCAACACGCACGTTGACCGTCTGACCATCCAAGGCAACCGCGTGACCGGCGTCCAAATTCGCCGCAACGGCGTGACCTCGCAAGTCGCGGCTAAATCTGAAGTGATCGTGTCTGCGGGTGGCGTCAATACGCCCAAGCTGCTGATGCTCAGCGGCATTGGCGAAGAAAAGCAACTGGCCGCTCACGGCATCAAAACCGTGGTCAATGCAACCGAGGTGGGTCGCAACTTCCAAGACCACCTGCTGCACGGGGGCTGCATTTGGGAGCCCAACGAGCACATTCCCCACCGCAACAGCGCCGCCAACGCAGCCGGCTTCTGGCGCAGTGCGGGCGGCAACGATTCGCCAGACATCAACCTCGTTCAGATTGAACTGCCCTACGCCAGCGACGTGGTTGGCAAGCAGTACGCCCCGCCGCCGACGAGCTGGGCATTGTGTGCCGGCCTGGTCATGCCCAAGAGCCGCGGCACGGTCACGCTGCGTTCTGCGAACGCGGACGACCTGCCGGTGGTGGACGCGCAGTTCCTGAGCCACCCAGACGACGTCAAGTCGCTGGCCGTTGGCATCGAGCTGGCGCGGGAAATCGGCAACTCTGCGGCCATGAAACCATTTGTGAAGCGCGAAGTGGCACCCGCCAAAAAGCTCACCGGCAAAGACATGGAGAACTTCGTTCGCGACGGAGCCACCACCTACTTCCATGCCAGCGGCACTTGCCGCATGGGCAAAGACAACAAGGCCGTGGTGGACTCGAAGCTGCGGGTCAACGGCGTGCAGGGCCTGCGGATTGCCGACAGCTCCATCATGCCGCGCATCGCTGCCGTGGCCACCATGGCCACTTGCGTGCTGATTGGTGAACGCATGACCGACAGTCTGGCCCCGGTGAAAAAGAGCTGACAACTCACAGAGGAAAGCTGAATATGTTCAAAAAATCATTGTTGAGCCTGGCCGCACTGCTGGTGGCCGCCGGCGCCAACGCGACAGAGGGCGGCGGGTCGATCTACCCCGTCGGCAACGAGAACTTCACTTGCTGTGCCCTGCCTCCTCCGGGTCTGTATGGCATGGTGTACGGCCAGAGTCTCGAGGCTGACAAGGTACGAGACAACAACGGAAACGTGGTGACTCCCTCGACGTTCAAGGTCAAAGCCACCGCTGTGGCGCCCCGGCTGGTTTGGGTTTCCAAAGAGGAAGTCGCTGGTGGTTCGTTTGGACTGCATGCGATCCTGCCCTTGGTTGATCTGGACGTCAACGTAGCGCCCGGCGTGAGCCAAAGCAAGTCTGGGATTGGTGATGTGGTGGTGGGGCCGTTCGTGGGATGGCACCACAGCAAAAACCTACATTCCGTCGCGGGCCTGGACATCTTCCTGCCCACAGGTGAATACACCAAAGGCGACCTCGCGAACATTGGGCGCAACCACTGGGCGTTTCAAGGGGTTTACGGTGTCAGCTGGATTGACCCGAATGGCCTGAATGCCGATGCCAAGGTCATGTACACCATCAACCTCAAGAACAAGGACACCCAATACCGTTCTGGACAAGAGCTGATCGTTGATTATTCCCTGGGCTGGGGCTTTGGCAACGGCTTGACGGCAGGCGTTGGCGGTTACCTGTATCAGCAGACGACCAACGACAAACAAAACGGTGCGGAGGTGGCCAACAACAAAGGCAGCGCCTTTGCGATCGGACCATCGGTCAAGTACGACAGCGGCAAGGGCTGGTTCCTGACAGCCAAGTATCAAGTCGACACACATGTGCGCAACCGCGCCGAAGCCAAAGCTTTCTGGCTCAAATTTGTCACCCCGTTCTAATTCCCAACCCACAGGAGATCTAACATGGACGCCAAACTTCTGATCAATAACGAGTGGACCAACGCTCAAGACAACGCCGTTTTTGAACGCCGCCACCCCGTGACCAACGCCCTGGTCACCCAGGCAGCGGCTGCGGGTGTTCAGGACGCCATCAAGGCCGTGGAGTCGGCCGACGCCGCCTTCAAGGCATGGCGCCGCACAGGCCCCAGCGAACGTCGCCGCCTGCTGCTCAAAGCAGCGGACATTCTGGAATCCAAAACGCCACAGTTCATCGAGGCCATGTCGCACGAAGTGGGCGCATCGGCTCTGTGGGCAGGCTTCAACGTTCACCTGGCGGCCAACGTGTTCCGCGAAGCAGCTTCCCTGGCCACACAAATCCAGGGCGAGACCATTCCCACCGACAAGCCCGGCGCGTTGTCCATGACGCTGCGTCAACCGGTCGGGGTCATCCTGAGCATCGTGCCGTGGAACGGCACCGTCGTTTTGGCAGCACGCGCCATTGCGTACCCGCTGGTTTGCGGTAACACCGTGGTTTTCCGTGGCTCCGAGTCCAGCCCGCGCACGCACGCTCTGGTGGCCGAGGCCCTGGTGGAAGCCGGCTTCCCCGCTGGCGTGCTGAACTATCTGAGCAACGCGCCCGAATCTGCAGCCGCAGTGGTGGACACCATGATCGAACACAAGGCGGTGCGTCGCATCAACTTCACGGGCTCAACCCGGGTTGGGCGCATCATTGCCCAGAAGGCCGCCCAACACCTCAAGCGCTGCTTGCTGGAACTCGGCGGCAAGTCGCCACTCGTGGTGCTGGACGATGCGGATGTGGACGAAGCCGTCAAAGCCGCAGTGTTTGGCTCATTCCTCTATCAGGGCCAGATTTGCATGTCCACCGAGCGTCTGGTGGTGGATGAGAAAGTGGCTGACGAGTTTGTCGCCAAGTTCGCCGCGCGTGCCAATGAACTGCGTGCCGGCGACCCGACCGAGAACCCCGCTTGCATCATCGGACCGATGATCAGCCCGCGCTCGGGTGCTCGCATCAACGACCTGCTGCAAGACGCACTGGACAAGGGTGCCAAGATCGTGTGCGGCGGTGTGGCCTCGGGTGCGGTGATGCCTGCCACCATCCTGGACCACGTCAAGCCCAACATGAAGATCTACGACGAAGAGACCTTTGGCCCGATCACCGTGGTGGTGCGCGTCAATGGCGCTCAAGAGGCGATCAATGTGGCGAATGACAGCGCCTACGGCCTGTCATCGGGTGTGTTTGGCCGCGATGTGAACCGCGCACTGGCCGTGGCGATGGACATGGACTACGGTTCGGTTCACGTCAATGGTTCCACCGTGCAAAACGAAGCTCAAGCGCCTTATGGCGGCACCAAAGACAGCGGCTATGGCCGCTTCGATGGCCGCGCTGTGATCGACGAGTTCACGGAACTCAAGTGGCTGACGATTGAGCCCAGCCAGCAACAGTATCCGTTCTAAGCTGTTGATGAAAACGCCCCGCATGAATGCGGGGCGTTTTTTTATGGCTGCGGTACATACGCTCGGTAGCGCTGGGCCATTGATTCTCGTGTGATCACATCGCAATCGAGTGTCCGGGTGGCCTTGAGGCAGCGCCCCTCAAGCGCCTCGATCACCTGCAGCGTCGCGGCCTCTGCCATTTCTTCGGCAGGCAAAACAGCCGTGGTCAAAGCCGGCGACAGCTTGCGAGCCAGACCAAAGTTATCGAAACCAGCGATGGACAGTTCGCCCGGAAGCCGGATATTCAGCCGATTGGCAGCCGACATGACGCCTGCGGCAATGTCGTCGGTCAAGCACTGAATCGCGGAAGGTCGCCGCTGCCTGGACAGTAGGCGCATTCCGACCTCGTACCCGGCCTCGAAAACAGCATCGCAATTTTCCACCGCATACCTGATGGATGCCGTGTCCTCATGCGCTTGTATGGCCTGTATAAACCCCGCTTGGCGTTGGGTGGTGGCACGGTGGTGATCCAAACCGCCAACAAAGGCCAAATCGCGATGACCCAGCTCCAGCATCCGCTGCGTGATGCTGAAAGTGGCGGCCTTTTCATCGGCGAGAACGAGCAAGTCAATGTCTGCTGCCTCATTGGGACTGATGGCAGAGAAAATGACATTCTGCTCTTTGAGGGTCCGCATCAAGTTGCTGTACTCGGTAGCCGGTGCAGCCACGATATAGCCACCCACCTGGCGTTTCAAGACCTTGCGGACCAACTGGGCCGGATCGTCCGACAAGCCCATTTCGACGATGTTGACCGCGTAATCAAACTGCTTGCAAATGTTCAATGAACCCACCAGCAGTGCGTACTCGTACTCATAGCCATGGCGGAGTTGCCGCAAATCTCTGGAATCGGGAATCACGATACCAATGGTGCGCGAGTACGCCCCTGACAAATTACGCGCTGACGACAGTGGCTCGTAATTCAGCTCGTCAATGATTCTTTTGACGTGCTCACGGGTTTCAGGCGCAATGTTTCCTTTGTTCCTGATCACTCGAGAAACAGTCATGGCCGAGACGCCTGCACGCTCGGCCACATCGTTGATGGTCACTTTGGTGTGCTGAAGACCCATGCGCATGAAACCCGCTGCTGCTTAAAAAAACTGTGTTCAGAAGCACCTTCAGTCAGCACACTCGTGAAGGTGCAGGTACAGCCGATGCCGTACGCGTACAAGACCGAACGGGTCGCATCATACCCCGACCGGGGTAGTGACAGACCCGTACAGCCTGCAAGTGAAAATCAACGCACTTTCTTGATCGGGACGATGGCTACCGCCCCAATGAATGCGTAGACCGCGGCAGCCGCAAACAGAAAGCCGTAGTCTGGTACCGACTGACCACCTGCAAACAGGAACAGTGGTGCCACCGCCGGGGCGAAGGTCTGAGGCAGCGTACCGGCCACGTTCATGACACCCAGATCCTTGGCTGCATTGTTTTTCTCGTCCGGCAAAACCTCGGTGACCAAGGCAATGTCCACGGCGAAATACACACCAAAAGACAGACTCATCACACACGCACCCAGCAAAAAGGAGTTGTAAGAGTCCGAGTACCCCACCATCACCAAACCAACGCCGTAAAGAGCGGCTGAAGACCAAATGAACACCTTGCGGCGTCCAACCAAATCGGACAACCAACCACTCAAAAAGCTGCTGGCAATTTGCACAGCAGACGTGATCAAGTTAACCTTGACCATGACTCCAGGGATGTCTGATTGGCTGTAACCCAGGCGATCCATCAAAAAGTAGACCTGGTAGCCAAAAAAGGTGGCCAGTGCCATAAAGAACATCAAGCGACTCACGAATGCCCACGTAAAGTCAGGAACTGCCACAGGGTTGAAGTAGAAGTCCTTGAACATCTGCTTGAAACTGAACGGGGCCAGTGAACCGCGGTCAATGTCCGAGTCCTTGTAAGCCGTGCACAACACAAAAATAACGACAATCAAAATGACCGGCGAGACCAGAAACATCAGTTGGGTGCTGTCTTTGAAGTAGTTGGCAATGGCCATGCCAGATATCATGCCGGCCGGAATGCACATACCCATGGCACCGCTGACCATACCGCGCTGGCTTCTCGGAATCTGGTCGGGAAGCAAGGCCATGAGCGCTGCCGCCACACCGTTCATCCCCAACTGGGTCAAACACCATCCGGCAATCATGGTAGGTACATCGCCTACGGAAATCATCCACAGCCCAACCAAACCCACAAAGCTGCCGCCCACCATCCACACCTTGCGCTTGCCAAAGCGGGACACCGTGCGATCGCTGAAATAGCCCGCCACTGGGTTGGCAAAAATTGCGATGACTGAGCCGATGCCCAGCAGCCAGCCCAGGGTACTTTCCTTGGACTCGGGCGCAATCTGAGCGACCCGCAGAGCGATCGTCATCATGGGCGGCACCAGCAACGCCATCGACAAGGCCCAATAGGCCAGGATGATGTTGACCACCAGCCATTTGCTGGCTTTGGCTTGTTCATTCATTGTTTCGGTCATGTTGTCTCCAATCAATATCTGGCGTCTTCCAGGCCGCAAAATGCATCAACAGGGCTGATGCCCACAAACTCACTGCGCCCCACCATCTTGTCCACCACCGCCTGCTGCACTTCCAGCGTGGGCGTGTAGGCGTTGATCAAGCAGGGCATGCGCGGGGCGTCGTACAAGTAGTAGGGGTGCCCAAATGAAATCAACACGGTCGGCTTTTCATGCCAAAAGCGCCGCATGGACGGCAAAGTACCGCCGTGCAATTTGTTCCAATCCAGAAAAATTCTGGATTTGGTCAGTTGAGACTCCTGAGCCAGCGCATAGATGATCAAATCAAAGTTCGTACATTCTTCGATATCGTCCTGATCCGCTTGAAAGACAGCAACGTCAAATCCTTCTTTGGCCAGCAGCTTGTCGATCACAATGGCAAACTCGTTACCGCCCAGCGGGTTAACGTTTTCTTCCTTGATGACCAATATCTTTTTGATCACCGCAGGATTCAATGGAATAGACCCTCTCACGTCTTTGATGAGCGTGGGACAGTCGACCGACAAGCGCGAGATCGCGCTACGGTTTGCTGTTGATTCTGGAGTGACGGTTGAAGTCGTGACCGGCGACTTGAGGTGGAGCCCGAGCTTGGCCTTCAGCCCCAGGATTCGAACCAAAGCCTCGTCCACGCGCGCCTCGGTCAGGGCACCACTTTGCACCGCGTCTTCAATTGCCTGAATGTCCTCGGCGACGGTGGCCGAAAACAGCACCATGTCGCATCCGTTGCGGACAAGTTCGGGCACAAACTCCCTGCGTGTGCTCCAGCTTTCAAGCCCACCCATAAGGGTCGCGTCTGACACGATCAAACCATTGAAACCGAGCTCGCCCCGGAGCAAGGTATCGTTCAACAAACGGGAAACCGACGCAGGTTGGTACGCGGCCAGGCCGGTAGCGCCGTGCTGCCTGGCGTACTCAGGGAACGCAATGTGGGCAGACATGACGGACATCACGCCCTGTGCAATGGCTTGGCGGTACAAGCGGCCAAACACCCCAAACCACTCATCCACGGTCATAGGGTTGACGGTGGTCACCAAGTGCTGGTCGCGGTCGTCGTAACCCTCACCCGGCCAATGCTTGGCTGTGGTGGCTACACCTGCGGACTGCAGGGCTTGGATTTGAACTTCGGAAAATGCAGCGATCGTGTCAGGGTCGCTGCCAAAAGAGCGTGTACCCACGATGGCGCTGCGGAAAGCGCTGTTAACGTCCAGAACCGGTGAGAATGTCCAGTTGACGCCCAGTTCTTTCAGTTCGGCGGCCAATACCTGCATGGCCGCCCGGTAAGTATCGGGCGAGCCTGCAGCGGCACAGCCCAGCTGGTTGGGAAACGTCGTGGTGATGTGTCCGCTGGTCACACCACCTTCCACATCGGCGCAGACCAAGGGCGGCAGCTCCAGACCGTGCTGGATGCGTTGAATCGCGGAACGACACTGCTCTCGGTCGGCAAAATTGATGACCGTCACCGAGCCAATCTGAAACTTTTCAATCCACCCGAATACGGACTCATCCCCCGGCATGACTTGGACGTTGATCAACTGTCCAATTTTTTCGCGCAAGTTCAAACTTGCAATTTGACGCGCCACCCACTGAATGGAATCGACTGGTAACGCGTACGGTGCCTGGGAAAGAATATTACTGATTTTGTTATCAAGCATTGTGCATTCCAATAGGCAAAGGATCCGTTGCCGGATCCTTTGCTCTGCCCATCAGAAGCGGTACGTTGCGCGAACGCCGTAAGTGCGCGGTTCGCTCATGTAGCCGAAGTTGGATCCAAAGAATGCCACTGAACCCATCAACTGTGATTTGTTTTCGATGTTCTTGACGTAGAACTGGAGTTCGAAATCATCCAAAGCATTGGCGTAAGTCAGAGACAAGTTGGACTTTGTGAACGCCTTTTGCTTGAATTGGATTGGGGCTGCCAGCGCAGTACCCGTGTCTGTCGTGACATAAGACGAGGAGTACTTCGTACCAATGTATCCAGTCAAACGAGCGCCAGAGGCCAAATTCCAATTGTGGGTGTAACCCACATTCAGCGTAAGGCCAGGCGTCTTGTCCAGCTTTTTACCGGCATAGTTGGTGCCGTTGGGTGTTGTGTAGTCTGAATACTGGGCATTCAGCAAGCCAACACTAACATCAACTCTGCTGGCTTTGGTGAGGCGATATCTCGCCGACAATTCAACTCCGTCAACAGTTGCCTTACCAGTGTTAGTGGTCAGAGCACTTGAGTTGACAATGCCAGTTTTCTGCATTTCACTGTAGTCATAGTGAAAAATAGAAGATGTCAACTGCAAGGCATTGTCGAAGAATCGACCGTTCAGACCTGCCTCATAAGCGGTGATTTTCTCGGGGTTGTAAATCAACTCCGGGTTGGTTCGCGTATCACCATCGTTGAACCCACCAGCTTTGAAACCAGTAGAAACAGACGCGTACGCCATTTGGGTGGGTGACAGATCGCGTTCGTAACCCAACTTGAATGTGCTGCTCTT
>JACCDV010389892.1_pt1 | contig 15147 bp, 12 predicted proteins | sample 7446131 | NCBI WGS metagenome assembly JACCDV01 (sample SAMN15323448, study PRJNA562643) | freshwater metagenome | isolation source: river surface water | place: USA:Blue River Watershed | collected 2017-08-17 | reverse complement strand
CGTCCTTGTCCTTGACGCCCCAGTCGAAGGTGGAGTACATCTGGCGGCCGGGGATGCTGGTCCAGTAGGTGTTGACATAGCGCTTGTCATCGCCCCAGACGGTCTGCAGGCAGCCCGGAGGCAGCGGACCTTCCACGGCGATCACGCCCTTCTGGTCGGGTTCGGTGATTTCCTCGCCGGTGTTTTCGTGGATCAGCTTGATGTCGTAACCGTACACCGCCTTGCCAGGTGAACCGTACTTGGTCTGGGCTTTCTCGATGCCGTTGCAGATGGCCATCATGGGCCAGCCGGTCTCGGTCTGCCAGTAGTTGTCGATGACCGGCTTGCTGATCGCGCCAGACATCCAGGTGGCGGTCGGCTCGTCCAGCGGCTCGCCGGCCAGGAACCGGGCCTTGCGGCTGGAGAGGTCGTACTTCGCGAGGTATGCCCGGTCCTGTTTCCTGAGCACACGGGCCGCCGTCGGGGCCGAGAACATGACGGTGACCTTGTACTTCTCGACCAGTTGCCACCAGATGCCCGCATCGGGTCGGGTGGGCAGGCCCTCGTACATGATGGTGGCCATGCCATTGATCAGCGGGCCGTAGATGATGTAGCTGTGGCCCACCACCCAGCCGATGTCGGAGGTGGAAAAGAAGGTCTCACCCGGATGGCTGAAGAAAATATGGCGCATCGAGGCCGCCAGCGCTACAGCGTAGCCCGCCGTGTCACGCTGCACGCCCTTGGGCTTGCCGGTGGTCCCGGAGGTGTAGAGGATGTAACTCGGGTGCTCGCTGGCCACCCACACGCAAGGCACCTGCGCGTCCATCACCTTGGCGCGCTCTGCCGCATAGTCCACATCGCGGCCAGCGACGGGTGCCAGATCGGCCAGACCCCGGTTGACCATCAGCACCTTGGCGGGCTTGTGCGCCGCCAGGCGAATGGCCTCGTCGAGCAGGTGCTTGTAGGGCACGGCCTTGCCGCCACGCATCCCGGCATCGGCGCTCACGATGAGCTTGGGCTGGGCATCGTCGATGCGACTGGCCAGCGAATGGCTGGCAAAACCTCCGAACACCACCGAGTGGATGGCGCCGATGCGCACGCAGGCGAGCATGGCAAAGCAGGCTTCGGCGATCATGGGCATGTAGACCAGAACGCGGTCACCCTTGCCCACCCCCTGGGCCTGCAGGATTGCTGCCATGCGGTTGACCTCGGCATGGAGTTCGCGGAAGGTGTAGACCTTCTCGGTACCGGTCTCTGTGGAGACGAAGATCAGGGCGTTCTGATCGCCACGCGCCTGGAGATGGCGGTCCAGGGCGTTGTGGCACAGGTTGGTTTCACCGCCCTTGAACCATTGTGCAAAAGGGGGCTTGCTGTAGTCGCAGACCTGCTCGAATGGCTTGTGCCAGTCGATCAGCGCGGCCTGTTCGGTCCAGAATGCATCGCGGTCCTGGATGGAGCGCTGGTGGAAATCGGCGTAACTGCCCATGGGTTCTCCTCGAAAACCAGACTTTGGAAACGTTCGAACCCGCATCAGGTGTCCGGCACCTGCAGGCTCAGAATTCATAATTATGGGCAAAGGTCTTGCGACAGGCTGACTGGGAAAGACCCCCAGGGCCGCAGGCTACAGGGCCATCGAACTCGTCTACTTGATCAGCACCTGTACCGCCTTGAAGTCGGGGTGTTCGGCGGTGCGCAGCCACTCGAACAGGACCATTTCGGTCGTCACCAGCTCGGCCCCTGCCCCGGCCAGGCGATCGTAGGCCGCGTCCCGATTGCGCTCGCTACGGGATGTGCAGGCATCGGTCACCACCCAGACCTCGAACTCGTCCTCGAGCAGGTCCAGTGCTGTCTGCAACAGGCAGACGTGGGCTTCCACCCCGGCCAGCACGATGGACTTGCGGCCAGCCGATTCCTGCGCGGGCTTCTGAAGGTGGCGGGGCAAGCTGCGGGCATTGCCACGCGGTGCGGCCGGTGCCGGCAGCAGCCATTCGGCCAGTCCCTCTTCCACCGCACTGAATTGCATCTTGGCCAACACGCGCTGGCAGGCTGTGCGCAACTCGGGCGGCAGGGCCCCCAGCTTCGACGGGTTTTGTTCAGTGCCCCAGACCGGCACCTGAAGCAAGCGGGCCGCCTGGGCCAGACGGGCAGCATTGGCCCAGACCGCCTGCGCATCGTGCATGGCCGGCTGCAAGCTGGGCTGGAAATCCACCAGCACCAGCTGGCTCTCATCTACATCGATCAGCATCGCGACTCCTTGGAGTCCCGGATTGTGCAGCAGTCGCTGCAGGCCATGTCTGCCTTGGCCACGGCCTGTCTTGCTAGAATGTGCGCGATTTGTATACAAGTTCATCCCCGACCGCACTGTCATGTCCATTCGTCGCCTCACCCTGCTGCTGAGCCTGGTCGCCCTCCAGAGCCTGGCCGCGCCTGCGGACGACGACATGCCGCCGCCCGTGCAGGTGACACCCGGTTTCCTGGCGCAATGGTCGGGCTCGCTGACCAGCCAGTTTTCGGTCGCCCGGCAGAGCGTGGGAGAAAAGGCCGGCGATATGCTCACGCAGGCCATGGGTTTGCTGGGCGTGCCCTACCGCCGGGGCGGAACCAGCGAAGAGACCGGCTTTGACTGCAGCGGCTTCGTCCGTCACCTTTACGAAAAATCCTTTGGCCGTCTGCTCCCCCGGCGCGCCGACGAGCAGGCCAAGGCCACCGAAAGCATTGACCGCAGCGATCTCAAGCCCGGCGATCTGGTGTTTTTCAACACCATGAAGCGTGCTTTCAGCCATGTGGGCATCTACGTCGGGGACGGTAAATTCATCCACGCTCCCCGCGCCGGCAAGGCGATCCGGGTCGATGACATGCGTTCGGCCTACTGGCAAAAACGCTTCAATGGCGCGCGCCGCGTCCAGACCGAAGACGCCCAGCGCTGATCACTCGTCCCGCGCAAGCGTGGCCAGCAGGGCCAGGCCGACCGCCATCACCCCTGCCGTGAGCCACAAGCCCCCTTTGAAACTGCCCGAGGACTGGGCCATGGCCCCCGTCACGACCGGCGCGATGATTTGCGCCGCCCCGTAGCTCAGGGTCAGGCGCGCCATGGCCTTGCCCGGGTTGGCTGGCGAACGGCGTCCGACCAGTGCCAGGGTGAGGCTCACGATGCCGATGAAGGTGGCCCCGTAGCCCACCGCACCGGCCAGCGCCGCCCACAGCGCGCTCGATGCAGCGGCCAGCATGACGGCCAGGATTTGCAGCACGAAGGCCAGCATCAGCGCACGGATGTCACCCAGCACCCGGGCGATGCGGTCCCATAAAAACACCGCCGGCGTGGCGGCGATGCCGACCAGCGCCCAGGCCCAGGCCCCCTGCCCGGCCAATGCCGGCTCGCGCTCGACAATGGCCACGGTGAAAGTGGCGCTGATGACAAAGCCCCAGCCGGCAGAGAAATACGCCGCCAGCAGGGTCCACATCCAGCGGCGCGGCATCTGGGCGTCCGGCCCTGGGCTGGACCTGCTCGCGGGGCTGGGCGGCACCGGTGGCCGCCAACGCCAGGCCGGCAAAAAAAACACCAGCCCCAGCACCGCGAAAGCCCACCACTGGACCGCCCAGTCGGACCAGAGCCTGCCCAGGGCCCAGGCGCCCAGTGCAGAAAAAACGATGCCCAGCCCGATGCCCATGAAATGCAGGCCCAGCTCGGGGCGACGCCCCTGCTGCATCAGCCAGCCCAGCACCAGGCCAGACCCCAGCAGCATGCCGCTGGCGCCGCACAAACCGCCGATGTAGCGCCACAGCGCCCAGGCCGGCCACCAGGCGCTCAGCCCCATGGCGGCAGTGCTCAGCAGGGCCAGCCACAGACCCAGGCTGTAGAAGCGGTGGCGCCAGCGCACATCGTCCAGCCACGCCACGGCCAGTGCACCGCTCATGTAGCCTGCATAGTTGGCCGCCGCCAGAGCACCTGCAGCCGCATCGCCCAGGCCAGTCTGGGCCTGCATCACAGGCAACAGCGGCGTGTAGGCAAAACGGGCCAGGCCAAGGGTGAGCATGAGACCGCAGACACCTCCGGCAATCACCTGCCAAGGCTGCAGCGGAGGTCGGGAGACTTCAGACATGCGCTCGAGTATCGATCAGAAGCGGGGCCACGCCTGTCACGCGGGGTCAGTACTGCAAACAGGCACAATGGCAGGCTTGTGATTTGCATCGGACCATGACCACATTCGCCGACAACCTCCGCCAGCTGCCTGCCATCGCGCACCTGGCCGAACTGCAACTGATCGACGCCAGCGGCCAGGTGGTCGCCAGCATCGAAAACAAGCCCGGCAAAGCCGGCTCGCTGGCGGTTTACCACGCCCTGGCCGCCCGGCACGGAAGCATCAGCGCGGCTGCGGCCCAGGAAGGTCTGCAGCTGTTTGCCGAGCACACCGAATCGGCCCGGCAGCACCCGGGCAGCCACCCCAACATCGACCGCCTCTTCGGGATCATCGCCTCGGGTCAGGGCTACACGGTGCGCCTGATCCCGGCCTGAATCCCCTCACCTGCCAGCCCACACCCCCATGGCCATCCAGTGGTTTCCCGGTCACATGCACCTGACGCGGCAGGCGATCGCCGAGCGCATCAGAAACATCGATGTGGTCATTGAAATGCTCGATGCCCGCCTGCCCGGCTCCAGCGCCAACCCGATGCTCGGAGGCCTCATCCGTGGCAAACCGGGACTCAAGATCCTCTCCAAGCAGGACCTGGCCGACCCGCAGCGCACGGCCGAGTGGCTGGCGCACTACAACGCCCAGGATGGTGTGCGTGCGATCGGGCTGGACAATGGCATGAAGCAACCGGCCAGGGCCCTGATCGACGCATGCCACGAACTGGCCCCCCACCGGGGCGGCCTGGCCAAGCCCATGCGGGTGCTGATCTGCGGCATCCCCAATGTGGGCAAGTCAACGCTCATCAACACCCTAAAGGGCAAGGCCACGGCCAAAACCGGCGACATCGCGGGCGTGACCAAGACCGAGCAGCGGATCAACCTGGCCGACGACTTCTACCTCTACGACACCCCCGGTGTGCTGTGGCCTCGCATCATCGTGCTCCAGAGCGGCTACAACCTGGCCGCCAGCGGCGCGATCGGCGTCAATGCCTTTGACGACGAAGAGGTGGCGCTGGAGTTGCTGAACTACCTGATGGCCCAATACCCTGAGGAACTCCAGGCGCGCTACAGACTGGGCGACATCGCGGGCATGACCGACGAAGCACTGCTGGACGCGATCGGTCGCCAGCGCGGCGCCATCCAGAGCGGCGGGCGCGTCAACACCACCAAGGCGGCCGAGCTGGTGATCCATGATCTGCGGTCCGGCGCCCTGGGGCGGATCACGCTCGAAACCCCCGAGGAATTCGCCCGCTGGCTGGCCGAAGGCAAGAAAGCCGACGCAGAGCGGACGGCCCGCAAGGAAGCGTTTGCCCACGCCAAGTCCACGAACACTTCCCGTCGAGGAGCGACGCGGTCCTGAGGAGGTTCCCGAGCCGCTGCAGCGGGTCGGGGTGGATTCAGACCATGCGCCCGTGGCGGTGGACGGACAGCAGGCAACCCAGCGCCACCAACAACATGGCCAGAGCACTGACGGCCCCCGTGATTTCGGTCACCGCGCGTTTTTCAAACCGGAACCGGTGGCCCAGCTGGTCATACACCTTCTGGAGGTCCTGGGCGCTGGCCGCCCTGAAGTATTCGCCGCCGGTCGTCCGCGCCACTTGCCTCAAAGTCTCTTCCTCCAGGCGCACGCGCATGCTGCGCCCCTGGACCTGAACGATGGCGCCCTCGGGCGTACCTACCCCCACGGTGTAGACACGCACCCGGTGCCGGGCGGCCAGTTGTGCCATCTCCTGCAGGTCGGGACCGATGTTGCCCTGCCCATCGGTGAACAGCACGATCGCCAAGGCACGTCCGTCAGGGGCACTGGCTGCTGGCTTCGGGTCGGGGCTGGGCATGACCTGGGCTTCGGGCTTCTTGCGGGCAGGGCCATTGGCGGCTTCGTTGATGATCTTTTGGGCGTCTATGCCGGCGCCCGGCAACAAGGTCTCCAGGGAGATCAGCACCCCGGAACCCAGTGCAGATCCGTACTGGAGTGGCAATTGCTCCAGGGCACGCACCAGATCGTCACGCCGCACAGTGGGGGCCTGGGCCAGGGCAGCGGTACCGGCCATGGTGACCAGCCCGACCCGCAAACGCCCAGGTTTGGCTTCGATGAATCGAAGCGCCTCGGTACGTGCCGCATCGATCCGGCTGGGATGCACATCGCTGGCCCGCATGCTGCCCGAGGTGTCGATGGCCAGGACCACCGTGGCCTCACGCACCGGGGTCAACATCAAGGCCTGCGGTCGCGCCATCGCCAGCACCAGAGCTGCCATACCCAACAGCAGCAGCCCAAAGGGCAGATGGCCGGACAGAACCGCCCACCGGGACGCCGCCATGCCGTGTGAGAAGGACCGTCGGCGTGCATAGACCCAGACCAGCAAGGGCAGCACCAACAGGCCCCAGAGCAGCGCGGGCCAGAGAAAGCGGATGGACAGCAGGTCAGGCATGGAGATGCCGCCGTTGACGCAGGGCGAGGTAATGGCGCAGCGCCAGGGCCAGATCCTCGTCGGTCGACAAGGCCAGCCCGTCCATGCCCGCACCATTCAGGGCCTGCTGGAAGGCCGACTCACGCGCCAGGGCCTGCTGGGCGTAGCGTTCCCGAAAATGTGAATCGGAACTGTCCAGCAGCATTTGCTCGCCGGTTTCGGCATCCTCCAGCCAGTACAGGCCCGCGCCTGGCCACTGCGATTCGAGCGGATCGCTCAAGCGCACTGCAATGCCGTCGTGCCGTCGGGCAAGACCGGCCAGTGCGCGCTCCCAGCCAGCAGGACTGATGAAATCCGACACGACATACACCTGGGCACGGCGTTGCAACAAGGACTGGGCACGGAGCAGCCAAGGTTCAAGCGGCGTCGCATGCGGCCTGGAGACCGCAGGCACCTGCTGCACCGTATCGAGCAGGTGCAGCAGGTGGCGGCGCCCCATGCGTGCGGGCACATGGCGCAGGGATGCGGCCGGATCGCCGGTCAGCAACAGCGCGCCCACGCGGTTGCCACGGCGCGCCAGCAACAGACCCATCAGGCCCACGAACGACAGCATCAGGGCACGCTTGCTGCGCTCGCCGGAACCAAATCCCATCGAACCGGTCATGTCCAGCAGGAACCAGGCACTGACCTCCCGGTCCTCCTGGTGCAGACGCACATGCGGCACCTGCAGCCGGGCCGTGACGTTCCAGTCGATGTGCCGGACATCGTCGTGGGTCTGGTATTCACGCAGATCGGCCAGATCCAGGCCCGCGCCTCGAAACAGGCTTCGGTGCTCGCCCTGCAGGGCGCCATCGAGCCTGCGCAGCACGGTCCATTCCAGATGGTGCAGCAGGGCTTGCATGTCGGCCCGCTCGCGCGGCGCTGTGGGCGCTGGCGATGCGACCGGGCCTCTTCCGGAACGCCTAAGCTGACGCAGCCACCCGAGCATGGGATTCCAGTGGTTTGTCGGGCACCGGGACCGCCTGCATGATCTGGGTCAGCAGCAGGTCGGGTGTCTGCCCTTCGGACAAGGCTTCGTAGGACAGGACAAGACGATGCCGCAGCACGTCGGGCGCCAGATCCACGACATCTTCGGGCAGGACATAGTCGCGCCCGCGCAGAAAAGCCAGGGCCCGCGCCCCCTCGATGAGGCCGATGGTGGCGCGGGGACTGGCGCCAAAGGTCAGGAAGCGCTGGATGCCCGCCAGTCCGACACGATCGGGCTGGCGGGTGGCCGCCACCAGCTCGACGGCATAGCGGATCAGGCCGGGATCGACATAGCTGCGTCGGCACAGCTGCTGCATCTGCTGCAAGGCATCGGGCGAGATCACCCCGCTGACCTGCACCGGCTCCCCGGTGACGCGCTGCACGATGACAAACTCTTCGTCTGCGCTCGGATAGTCGACCAGCACCTTCATCATGAAACGGTCCACCTGGGCCTCCGGCAAGGGATAGGTTCCCTCGGTCTCGATCGGATTCTGGGTGGCCATGACCAGAAAAGGAGCCGGTACGCGGTGGGTTTCGCCGGACAGCGTGACCTGCCGCTCCTGCATCACTTCCAGCAGGGCACTTTGGACCTTGGCCGGGGCGCGGTTGATTTCGTCGGCCAGCAGCAGATTGGCAAAAACCGGTCCCAGTACGGTGCTGAATTCGCTGGTCTTCTGATTGAAGATGCGCGTACCGATGAGGTCAGCCGGCAGAAGGTCTGGCGTGAACTGGATCCGCCGAAAGGACCCCCGCAGGGTTTTGGCCAGGGTGTTCACCGTGAGGGTCTTGGCCAAACCAGGAACGCCCTCGATCAGCAGGTGACCTTGAGCCAGCAGCGCCACCAGCACACGCTCCAGAAAAGCATCCTGTCCCACGACCACACGTTTGACCTCGTACAGGACCCGCTGCATCTGGGCTGCAGCCTCAGCCACCTGAGGGGGTGCTGCGGCGGGTGAATGCCAGGAATCTTGGGGAGAGTTCATGCCAGGCCCTTCGTTGGAGAGTGCTTCAAAAAGGAGGCAAGCCAACGGCCATGCCGGCTTCCTCGATGGTGGTGGCAAAACCAATGCCGATGAATGTGCGCGCCGATGTCGGGTTGAGGATGGCGGTGACGATACCGACCACCTCTCCTGCAAAGTTGACCAGCGGCCCGCCCGAATTGCCAGGATTGGCTGCGGCATCGAACTGGATCAGACCGGTGAGCCGGTGGGCACCCTGCGGGGTGACGAACTCCCGATCCAGCCCGGACACAACGCCGGAGGAGACCGATGGACCCACGCCGAAGGGGAAACCCACCGCCACCACACCATCTCCGGGGCTCAACTGGCGGCTCGAGCCCAGCACGGCAGGCTGCAGATCGTCCGGGATTTTTTGGGGCTTGAGTACCGCCAGATCCTTGTCGGGGTGAACGCCGACAACCTGTGCAGGAGATTCCGTGCCATCAGCGAAGGTGACCACAAGACGGCGGGCACCTGAGATCACGTGGTAATTGGTGAGGATCGTGCCATCGTCCTTGATGACCACGCCGGTCCCGACGCCGGCCTGCCGATCCACCTGTACTCCTGGCTTGGGGTCGGCATTGAAGCCCTGAACCAGCACCACTGCACCCTGAACGGCAGCTGCCGCCCGGGCAGGGACCGAGGGCAGGTCCTGCGTGGTCAGGGTGTTCAGAACGGCGGCATCAATGTCTTTTTGCGTCAGCTCGGGCCTGGGAGAAGACAGGCGCTGCTCCAGATGCAGCACCAGCAGGGTCAGCACCACACCCAACAGAAAGAGGGCAATGCCTTTCCAGCGGCTGGCAACAGGGGGGGCGGCAAGAGTTGCGACACGCTCGGACGCGCCCTGCCCTGCGGAATCCGTGTCGACGGGTGACGGCGGGGGGCGATGGCGTTTGCTGTACACCACGACGCGCTTCATGAATCAACCATAACACAGGCTTCGATGGTAAATTGGTCTCGATCCGAACAACCCTGGCGTTGACACGATGCATTTCCTCCAACCCGAGTGGCTCTGGGCCTTGGTACTGGTTCCCCTGGTGCTGGGGTGCTATCTGTGGCTGCTTCGCAGGAGGCGCAGCGAAGTGATCAGGTTTTCATCGCTCGGTCTGGTGCGGCAGGCCCTCACGAGCCGCTCGGCCTGGCGCCGTCACCTGCCCCCTGCACTGGCCCTGCTGGCCCTGACAATCGGCCTCTTGTCACTGGGCCGACCGATGGCACGCATCACCTTGCCAGCCGACTACATGACCCTGGTGCTGGCCATGGACGTCTCACGCAGCATGCTGGCCACCGATGTGGAGCCCAACCGGATCGAAGCCGCCCAGAAAGCGGCCAGGGAATTCCTGCAGGAATTGCCTGGCAATGTCCGCGTCGCCATCGTTTCTTTTGCAGGCACCGCACAGGTGGTGCAACACGTGAGCGACCGGCGAGAGGACTGGCTGGCCGCGATCGACCGATTTCAGCTGCAGCGCGGGACGGCCACCGGCAGCGGGCTGTTGCTGGCGCTCTCGACCCTGCGTCCCGATGCCGAGGTCCATCTCGAATCGGCCCTTTACGGTCCATCGGAACGCAAAGGGCAAAGCCTGGAGGAACGCCGGACGGCATCGCCCCCAAAGCCCGTGGCACCTGTGCCCGCGGGCTCCTACACCGGTGGCGCCATTGTGCTGCTGTCCGATGGCCGCCGCACTCTGGGGCCCGACCCGATCGATGCAGCCAAACTGGCGGCCCAAATGGGGGTACGTGTCTACACCGTGGCGTTTGGAACCCCCCATGGCGTGATTCCCGGCTTTGAGGGCGCCTCCTTCTTCACCCAGGTGGATGAAGAAACCCTCAAGGCCGTGGCCCAGGCGACCGAAGGCGAGTTCTTCAAGGCGACCACGGCACAGGAACTGCAGAAAATCTACACGCACCTCTCGTCCCGGTTCACTCTGGAGCGGCGGGACACGGAAATCAGCGCCCTGCTTGCTGCGATGTCTGCCATGCTCGTGCTCCTGGCGCTGGGCTTGTCGCTGTTGTGGTTCCGGACAGGCGCGCCCATGCTGCGCCCACGGGCCTGAACCTGCCTCTGAGAACGGCACTGCCAAGAGCCTGAAACACCAAAGCCGCCAGCCCTTGCAGGCTGGCGGCTTTGTCTGGAGGCTGAGAACCGACTACTTCTTGCCTGGCGGTACGTCCGTGCAAGACCCATGAGCCACCTCTGCCGCCATGCCAATGCTCTCGCCCAGCGTGGGGTGGGGGTGGATGGTCTTGCCGATGTCCACAGCGTCGGCGCCCATTTCGATGGCCAGTGCGATCTCGCCGATCATGTCGCCCGCATGGGTGCCCACGATGCCACCGCCCAGGATCTTGCCGTGGCCATGGGCTTCAGGCGAGTCATCGAAAAGCAGCTTGGTGAAGCCTTCGTCACGGCCGTTGGCAATGGCGCGACCCGAAGCGCTCCAGGGGAACAGGCCCTTCTTGACCTTGATGCCCTGGGCCTTGGCCTGCTCTTCGGTCAGGCCCACCCAGGCCACTTCGGGGTCGGTGTAGGCCACGCTCGGGATCACGCGGGCGTTGAAGGCGGCCGAGGCCAACCCCTTGTTGCCCTGCAGTTCCCCCGCAATGACTTCGGCCGCCACATGCGCTTCATGCACCGCCTTGTGCGCCAGCATGGGCTGGCCCACGATGTCGCCAATCGCGAAAATGTGCGGCACATTGGTGCGCATCTGGATATCGACGTGGATGAAACCGCGGTCGGTCACGGCCACACCGGCCTGGTCGGCGGCGATCTTGTTGCCATTGGGCGTGCGGCCGACGGCCTGGAGCACCAGGTCGTAAGTGGCTTCGCTCTTGGTACCGTCCAGCCCTTCGAACTGCACCTTGATGCCTTCGGGTGTGGCTTGCGCCCCCACGGTTTTGGTCTTCAACATGATGTTGTCGAAGCGGTGCTTGTTCATCTTTTCCCAGACCTTGACCAGGTCACGGTCTGCGCCCTGCATCAGGCCGTCCATCATTTCCACCACGTCCAGGCGTGCGCCCAGCGTGCTGTAGACGGTGCCCATTTCCAGGCCGATGATGCCACCACCGACGATCAGCATCTTCTTGGGCACACCGGCCAGGGCCAGCGCACCGGTCGAATCGACCACGCGCGGGTCGTCGGGCATGAAGGGCAGCCGCACCGCCTGGGAACCGGCCGCAATGATGGCGCGCTTGAAAGCCACGACTTTCTTGGTGCCGGTCTTTTCCTGACCGGTGCCGGTCGTCTCTTGCACCTCAAGGTGATTGGCCCCCACGAACTGGCCCAGCCCGCGCACGGTGGTGACCTTGCGCATCTTGGCCATGGCGGCCAGACCGCCGGTGAGTTTGCCAATGACTTTTTCCTTGTGGCCGCGAAGCTTGTCGATGTTGACCGCCGGTGCACCGAAGTCCACGCCCAGATCGGCCATGTGGGCCACTTCGTCCATCACGGCAGCCACGTGCAGCAAGGCCTTGGACGGGATGCAGCCCACGTTCAGGCACACGCCGCCCAGGGTGGCGTAGCGCTCGACGATGACCACCTTGAGGCCCAGATCGGCCGCACGGAAAGCGGCCGAATAGCCACCAGGGCCGCCGCCAAGCACGAGCACGTCGCACTCGATGTCGGCACTGCCACCAAAGCTGGCGGCGGTCGGTGCAGGTGCCGAAGCCTCCTTTCGCACAGGGCTGGGCGACGTGCTGTGGCCGGGGGCCAGGGCAGGCTCAGCCGGAACATCAGAGGCGGCGCCTTCGCTGGCCTCGAGCACCAGCACCACCGAACCCTGCTTGACCTTGTCACCAAGCTTGACCTTGAGCTCCTTGACCACACCGGCGTGGGAAGACGGGATCTCCATTGACGCCTTGTCGGACTCGACGGTGATCAGCGATTGCTCGGCCTTGACCGTGTCGCCGGGCTTGACCAGCAGCTCGATCACCGCCACTTCGTCGAAGTCGCCGATGTCGGGAACCTGAATGTCCATGAGTGCCATGTTCCGGTTCCTTTACAGCAGGATGCGGCGGAAGTCCGCCAGCAATTGGCCCAGGTAGGCGTTGAAGCGAGCGGCAGCCGCACCATCGATCACGCGGTGGTCCCAGGTGAGCGAAAGCGGCAGCATCAGGCGCGGCACGAACTGCTTGCCGTCCCAGACCGGCTCCATCTGGCTCTTGCAGACACCCAGGATGGCAACTTCAGGGGCGTTGATGATGGGCGTGAAATAACGGCCACCGATGCCCCCCAGACTGGAGATGGTGAAAGTCGCGCCGGACATGTCGGCGGGTCCCAGCTTGCCGTCGCGGGCTTTCTTGGCCAGCTCGGACATTTCCTGGCTGATTTGCAGCACGCCTTTCTTGTCGGCGTCCTTGATCACGGGCACGACCAGGCCGTTGGGCGTGTCGGCGGCAAAGCCGATGTGCCAGTACTGCTTGTAGATCAGGGCGTCGCCGTCAAGGCTGCTGTTGAACTCGGGGAACTTCTTGAGCGCGGCCACACAGGCCTTGATCAGGAAAGCCAGCATGGTGACCTTGATGCCGCTCTTTTCGTTCTCTTTGTTGGTGGATACGCGGAAGGCTTCGAGGTCGGTGATGTCGGCGTCGTCGTGGTTGGTGACGGCCGGGATCATGATCGCGTTGCGCGTGAGGTTGGCGCCGCTGATCTTCTTGATGCGGCTCATTTCCTTGCGCTCGATCGGACCGAACTTGGCAAAGTCCACCTTGGGCCAGGGCAGCAGGTCCAGACCCACACCCGAACCACCGACCGGTGCCTTGGCGGCCTGGGCTTTAGTCTGCGCGGCGCCGCTCATCACGGCCTGGGTGAACTTCTGAATGTCTTCGTTGGTGATGCGGCCCTTCTGGCCGGAGCCTTTGACTTCGTCCAGCGGCACGCCGAGTTCGCGGGCGAACTTGCGCACCGAAGGCGATGCATGCGGCAGACCGACGGCCGGTGTGGCCGTGGGGTTGTGGGTGGGCGCGGCGCTGGACGCCGCCGGTACTGCGGAAGGTGCTGGAGCCACAGCTGTCGGCACGGCGACGGGTGCAGCGACCGCAGGAGCAGGTGCAGCTGCTGGCGCAGCGGCCGTGCCTTCCAGAATGGCCAGCAAGTCGCCAATGTTCACGGTGTCACCCACCTTGACCTTGAGCTCCTTGAGGACGCCGGCAGCCGACGAGGGGATTTCCATCGAGGCCTTATCGGACTCGACGGTGATCAGGCTCTGTTCGAGCTTGATGGTGTCACCGGGCTTGACGAAGACCTCGATCACGGCCACGTCCTTGAAATCGCCGATATCGGGCACGAGCACTTGCACCGGGCCTGTAGCCACGGGGGCCGCAATAGGGGCTGCGACGGGTGCAGGTGCGGGTGTGGATGCTGAAGGTGCAGCAACAGCCGCCGTTGCAGCAGCGGGGGCGCCAGCGCCCTCGGCCTCGAGCATCAGCACGACAGAGCCTTGTTTGACCTTGTCGCCCAGTTTGACTTTCAGTTCCTTGACTACACCTGCGTGGCTCGACGGGATCTCCATGGAGGCCTTGTCGGACTCCACCGTGATGAGCGACTGCTCGGCCTTGACCGTGTCTCCCGGTTTGACCAGCAGCTCGATCACTGCCACTTCGTCGAAATCCCCGATGTCCGGGACCTTGATTTCTACCAATGCCATGTTTGTCTCCGGTTCTTATGCGTAGAGAGGGTTGACCTTGTCCACCTTGATGCCGTACTTCTTGATCGCTTCAGCGACCTTGGTGGCGGGCAGCGCACCTTCGTCTGCCAGCGACTTGAGCGCGGCCACCACGATGTAGTGGCGGTTGATCTCGAAATGCTCGCGCAACTTGCTGCGGAAGTCCGAGCGGCCGAAACCGTCGGTGCCCAGCACCTTGTAGCTGCGGCCCTTGGGGATGAAGGGACGGATCTGCTCGGCGTAATTCTTCATGTAGTCGGTCGAGGCGATCACCGGACCGGTGCTGGAGGCCAGCTGCTGCTCCACGAACGAGACCTGCGGCTTGTCGGTGGGGTGCAGCAGGTTGTGGCGTTCAGCGGCCTGACCATCACGGGCCAGTTCATTGAAGCTCGGGCAGCTCCAGACATCGGCCTGGATGCCCCAGTCCGTGGCCAGCAGCGTCTGGGCGGCAATCGACTCACGCAGGATGGAACCGGAGCCCAGCAGTTGCACACGGTTCTTGCCTTGAGCACCGGGCTTGCACAGGTACATGCCCTTGATGATCTGCTCTTCGGTGCCAGCCGTGAGGCCCGGCATGGCGTAGTTCTCATTGAGCAGGGTCAGGTAATAGAAGACGTTGTCCTGTTTTTCGACCATGCGCTTGAGGCCATGGTGCAGGATCACGCCGACTTCGTGCGCGAAGGTCGGGTCGTAGGAGATGCAGTTCGGGATCGTGCCGGCGAGGATGTGGCTGTGACCGTCTTCGTGCTGCAGGCCCTCGCCGTTGAGCGTGGTGCGGCCCGAGGTGCCCCCCAGCAGGAAGCCACGGGCCTGCATGTCACCGGCCGCCCAGGCCAGGTCGCCGATGCGCTGGAAGCCGAACATCGAGTAGTACACGTAGAACGGGATCATGATCCGGTTGGACGTGCTGTAGCTGGTGGCCGCGGCGATCCAGCTGGACATGCCGCCGG
>JACCDV010748055.1_pt1 | contig 15148 bp, 14 predicted proteins | sample 7446131 | NCBI WGS metagenome assembly JACCDV01 (sample SAMN15323448, study PRJNA562643) | freshwater metagenome | isolation source: river surface water | place: USA:Blue River Watershed | collected 2017-08-17 | reverse complement strand
CGCACCCTCGGTTTTGCTGATGAAAAGGAAACGCAGGATCTCACTCTTCAAGCCTCTCGACTTGATCTGGCTCGCTTAAGAGAAGTGGTTGAGTCTTTGCCGATTCCTGTGCAATTGCGTCAGCAGTTAGAAAAGGCTGCGCCATCAGGCACGTTACAAAAGTTTAGAGCCCACGGCCTTGTGATCGGTGACGCGTTGGCTGAGTATTCCGCGCAAGGTGCATTTAAAGACATTGCCATTCGTTCAGACGATGGTTTGAAGTTTGTGAAAGGATTGACTGGCAAGATCGACATGACGCACCGAGAGGGTAAGTTGGTCTTGAATAGCGAAAACAGCGTGCTTGCCGCACCTAATGTGTTGCCAGTTAACGAAGTACCGCTGGATCAACTAACCGGGCAGATTAGCTGGAAGAAAACAGTCGATCTGATTGCCGTTAAGGTTAAAGGCTTGCTGTTGCGTAACGCAGACCTACAGGCTGAGGCTAACGGCACATGGTCAGGCGACATGAGTCAGGCTGCATCCGAGATGGATAAAGCAGGTACCGTTGATATGAAGATTGTCTTTGATTATGCGAAGACAGAAAGCGGCTGGAAATACATTCCATTAAGTGCGTCTCCCGATATTTCAAAGTGGGTAAAAGGCGCGGTGTCAGGGGGCTCGATTTCCGGGTTCCGTATTGAAATGGATGGCCGGGTATGGGGTATGCCCTACGGTTCGCCCGAGGCGGGCGCTGCCCCAGGTTCAAGTGCGGCCGTGGGTGCGCCTGGTAAGTTCTATCTCGGGTTCAAGACTAAAAACCTGACCGGGAAATATGCAGACGGATATCCACCCCTGGAAAATCTAGATGCCAGTTTTGATATGAACCAGAATCAGATCAAGATTGTGGCCAACAAAGGTCAGATCAATGGCATGAAGTTCTCGGCGATCAAGGCTGATATGGCCGACGTGAGTGCCTTTGAGAACCATCTGCTCATTTCAGGCCAGGCAGAGGGGCCCACGTCCAGCGCAGTGAGCTTTCTGAAAGATACCCCGCTAGCAGATCATATCCATCATTTTGCAGACGAGATGAGCGCTGAAGGTAATGGCAAGCTGGATATTGCCGTCAACCTGAATATGCTGAATGCCTCGGATGTCAAAGTGCAGGGACAGTATATTTTCCTGAACAATAAATTAGCCGTTGTGCCGGGCGCGCCTCGCGTAGATGCGGTTAACGGCACCATCAGGTTCAGCGAAGGCACGATTGATAGTAATGACTTGCAGGGGCAATGGTCCGGCGAGCCTTTGGCTATTCGCATAGTGACAGATGACAAGGGTGCCAGTATAAATGCGAGCGGTCGTGCCAATGTCGCGGATTTGCGCAACCACTACAATTTGCCTCTTTTTGATCAGCTATCGGGTAAAACAAACTGGCAGGCCAAGGTCGTCATGAAAGGCGATAGGGTTGATTTAAACCTTGTGTCAGATTTGAAAGGGGTCGCGTCATCGTTGCCCGATCCGTTTAATAAAAGTGCGAGTAGCAACTTACCATTGCTGGTTTCCCGACAAAGCGCCCCAGTGTCGGGGCGAAAAGGAAGCGATACGGTAAACCAGATTTGGCGAATGACATTAGGCGGTGCGGCTTCAGCAACCATAGGCGTGAATACTAAAGGTCAGGTGGTACGCGGCAAGGTGTTAATGGGTTCTGGACAGGCTCAGGCAATGCCTGATCAGCCTGGTTTGCAGCTGGAATCGTTAAAGCCCGTTGATCTGGATTTCTGGATGAAAGCTTTTGATCTGGGAAGCAGCCGCCAGGCTAGTCCATCGAGTGGACAGCGAGCGCCAATGTTGCCTTTGGCGATTGCAGTGAAGGCGCCGCTGGTTAATGCCTTCGGCAGAAAGTTTCAGGATTTTAAGGCCAGCGTGCAAACGGCAGCAGATCACACAACGGTTCATATGAATAGTCGAGAACTGCAGGGGTTGATTGACTGGTATCCACCGGGGACAGCGGATGGGGCAGAACGTGGCATGCTCCAGGGCCGATTGTCTAAACTGGATCTGAGCGCAGCAACCGAAAATCAACCGGGAACAACGAGCAATCTCAAGCAGGAGATTAACTCGCTACCCGACCTGTCTATTAAAGTCGACGAGTTGTACTGGCAAGGAAAGCCGTGGGGTAAGTTGAGTTTTCGTGCGCGTAACCAGAAGGTTGGCCAAAATCAGTCATGGCGAATCGACCCGTTTTTACTTGAGGGTGCGGATCTTAAATTTAATGGACGACTTAACTGGGTCGTCCAGGCTAACAAAGGGGGTGCGCCGGTTAACCTTACCTCCATGGATTTCAAGCTTAATAGTCCACAAGTGGGAAATCTGCTGACCAAATTAGGCTTTCCGGGCACGGTAAAGCGGGGGGTCGCTACGATGGAGGGCCAAGTGAGTTGGCCAGCAACCCCATTCGGTTTCGATCCGGCATCGCTTTCGGGCAATTTTAAAATGACGGCCAAAGATGGTCAGTTTTCAAAAATGGATCCCGGGGTCGGCCGATTATTGGGTCTATTGTCGCTTCAGTCGTTGCCGCAACGTTTTTCATTGGACTTCCGTGACATTTTTAGCGAAGGATTGGCATTCGAATCAATACAGGGCCGATTTGACGTCCGTGATGGTCTTATGAAGACATCAGACCTCGAAATGGATACACCATCCGCCGTTGTTCTGATGAATGGTGAAACAAACCTCGCCAATCAAACGCAGGATGTTGTGGTGACAGTTCGACCGGCATTAAGCAATAGCGTTGCATTGGGCGTTACGGTGCTTAATCCCATAGCGGGTGCCGTAACCTTTGCCGCGCAAAAGGTGCTGGGCGATCCTTTGGGCAAAGTCTTTTCGTTTAAGTACCACATAACGGGAACCTGGTCTGATCCTCTTGTCGATAAGGAATCCTTGGCGACTGATGCTGTTAAAACCGGCAAGGCGGCAGCAGACTTGCCTGGCAAAGCTGTCTCGGCGATTGGTGCCGCGGTTATGCCAGTGACGGATCCATCTGCTAATCCATCGGAGGCGCCTGCTGCCGCCTCCGCAAAAGCGCCGTAAGCCATGACAGATCTGATACGTATGGCCAGCGTGCAAATGGTTTCAACCCCGCGGGTTGAGGACAATCTACACGCATTAAACCGCCTCGTTCGGGGCGCAGCCGGAGACGGCGCGCAGCTAGTTGTGTTGCCTGAGTTTTTCCCGATGATTGGTGCCACGGATGAGGCAAGACTGGCCATTCGCGAAACACCGCAGGGGGGTCCGCTACAGAACTTTCTGTCCGGTTTGGCAAAGGAGCTCGGTATTTTTTTGGTGGGCGGCTCGATACCGATGGCTGGTACAGACCCAACCCGCGCTCTGAATAGCACCCTGGTATTTGATCCCACAGGCGAACAGGTTTCTCGATATGACAAGATGCATCTGTTTGGATTTAAGGCGGGTGCTGAAGCCTACGATGAGTCGCTTAGCATCGAGGCCGGTAATCAACCGGTTGCGTTTGATACGCCTTTTGCACGAATTGGCTTATCGATTTGTTATGACCTGCGTTTCCCCGAATACTTTCGGGCCTTGGGTCCAGTCGATATTCTGGTGTTGCCGGCCGCATTTACAGCAACAACGGGTGAGGCGCATTGGGAAGTGCTCTTGCGCGCCCGCGCTATAGAAAATCAGTGTTACGTCATTGCCAGTGCACAGGGTGGGCGCCACGAAACGGGTCGTAAAACCTGGGGGCACAGCATGATCATAGATCCATGGGGTGAGATTATGGGCGTGTTGCCGACCGGTGAGGGTTGGGTTTGTGCCGACTTTAATCGCCAGCGCATTGAAACCGTGCGTCATCGTTTACCAGCCCTTAAACATCGTAGAATCTGAGCATGACCCAGAAATTAACTGTAAACACCCCTTTGGCAGCAATTGACGTTGCTGAAAACCTGTTGTTGGAATCACATGAGTTAACGGCAACGCAAGTCGAGTCCGTACTTGGCAATATCATGCAGTCTCAGGTAGACGATGCAGACATTTATTTCCAGACCACGCGATCAGAGGGTTGGAGTCTGGAAGAGGGGATTGTTAAAGCGGGTAGTTTCAGTATTGATCAGGGTGTGGGTGTGCGTGCCGTTAGTGGCGAGAAAACAGCATTTGCCTATTCTGATGATGTGTCATTGCCGTCTTTGAAGTCGGCGAGCGCGGCTGTTCGCGAGATTGGTGCGAGCGGCAATACGCAGTCAGTAGCGGCAGGGCGTGGCTCAGGTTTGTTGACCAGCACAGATCGCTATTTGCCATTAGATCCCATTGCGTCATTGGAAGCGCCTGCCAAAGTGGCTATGTTGGAAAAGCTGGAGCAATTGGCGCGCGCCATTGATCCACGTGTAAAGCAAGTGATGGCCTCTCTGGCGGGTGAATACGATGTCGTCATGGTGCAGCGGGCCGATGGCCAACGTATAGCGGACATTCGGCCGCTCGTACGTGTGGGTGTCACGGTGATCGTTGAGCAGGATGGGCGGCGCGAACAAGGGTATGCGGGTGGCGGTGGTCGAACGGATTATGCGTACTTCAGCGATGAGGTGCTTGCCAAATATGCGCGCGAGGCCGTCCATCAGGCCGTGGTTAATCTGGATGCACGTCCGGCACCTGCGGGTCAGATGAGCGTTGTTCTGGGTCCCGGTTGGCCCGGTATATTGCTCCATGAAGCCATTGGCCATGGATTAGAAGGTGATTTCAACCGCAAAGGCAGCTCGGCTTTTGCTAACCGTATTGGCGAACGCGTCGCCGCACCCGGAGTAACCGTGGTTGACGATGGCACCCTATCTGGCCGTCGCGGTTCCCTCAATGTGGATGATGAAGGCACGCCTGCCCAGCAGACCGTATTGATCGAAGACGGCATTCTCAAAGGCTACATTCAGGATACGCATAATGCACGTCTCATGGGCGTAGCCCCAACGGGCAATGGCCGACGTGAATCCTATGCGCATTTGCCGTTACCGCGCATGACGAATACCTACATGATGGCTGGTCAGTCTGATCCCGCCGAGATCCTGGCATCTATTGATCGCGGTATCTATGCAGTTAATTTTGGTGGCGGTCAGGTTGACATCACCAATGGCAAATTTGTGTTCTCGATGTCAGAAGCTTATTGGGTTGAGAACGGTAAGATCCAGTATCCGATCAAAGGCGCTACGCTGATCGGTAATGGTCCAGATGCGCTAACGCGCGTGAGTATGATCGGCAACGATCTGGCGCTCGATTCCGGGGTGGGTACCTGCGGCAAGGAAGGCCAGAGCGTACCTGTCGGGGTAGGCCAGCCAACGTTACGAATTGATGGCTTAACGGTTGGCGGCACCGGTTCGGCCTGATTTGCTTTCAACGACGTTTTTTGCGTGCGCGCTTCAGCTCTGGGTTGGTTAATGAGGGTCGCGTGTCGTAGCAAAACATGAGAACGCTAACGAAGTACAGGCTTGATAGCGCGGTTTCAATCATGGCGAGCCATTGGCTGGTGCCTGTGTCGCTGGTTGCGCGCACGAGACCTTCCGTAAGATAAGCTAGGATGAGCAAGGAAGACCATTGATAGGTGTAACGTTTGCCGTTGAGCAAACCTCGTAACGGCAGCAGAAGTGGTACTGCCTTCAGCATAAGCCAGGAGCCGCCAGGACGTATTGGTGCCAACCAGCGTTCCCAGAGCAGTGAAAGCACAATCAGTGCCAGTAAGGATATAACTGCAGCCCAGCGAAGGCGGGCGAGTTTGAGCTGAAGCGAGTTTACTGCGTCCATGTTTGCTACTTTAGAAGTTGACAGGCGGTCTCGGCCAAGCGCTTGCCTAGGCTTTTGCCGAGACTGATTTCGTCCGCTGTTAGCGTTGAGCTGCCGTTAGTGCCGGCGATATGGCTCGCACCATAGGGCGTGCCGCCACTTTGGGTTTCGGATAAGGCGACTTCGCTGTAAGGGAGCCCGAGAAGCAGCATGCCATGATGAAAAAGGGGCAGCATCATGCTCAACAGGGTGCTCTCGTTGCCGCCGTGCATACTGCCTGAGGAGGTAAAGACTGCCGCTGGCTTGCCGATCAGCTCGCCGGATAGCCAGCTGGTTACCGTGCCATCCCAAAAATATTTCATAGGTGCAGCCATATTGCCAAAACGTACCGGGCTGCCGAGCGCCAGACCTGAGCATTCAGCCAGATCCTGGAGGGTGACGTAGGGTGCGCCAGAGACGGGAATAGCTGGTTCGCTCGCTTCGCAGATGGTGCTGACACGTGGGACTGTGCGAATAACCGCTTCTGCGCCAGGCACACTGTCGATGCCATGGGCTATGGCGCGCGCCAAAGCTTCCACGGAACCTTTTTGGCTATAGTACAAAACAAGAATTTTATGCATGCCGTATCATACCTGCGACTCTCACTCCATGCCCGCGGTGCCTTAACGGCCTGACTATAGATGCACTCTCCGATTTCGCCATCGTCCATAGCGCCTTTGATTCGGCTAATCCGGTTGAAGTTTCAACCGGTCATTGCGCTGTTGTCGCGAATTCGTGCCGATGAATTGGATGTGGTTGCCGCCTGGTTGGCCTACACGACGCTATTGTCACTGGTACCGCTGGTCGCATTGGTCATTGTGATTGCGACCTATGTGCCGGGTTTTGCCGAAGTTCATACCGCTTTCGACCAGCTGCTTGTGTCTTATTTGCTGCCGGAAAAGGCGGGCAAACTGATAGCGAGTTATACATTAACTTTTTCAGCCAATGCGACGCGTTATACCGTGGTTGGCATGGGTTTTTTACTGGTGGTTGTCTGGGCGATGTTCTGGGCAATTGAGCAAGCTTTTAATCGTGTCTGGCGGCTTCACCCGGATCGGCGGTTTTTTCACCGGCTGGCCCATTATCTGTTGCTGTTATGTATTGTTCCGGTCGTCCTGGGGATGGGGTTCGCCGGGTTGATGTGGGCTTTATCGATGTCGATGGGTTTTTTTGGTGAGCCACAGTGGGTGAGACGTTTGGCTTCAGGTGCAGTGGCAACCATAACGTTGACCGCATTTTTAGCCTGGCTCAATTTTGTGCTGCCTAATTGCTATGTGCGCATCCGGAATGCGCTTATTGGCGGGTTTTTCTCAGCGGTAGGCATTTCGTTGCTGCAATGGGGATTTGGTCAGTACTTACAAAAATTCTCTTCGTTCACCGCAATTTACGGCGCGTTTTCGATCCTGCCGGTTTTTCTGCTCTGGTTGTATCTATGCTGGCTGATGGTGCTGCTGGGCTGTGTGGTGACCGCTGAACTTTCGGACTCTCCCGGACGGCAACATAAAGTTGCACGATATTTAAGCTAAAACGATCAGCGGGCATCTGTCATAATGCGCAGCGTTGTAATCCGATTGCTCAGGAGTCACTGATGACCGCTTTGAATTCGACCGAACTTCGTTCCCAGATCAATGTGCCGCGCAATGAGCGCCTGATTGTTGCCTTGGATGTCGCTGATGCGGCCGAGGCCAAAGCGCTAGTCGAGCAACTGGGCGATAGCGTCCAGTTCTACAAAGTCGGTATGGAGCTTTTTATGGCGGGCGGGTACTTCGAGCTGATTGACTGGCTCGGTGCGCGTGGCAAAAAAGTCTTTGTCGATTTGAAATTCTTTGATGTGCCGGAAACGGTTCGTTCGGCAATTCGTGCCTTGGCTAAGCGCAAGGTGGCTTTTGCGACGATTCATGGCAATCAGGCCATTATGGAAGCGGCGGGCAAAGAGAAGGGTGATTTGAAGGTGCTGGCAGTTACGGCGCTCACCAGCCTGGACAAAGGTGACCTGGATGATCTTGGTTTTCAGTGTGATATTGAACAGCTGGTGCTTTCGCGTGCACGCCGTTCTCTGGAAGCCGGTTGCGATGGCATCATTTCTTCAGGTCTGGAAGCGCCGTTGATTCGTAAAGAACTGGGACCGCGCATCATGGTGGTCACACCGGGTATTCGCCCCGTCGAGAACCGCGTGTCAGATGATCAGAAGCGTACAGTCGATGTGGCCCAGGCCTTCCGTAATGGCGCTGACTATATCGTTATGGGTCGTCCAATCCGCGGTGCGGCAGACCCCAAAGCCGCTGCCGAAGCGGTTCAGGCTAGTATTGCAACGGTCTTTCCGGAGTAAAGCACGCTAGGGGTGGCGTTTCCGCCAATCGTGCTGTATACTCTGCGGTTTTTCTCTGTCCGGAAATCATCCGTATGGTCGTTATTCGTCTATCCCGTGGTGGCGCCAAAAAGCGTCCTTTTTATACTCTCGTCGTCGCTGACTCGCGTACGCGCCGTGATGGCCGTTTCGTCGAGCGTATCGGCTTCTACAACCCGGTTGCTTCGGGTGCAGAAGAGCCGATCCGTATCGATATGGATCGCCTGGCTTACTGGAAGAGCGTTGGTGCCCAAGTGTCGCCTCGTGTTGCCCTGCTAGCCAAGGGCTACGCTGCCAAGATTGCAGCCTAAGTCTGTTGCACAAGATGGCGTAACGCAGCAGCGTTGCGTCATTCTAGGCCGCGTAGGCGCGGCTTACGGTATTAAGGGATGGTTTCATCTGCACCCCTTTGCCGATGATCCCGAAGGTTGGCAGCGAATGCCAACCTGGTGGGTGACTCCTAGTGAACCTGATGCTGATGGGCTGTCGCTCTGGCGACCGGTTGCCCCTGAGTCCTTGCGAGTGCACGGCGATGGGCTGGTGGTTAAACTTGCAGAAGTCGTCGATCGTAATGGCTCGGAAGCATTGCGCGGCTACTGGATTGGTGCGCCAAGAGAAAGCCTGCCAGAAACCTCGGGCGATGAATACTACTGGGCAGATCTTATTGGGTTAACGGTGCTTAATGCCGAGGGTGATACGCTCGGCCAAGTCGATCGACTGATTGAAACTGGTGCGAATGCGGTATTAATTGTTAAAGATCGCTCGGCAGAAAAGCCGCGTGAACGATTGATTCCATTTGTAGGCGATATTGTCAGTAACGTAGACAAGTCCACGGGCCAGATTTTGGTGAACTGGTCAGCAGACTGGTAGTTTTTCGCCCCCAACCATGTCTAACCGACTGCGATTCGCTGCTGTTACGTTATTTCCTGAAATGTTTGAGGCGATAACCCGCTTTGGCATTTCCCGACGTGCCTTTGAAACGGGCCTTAGCGAATTTACGGCACATAATCCACGGGATTTCGCCACGGATCGTTACAAAACGATCGATGACCGGCCTTTTGGTGGTGGTCCCGGCATGGTCATGATGCCGGAGCCGCTGGAAAAGTCGATTGATGCGGCGGTTAATGCTGTACGTAACGATGGTGCGACGCCTAAGGTGATTTATCTTTCTCCTCAGGGTGTGCCGCTCACGGACGTATTGGTTCGTGAACTGGCGCAATGTAAAAGCCTCGTCATGGTTTGCGGTCGCTATGAAGGTATTGATGAGCGCGTGATTGAGCGAAAAGTCGATCTTGAGGTTTCAATCGGCGATTTTGTGGTCTCCGGAGGCGAGTTGCCGGCTATGATGCTGATGGATGCGATCTTGCGTTATCAGCCGGGTGTGCTCAACGATGCCCAGTCGGCTGAAGAAGACTCTTTTGTGGCGGGCTTGCTGGATTGTCCGCACTACACGCGGCCAGAGCATTACGAAGGTTTGTCTGTGCCCGACGTGCTTTTATCCGGAAATCATGAGAAAATACGCGTTTGGCGTTTGGCCGAGTCCTTAAAACGGACAAAAGCGAGACGACCTGATTTGCTGGAAGGTCGAGCTTTCAGCAAGGAAGAAGCGCAACTACTCAAAAAACTCGAGCAATCGGGCGAGTAGCTCTGCGGTCGTAACAATAAGGAGATTAACGACATGAATCTGATTCAAATCCTCGAACAGGAAGAAATCGCTCGCGTTAGCGAAGGCAAAACCATCCCTGCATTTGCTCCGGGTGACACCGTGGTTGTGCAAGTTAAGGTTAAAGAAGGTACGCGTGAGCGTCTGCAGGCTTACGAAGGCGTTGTGATTGCCAAGCGTAACCGCGGTCTCAATTCAAATTTCATCGTGCGCAAGATTTCTTCGGGTGAAGGCGTTGAGCGTACGTTCCAGACTTACTCGCCGCTGGTTGCTTCGATTGAACTGAAGCGTCGTGGTGATGTTCGCCGCGCCAAGCTGTACTACCTGCGCGATCGTTCGGGTAAATCGGCACGCATCAAGGAAAAGCTTGAGCGTAAGGTTGTTGCTGCCTAATTGGTTAAGCAATGCCCAACAAAAATGCCACCCTCGGGTGGCATTTTTGTTTGCACCCAAGTTGTTTTATGCAGGGCGCTGCCATTCAATCATGGCGTAAGCAGAATGGTTGTGAATGGATTCGAAGTTCTCTGATTCAACGCAATAGGCTTCAAGGCGTTTGTCTTGATTAAGGCGGGCAGCGACATCTCGCACCATGTCTTCGACAAACTTAGGATTGTCATAAGCGCGTTCGGTAACGTACTTCTCATCAGGCCGCTTGAGCAAGCCATAGACTTCGCAAGAGGCTTCTTTCTCAACCAGGGCAACCACTTCCTCGATCCAGATGTAGTCTTTGGAAGAGACGGTAACGGTGACGTGAGACCGCTGATTATGGGCGCCTCGCTCGGAGATTTCCTTTGAGCAAGGGCACAGGCTTGTTACCGGGATCACAACCTTGAGCGCAACACGAATGTTGTCACCATCAATGTCACCAATGAGGGTGACGTCATAGTCCATCAGACTCTCAACGCCAGAGACTGGCGCAGCTTTATTGATGAAATACGGGAAGCTCATTTCAATGTGGCCTGTTTCTGCTTCCAGACGTTTCACCATGTCCTGCAGCATCACGGGAAAATTTTCTACCGAGATTTCGCGAGACTGTGTATTCAGAATGTCGACAAAGCGCGACATGTGCGTGCCCTTGAAATTGTGAGGCAGGCCAACATACATATTGAAGTTGGCGATGGTGTGCTGCACCCCAATGGCCTTGTCTGCAACCACAATCGGATGCCGGATTGATTTGATGCCAACTTTGTTAATGGCAATCTGACGGCTATCGGCCGAAGATTGCACATCAGGCATACCGGGGGTGGGTTTCTTCTCTTGGGTCATGGTTTTTATTGGTGAAACGTTAATTCGATAGAAATTGTTGAATGCGGGCGTGCAGCGAGTCCGCATCAAGGCCGGCGGATTTGTAAAGATTAGTCATGTCACCATGCTCGATAAACTGATCAGGCAAGCCGATACGCAAGCAGGGTCGGCTGAGTCCGATAGATTGTAGTGTCCGCTCTACTTCACTACCGGCACCGCCAGCAACGGCATTTTCTTCGAAGGTGACAATTCGATCATGTGTTGCTGCAATGGTTTGAAGGAGCTCGACATCCAGAGGTTTGGCAAAGCGCATATTGGCGACTGTGGCATCGAATTCGTCACCAAGCTTCTGGGCTGTGCTCAGAAGGCCACCAAAGGCGAGGAAAGCAACCCGCTGCCCCTGGCGGACTATTTGTCCCTTGCCGATGGGTAGGGTATCTAATTCTGTAGCGGGCACGCTACCGGTGCCTGCCCCGCGTGGGTAGCGAACGATGGCTGGCCCAGGATATTGATAGCAGCTGCTGAGCAATTGACGGCACTCTGCTTCCGAACTGGGTGTCGCGATAACCATATTGGGGATACAGAGCGCAAAAGAGAGGTCGAATGCGCCATGATGCGTTGGCCCATCTGCGCCGACCAGCCCGGCCCGATCTACGGCAAAGGTGACGTCTAGGTTTTGTAGGGCGACATCATGAACTAGCTGATCGTATCCGCGTTGCAAGAAAGTCGAATAGATTGCGACGACAGGTTTCAGGCCTTCGCAGGCCATTCCCGCAGCCAGCGTGACCGCGTGCTGTTCTGCAATGGCAACGTCGTAGTAACGATCCGGGAAACGCTCTGCATAGGTGACCATGCCAGAGCCTTCACGCATGGCAGGCGTGATTGCAACAAGCTTTGGGTCGGCCGTCGCCATGTCACAAAGCCAATCGCCAAACACTTGAGTGTAGGTGAGCGCAGATGAGCCTTTGGCTGTTGTGCCTGTCAGCCCTTGGGTGGTTTCGAACTTGGTCACACCGTGATAGAGAATCGGGTCTTCTTCTGCCAGTTTGTAGCCTTGGCCTTTACGGGTAACGATGTGCAAGAAGCGTGGACCTGGCAATTGCTTCAGGTTTTGTAGCGTTGGAATAAGGGCGTCCAGGTCGTGGCCATCAATGGGGCCGTAATAATGAAATCCGAATTCTTCAAAGAGCGTTCCCGGATTGATCATGCCCTTGACGTGTTCTTCAGCGCGTTTGGCAAAATCAAGCAGACTTTGCGAAACGCCCAGCACTTTTTCAGCCCCTTTTTTGGCAGCGTTGTACAGCTTGCCGGAGGTCAGTCGGGTCAGGTAATTGTAGAGAGCGCCAACGGGTGGTGAGATCGACATTTCGTTGTCGTTCAGAATCACCAGCAGATTAGCGTTGGCAACACCCGCATTGTTGAGCGCTTCAAAGGCCTGACCGGCACTCATGGCGCCATCGCCAATGATGGCAACCACCTGCCGGTGCTCCCCCTTTTGCTTGGCGGCCAGCGCCATACCGAGCGCAGCTGAGATCGAGGTCGATGAGTGTCCGACACCAAAGGTATCGTAGGGGCTTTCCGATCGTTTGGGAAAGCCCGCAAGGCCGTTAAACTGCCGCAGCGTTGACATGCGGTCTCGACGGCCAGTCAGGATCTTGTGTGGGTAGGTTTGATGGCCCACATCCCAAACCAGGCGGTCTTCCGGGGTGTTAAATACCGAATGGAGTGCAACAGTTAGCTCAACGGTGCCTAGATTTGATGAGAGATGGCCACCGGTTTGAGAGACCGAATCGAGCAAATACTGTCGTAATTCGCCGGCTACTTCAGCGAGCTGTTCTCGGGACAGTTTACGCAAATCAGCGGGGTCGTTGATTTGAGCGAGTAGAGATCCAGGCATCTTGTTCATTACCAATCAATGCGTGCGCTGGACGATTTCCAGCGCAATATCTTTGAGACGTTGTCCTGATTCGCCGGTATCGGCAATCAGATGCTGCGTTTGTGCCAGCAAATCATCGGCAAAAGCTCGGGCACCGCTTAGCCCCATGAGACTAACATAGGTAGGCTTATCGGCCGCTGCATCTTTACCGGCAGTTTTGCCAAGGGCTTCGGTCGTTCCAGTGCAATCCAGAATGTCGTCTACCACCTGAAATAATAGACCGAGGGCTTTGCCGTAACGATCAAGACGTTCAAGCTCGATTTGACCAAGTGATTCACCCGCAAGCGCACCCATGCGAATAGCGGCTCGAATCAGCGCGCCGGTTTTCATGATGTGCATCTGTTCAAGTTCGGCCTCATTCAGCGGCTTGCCAACAGCGCTCAGGTCGATCGCCTGGCCGCCTGCCATGCCCGCTGCGCCAGAAGCATGGGCAAGGGTGGTTACTAGTGCTTTGACAGTGGTGGCAGATAACGATGCACCCGCTAGTGTGATAAAGGCCTGGGTTTGTAACGCATCACCGACAAGTAACGCGGTGGCCTCGTCAAATTGCACATGACAGGTCGGCATGCCACGGCGAAGCGTGTCATCGTCCATGCAGGGCATGTCGTCATGAACCAGTGAATACACATGGATCATTTCAATAGCTGTGGCGCAAGTGTCAAGCACCTCAGGCGTAGCGCCAGAGACGGCGCCGGCCGCATGAACCAGAATCGGGCGCAAACGCTTGCCGCCATTCAGGCAGGCGTAGCGCATGGCTTCGTGGAGACGCGTTGGGTTATGTGATGCCAACGGCAGGTGCTGATCGAGTGCCGATTCAGTACGCTGACGTACGTCTTGCATCCATTGCTGAAACGTCATGAACGCTCCGGCAGCGATGCGTCGATCAGGGTATTGCCATCAAATTGCTGGATGCGTTTTTCGGCATCTTGTAACAACATATTGCAGCGAGCAATGAGCTGTTGACCGCGCTGGTAGGTAATAAGTGTTTCTTCGAGAGGAAGACGATTGCTCTCGACGCTTTGAATCAAGGCTTCAAGTTCTGCCATCGCTGATTCAAAGCTCAGCGCATCGGCCGGAGGAGAGGCGTTTTTGGTTGAAGCTTCGGCAGCTTTTCGCGGGGGCATAATCGTAGAGAGCCTTCGTCACGGCAGAGGCCGTTTTCCGTTGCACTAAAACCTTGAAAGTTAACCGATTCGGGGCTTTCGGTCAATTTAAGGGCAGGGTACAATGTCAGGCTTTGTTAAACCCATTTGTTTGCGGAGGGTAAGGGGATGTCAGCCTTTGACTCGCCCAAATCACTGGTGGCAGCGCAAGCCCAATTGCCGGTTTCCTGGTATTCAGACGCAGATCTCTTTGCGCTCGAGAAACAAGTTTTTTTTGACGGCGCGCCCGGGTACGTAGGTCACGAGCTGATGGTGCCGCATGACGGCGCTTATCGCACCCTGGAAATGAAAGACCATGGGGCCATGCTCGTTAATCGGAGTGGCGAGTTTGATCTGATGTCCAACGTTTGCCGCCACCGCCAGGCCATTATGCTTGATGGATCCGGCACGCTGGATAAACACATTGTGTGCCCCTTGCACCGTTGGACCTATGACCGCCTCGGTAGCCTGGTGGGGGCGCCACATTTCCCGCAAAACCCTTGTCTTAACCTGTCTAGAACGCCGTTGCAGAACTGGAACGGTTTGCTGTTTGAAGGCAAACGAGATGTTCAAGCCGATCTGGCGGGGATGGATCTGGCTTCGGCATTTGATTTTTCCGGATACAAACTGGATAAGGTCATTAGCCACGAATGCAATTACAACTGGAAAACCTTTATTGAGGTTTACCTGGAGGATTATCACGTTGAACCGTTCCATCCCGGGTTGGGCGGGTTTGTAAATTGTGATGAATTAACCTGGCAGTTTGCTGATTGGTACTCGATTCAACGTGTGGGCATTACGTCATTGGCAAAGTCAGGCTCAGAAACATACAGGCGTTGGCAGCAACAGGTGCTGAGCCAATACCAGCACTTGGGCACGAATCCGAGCCATGGTGCAGTATGGCTGACCTATTACCCGAATATTATGGTCGAGTGGTATCCGCATGTGCTCGTTGTTTCAACCTTGCATCCTCAGTCAGTAGATAAAACAATCAATATCGTTGAGTTCTATTACCCGGAAGAGAT